>Ga0126334_10000271_pt1 | contig 16199 bp, 14 predicted proteins | sample InaspJWI49metaG_FD_94491 | JGI IMG/M metagenome (GOLD analysis project Ga0126334, IMG submission 94491) | Marine gutless worms symbiont microbial communities from Oahu, Hawaii - Inanidrilus sp. 2 OAHU.JWI-49 metaG | ecosystem: Host-associated > Annelida > Digestive system > Unclassified...
CGAGGATATCTCGCTCTTCTGGACTCAGATGTTTATAGGTTTTAGGCATAATATCGAAAACATACCGCAAATGCCTTAAAACCTGAAAGTGTTGCACTTACTTATTGAACTCGGGAATCGAATCTAAATCCAAATGTCATTTGCCGCGGTTAGGTCTCCCCCGGCATCACCGGTGTTAATGACGTCACGTGGCTCTATCACGAGAATGCGGCACTCTTCTTTGGCCAGGGGTTTGTGGGGGACCCCTTTGGGTACGACGAACATCTCTCCGGCCGCTAAGGGGACCCGGCCCTCTCGGAATTCTATCTCCATCGCCCCCTCCAGTACGATAAAGGTCTCATCGGTATCCGGATGATCGTGCCACACGAAATCACCCTGGATCTTCACCAACTTGAACTGGTAGTCGTTCATTTCGGCAACTACCCGAGGTGACCAGTGTTCGTTGAACAGGGCCAATTTTTCCTTGAAATTGATTGCCTGATACGCCATCTGCAATATCTCTCCTGATTGAAAGTAAAGAATCTTGGCCCATATGGCCAGGCTTTGAGACGCTCTTAAAAGGGGTCTCGCCGTCAAAACACAATTACAAAACCATGCATCGCGCAGAGGCGCAGAGACGCAGAGAAAGGCAAGAACAGATTTTCATCGCGCTATCGCGCGAAAACAGTTTCAAGCTTCAGGTTACAAAGGCCATTTTGGTTTTTCCGGCGACATGTCCGGCGTAGCCCGAAGGGCGAAGACGGAAGCCGGATATATTCAGGGGTTCTCTGCGTCTTTGCGTCTCTGCGCGAGAATCTTTTTTACGGCATAGCCAAAGGCCCCTGACCTGGTAATGAGGACCAGGCTTCAAAGGCTGAATACATAGCTGCAGAGGGATTAGAGTCGCCAGCGGATGATGCGCTTTTCGAAATCAATCTTGTACTCCACGTGCTTTAGAAAATTCATGCCCAAAAGACCTTTGCTCATCTGTTCACTGCCGTGGTGGGGGATGATGGTAATTGCGTGGTTTTTCATCCGGAAAGGTCCGACCTGAATATAGTCCAGGGTTGCTTCCGAAGTTTCCACATAGCTGCCGTCGGCCACCCGGGAGCGGGACGCCACGCTTTCTTCAATCTGCAACGACTGTGCGATCTCCGCTTGCAGGGAGGTACAGGTGGCCCCGGTGTCGAATGTCATTAATATGGCTTTCTCTGCGCCGTGGTAACTGACCTTAACCGGAATGAACACGCGATCGTTTTCGATGAACACTTTTGTCTCGACGGTGCGGCCTTTGGCCCCTTCGTGGGAGGGCGGCCCTTCATCCGGCCCGATGTATACCGGTTCGCCTTGAAGCAACGACAGACTGCTCACATCAAAGTCGTTACGAGATTTGGAAAAGCGCCGCGCGCCGGATTCGTCTACCCAGGAAAAGATCTCTACTTTGTCGCCGGTTGGCGTTCGCGGTGCAACAATGGAAGGCGTGTATTTGTTGATCTTGATCGGGGTGGGGGGTGTATAGGTGCTCTCCGCTAGCCGGTCGTCAATATAGACCGGTGTCAGGGCCGTCAAGACCGCATCCAGCTGGTCGGTACGGACCAGGTAGAGGGTGATGGCCACCACGTGAATGGCTACAACGCCCGCCACGATATTGATGATAGAACGCCTGTTCATGGGTCGATCCTGCGCTAAAATTCGAGGATCGGTATATAATATAGGTAGTTAGCGTATGGCGTCAATAAAAAAACACTTTAGACCGGTTGATCGATTACCTGCAGCCGTTTCAATGTGTGCCGATCAATTGTATTTGACAATGCGCTTAACCCGCTGGTGGGGATGGAATATGATCGCAAAAGGGGTCTTTTTCCGTGAAAATGTCCAGCCCAAGGCTGTACGCTACGGCCAGACACCCCCGGCAAACCAGGTTCTTTGTACAATTTTCACATGCTGCGCTGCCGGCCCGGTAATCGGCGGCCGCCTGGCTGTGATAAATGTCGTAAAGGTTGTCTGCCTGGATATTCCCAATCAGAGAGGGGAATTTCCGGCAGGCGTGCACTTCTCCATCAGGCAATAATGATAAAAAATTGAAAGCGGCACCGCAGCCGAAACCGGTGCAGCCGCCGAATAGCGCCTCACCGTCCACCTGGCTGATGAGGTTGAACAGGTTGTCCTTGAAACCCAGAATCGGATTAGACGCGGCCGCTTTTTGGTAGTCGCGCAAGAAGGTTTTGAAATTTTCTCGGGTCGGCATCAACAGCCCGGCCCCCTCGCCCACGGCCGCCAGTCGATTGAAATTGAAGGCATCTGTCCGCCCTTTGAGCAGTTCGGCCAGGGGCAGCACCTGGTTCAAGTTGTCCCGGGTCAGGGTCAGCATCACCATGGAATAGATCCCCAACTCCCGCAGGTCGTCCAGAAAGGCCAGGGAGCGTTTAAAATGGCCGGCACCGCGAATAAAATCGTTGTGGTCCTCCAATCCTTCCAGGCTGATCTGGAAAAAGAGCGGGGTGACAATCTCCACCAGTCTGCGCAACTGCTCGATGGGCGTGGGGTTTCCCAGGATCGCGATCCCGAAACCCAACCGATCGGCGGCTCGGTATAGTTCTTCCAGATGAGGATACAGCAACGGGTTGCCGCCGGAAAATGTGACCTGGCCGCGGACGTGTATGCGCCGACAGAAATCGTAGAAATCGTCCAACACAGCCCGGGCCTGCTCAAGGGGGAGGGAAGCACGGCTGCTGCGGTCATAGCAGTGCTTGCAGTGCAGGTCACAGGTTTGGGTCACATGCCATTGCAGGGTGAAAATATCGGCGGCCCAAAACGGCTGCAGCTCAGGCTGCTTTGCGGTCTGCGGGCGTGCGTTTCGGCGAATACGGGAATCAGGCGCTAGAAGAATGCCCTGGGCAATTGCCTGATCGATGATCGCCTGGATGTTTCCCGGCGTTACCTGCCCTTGCCGGGCAGCCTCCCGCGGCACAATTTGCTCCACGGCTATTTTCAGGGCCAGCAGGTCGTTTTCCAATGCCTCCCGGCAGTGAAGTTGTCCGGATTGTGGGTGGCGCCAGGTCATTACATGGGAAGGCGTTTTGATGGGTGGATCCCCACCGGTTTCGTCGTTGAAGAAATACGCCAGGTTTTTCCACTTCAGCGCCTGCAGCATTAAGGATGGATTCACCGTCAAACTGGCAACCGGGATTGCGGGATCGATCGCATCCGTCTTTGTGCGGTAGTACCCCCACTCCAGACGCGCCATGTCCGCCAGGTAACCGGGCAGGTCTAGAGATACCGTGAGGGAGTCTATTGCTGCGGGAAAGGACTCCGCGGGTAGATCACCATCCAATGCCGTCCGCACCCTGCCCCAGGTGTCTCTGCCAAGGGTGCGCCGGCATATGGTAAATACGGAGTCGAGTGTATCGACAGGTGTCGAACTCAAGGTGGTTCGCTTGGTTGGTATGGGTTCACTGTTCGGCTGCCCATATTGGATCACGCAAACTGCGTGAGGTCAAATCAGGCTCAGCCGCTCTTTCCGGACTTCTTCTTGCCATCATCGGTGCCCCCGGCACCGCTCTTGCCACTTCACCCGCTTGCGGAGCTCCCGGCCCCAGCCTTTTTGCCGCTTCAGGCGCTTTTGGCGGTGGCTCAGGCGCTCAGGTTGAAAGTGGACCCGGCAATCAGACCGGCAATGCAAAAACCTGCCAGAATCTTTTTCAGGTCATCAACTTCCATGTTGGCCTCCTGCTTATTAGGGTAGATATAAGTCCATTCCCCGGGGCGGAGAATCGGCAGACGGAACCCGGCCCAACCATTGGAGGGGATCTCAACAATGTCTTTTGGTCCAATCTCTGCGTTGGGCGCTCGGTTCCTATCCTCGAAATACTTGAGTATTCCTCCGGTAGGAACCTCACGGCCGCCTTGCACCAAGTTAGGCATTAGCTTCGCGTCACCTTGAACCAAAATCCTATTTTTGAGAAAACCTCCACAACTAATGCAATGCTTATATGTTGGAGTTTGGGCGTAGACTTATAAGTTATCAAATTGAGAATACCGTGTCAATTTTGCTGCGGCAGGCGGCAATCCAGAAACCTGGGTTCAAATACCGAGCCAATCAGCATCCGGTCCTGATAGACGGCCCCGACACTCGCCCCGGAAAGTACTTCCCCCTTGGTGAGGTAAATTTCATCTATCCGTGGCGCTCTATTCGTGCTCAGCGTGACCCGCAAAATCTGGGATGGTGATCGATTAGAAGCGTCTTTTGAATGGGCAACAAACTTCAGTAATTGCGGGTGCGCCCCTATCCACAGGGCGCCGGCGGAGTCGATTTCAATATTGTCCAGGCCGGTATCGAACCGAATGCTTTCGGCCGGTGTCAATGCCCCGGATTTCAAATCGCGGTTAAAGATTTTCAGGGTCATATGGGTGGTCCCGGCCACATACAACTTACGGCCGTGCGGGCTTAGGTTAATGCCGTTGGCGTAGCCAATCCCGTCGGCAGCCACCTGAAAATCGCGGCCATCAAAAAAGACGACATTGGCCAGGGGCAATTTGAGGTAGTCCTCAACGATTTTCAACAGGCCGCCGGTGAACCGGTGATCATTGGTGACGTAGAAGCGGTTCCGGCCCACGGCCACGATATCGTTGGGAGAGATCAGGGCCGAATCTTTGACCGTCCGGCGATGCACAAGGCCATCGGGTTTCAGGTCGTAGATCTCAACCTTGTGGGTGCCCCCGGAGTGATTGATGACAAACAGGGCATCACGACCTTCCGGATCTATATACAGACTGATGCCGTGGGGCTGGAAATCAGGACCGGGACCGGAGGTCAACTTTGCCAAAGTCGGCTGGGGGGCCGTCAGATCATATGAAAAAATACCCCCACGGCCGTTTTGCCCGGCCTTCAAAGCTCGCCAATCACAGGCCGAAATATAGGCCATTCCGGTGCGGGGATGGATGGTGATGTCCTCGGCCCCGGTAACTCCCGAAACCGCCTGACAGGTTCCGGCAAAGTGGGGCTCGATGGTCTTGAAATGGCCGGCTGACCATAACAGGTGAGCCACCCATCCAATGATAACCAGGACCAGTACAAGTACAATAAACAAAAATTTCTTCATAGTTTACTCTGAAAAAAATTCGGAAGGCAATTTGGACTTAATTCGCACCCAATCGTTTTTACCTCTACAAGGTGATCCAATCGTTCCCGGCTGCGTCCCCACTACCTGTGGTAGCCGGCGCTGCCCCCAACTACCACAGGCAGTAGTCCAGCTGGATATGTTAACACGCGCCCACTTTATGGTCAACCTATTGTTATTCAACTAAATTCTTGGCATCCGCCATGAGTTGAATGCCATCCGGTGGGAGAGAGCGGCACACGATCGGCCAGCAACGGATAAATAGATCCAGCACCATATACTCATCAATTCATCCAATTGGAGATCAATTCCAAAATCAATTAGAGCAGACTTGAGTCACAGGGGACCATACAGCCGGACAGTGTTCGCATACAGATGGTCGCTTAACGCTTCAAACGACACCTCTTTGATGGCGGCAATCGCTTTTATGGCCATCACCAGATTGGAGGGCTCATTGCGCTGTTCTGGATCCGGTCCCAATACAGGACTGTCGGATTCAGCCAGCAGACAATCCAGGGGCAGGTGCTTGAGAAGTTTTTGCTTCTGGCGTGAACGTATGACAGAAGGGGGCATGGAAAAGAAGTATCCGGCCTCGAGGGCTGGTTGGGCGGTTGTAAATTTTCCATCGAAGGCATGCAACTGGACATTGCGGGCGTCAAGCGCTTGCAGCAGGGCGATGGCCTGGCGACCGGCCGAACGCGAATGGACATTTAACGGCAGGTCCAGTTCATTCGAAAGCTGAATGAACGTTTTAAAAATCTCTTGCTGCAGCTCTTTGCCGGCCGGGTCTTTGACTGCCCAGAAATCCAGCCCGACTTCCCCGATCGCACAGAGGTGGTCCTGGTTTTGGCGGATAAATGCAGCCATCTGGTTCGCAGCTTCCAGGTCCAGGTGGGTGGGATAAAGGCCGGCAGCCGGCTTGATCGCCGGATATTGGGCAGCAAGTTTTAGATTTCGGTGAGCATCCGGCAGATCTTCGCCGACGGCAATAATGGCGGTCACCCCGGCATCGGTCGCCCGCCGGCAAACTGTCGCTAAATCCTGATCGAAGGCCGTATCACATAGATGGGCATGCGTATCGACAAACGGGGCTTTCATTCGGATGGCGGCATCTCCCGAACCAACCGGACGTAATCTGCTCTGATTGAATCAAGCTTGAAGTCGTAACCACCCAGGCGGACGCCCTGTTCGGCGGCATTGATGTTAAATCGGTACTTATAGGGTCTTTGCGGATCCAATGCGGGTATGATGACATCGATCAGAAAATCAGAGCGTCCCGTCAGACCGCGGTAAGTGAAGCTGGCCTTGCCAACGGTTAGGCTCTGATTGAGATGGAGAACATACCGGCCCTGGGCTGCTTCTGAAGGTGGGATTTTGTTATAATAAGAATCGGGACGCGCCATCATGTCCAGCAGGTGATGAGCCACATTGTCGGTGGCATACCGCTGGCTGAGGTGATACAATCCCAGGAAGGCGGCGCAACCGAACAGCAACAGCCCAATCAGGCTACTCAATTCTTGACCGAGCCGTTTTTCCATATCCTCCTCCGGATATCATGGGTTGGCCAGCACTCGGGATTTCAGAAAGGTTATGCCGGTTCTCTTTGCGCGGCAAGCACCTGTATCGTAATAGATCCATTTAAGACCGGTTTCAGTATAGCGCCGGGAACCAACCGGGTCAAGTCCGGAGCGCCAGGAGTCCTGGCTCAGAGGACCAGGCATTGAATTGCCTCTGAAAGGGGCTGCTTTGCCATATTTCCATGGAAAACAATGCATCGCGCAAAGACGCAGAGGCGCAGAGACGTCTTCCTTCAGTCAAGAATCAAATGAACAGTCCAGCTCAGCTGGGAAACCACAATTATTATCCCGCTACGCGGGATTAAACCCTAAAGGGCCTTGAAGTGGTTTTTCGCACGATAGTGCGACCAAATTCTGGTTTTGATGTTCTCTGCGCCTCTGCGTCTCTGCGCGAGAATAATGCTCTTACGGCCCAGCCTAATATCTCTGACCTGGCCCTGAGGGGCAGGTATAATTGCAAAAAAAACAGGCCAAGTCCGTAAGGCCACAGTCATATCCCGCGCACGGCGATGAAATAATCTTTCCGGCGTCCCATCAGCACCCCGACCTCCTTGTAATTAGGGCGCAGTTGTTGATCCATCAGGCTGATGTTGCGCGCCTGGATCTCTTCCCGGACATCTTCGACCGGGGTGCCGGTAATACTCTGGATAACAGCCTCTATCAGGCTGTTCTTGAACGGCTTGACAACGTCCTTGATGTGATAAGAGTCTGCCGGCAGTTTGTTGACTTCAGCCCGGACCCACTTGGTGTTCGAGTACTTGTCGACATACACGGCATCAACCCCCATTTGTTCAGCCAACTCCCTAACAGTGGCAAACAGGGTCTGAAGCAGTTCTTTGCGCCGGGCATAAACGGATTTGGATATGTTGCGGTTGGGCTTTCCCCGGAGAAAGTCGCGAATGAAGGGAATTGTTTCGATGGCATCGAGCATCAGGACCCGGCGCCCCTGGATGATCAACGGCAGGATGTGCCCTTTCAGTGCACGGCGTCCTTTGAAGTATACTTCCAGGACCCGGTAATAAGGATCCAGGAGCCAGGAGTATACCGTCCAATGGATATTGGCGATTTCCGGGTCCACCTGGCTGCGCACCTCGCTGGCCGTACAATCGCCATAGTAATCACCCGAACTGACAAAGGCGGCATCCCGGCGGGCAAAGGCTATCTCAATGCCCTCTTTACGAAGGTACCGTAAGGATGCTAGCGCGTCCGGTTCCGTAAAACAGGGAATATCGGCAAGCTCCGCCAACATTTGGGCAATATCATCCGCATACACCTTGTAAAACAGATCCGGATCCTGACGAAACAGGGGGTAACGGTCAAACCGGGCTTTGAGCCGGTGGCGGATGTAAAGGTCCGAGAACAACAGGATCTGTCGATCGATGTGGGTGAAGGTCGCCGCCTGGCGCTGCAAACGCAATGCCTGGCGCTTTAACAGTTCTATGGTGGCTCCAATGACTTCCGGAAAGACATCTTGCAAGCTCGCGGGCGTGAGTTGCTTGAAAGCCAGTCCCGTAATTGGTTTGAGATAGGCCATCTTGGCGGCCGTGGATTTACCCAATATCCGGCGCAGGTTTATATCGGTAAGCAACGCCAGGGCCTTTTGGTAGTCCACCTTGAGTTCGGCGATATCGCACCCAAAGAGCTTTTGAAAGGTTCGTCTAATCTGACGGGGAGAATTCAAACTGACCAGGGGCGCGGGGTCAATCTGCCAATGGATCTGGAGATCATATTCACTTGCCTGGCTGGCGGCGTAAACAAACGGTTCGACATCTGCAAAGACCTCCAGTAGCGCCTGGGAGGCAGCTACGGAGTCGAGGTTTCGCCGAAAGCGTTTACGGGTAAGGGCCGCAGCGTCAAGGTCGCGGTCGGTATTAAAGGCCGCCGCAATGTGCTTGCGGGCAGTTGTGAGCTTAGATGTCAAGTCCACCACGTTTTGTTCCTGAGGCGCTTTCAAGCCACGTGTAATCGTCGGTGTGCTGGCCAGCAGGACGGGCACTATCCAAAGGTTTATTTTTCCTTCAGATTCTGCAAACTATCGTTGTTGTCTTCACCATTCCGTCTGCTGTGCTCTGCTTTGCTCCGTATCGCTGCGGCTTCTTCCTTGGCCCCCATGCGCTGCAGTACGGTTGCATATATGTCCAACGCATCCGGATCACTGTCACCGGTTGCCGCACAGGCCCGCTTGGCCGCGCTGGCCGCCAATTCGAGGTCAGGCTTTTTAATTTTTTGATTGGTTAGTATAAAGCGGGCCAGCTTCGTTAGCAGCCCCGGGTGATTCCGGCTGTAGGCATACACCCGTTCACCGGTCTGGCGAACAAGATCATGTTCTTCGGTCTCGACCGCCAGGTAGACATATGCAGACAGCAATTTAAGGGCCCTGTACGCATTTCGCGCTTCGCCCAGGTTGTAGCGGCCGGTCACTATCTGCTCCAGAACGACATCCAGGTCATCCATGGGATGCCCCTGCCAGAGGATCCGGCCCTCACGGCCGACGATAAAAGCGTGCGGCACACCCGAGACGTTGAACATGCCCATATACCGGTCATAGGTTTTGTCGTCATCGTCCACGGCGAGCGCGTATTCGGCATCCTGGTTGCCTTTTAAAAACGCCTTCACAGTTTCGGCGTCCTCACTGGTAATCTCGATGAAGGCCACCCCCTCTTTTTTATATTTTTCCTGAAGTATGGAAAGATAAGGTAGGCTCTCGAGGCAATGGGGGCAATCGGTTTGCCAGAACTCGATGACGAAAATAGACCGGTCCTTCCCCTCCTTCAAGGTCAAGGGACCGCCCCGTACCCATTTTTTATCTGGAGTTCAGGGGCCGCATCACCCGGCATTCCAGCTGAAACCGGTGTATGGGAGAAAATATAAAAACCGACGTAAAGAATCAAACCCAATCTTTGCAACAATCGCAGCATACGTTTTTCCAATTTACAGATCTGCTTCTATCTCATTCCGGCATTCGCCCCAGCTTTTTCGACCGATGACTAGCGCTGGCGATAATCGCCTGAAGCCGCCGGTATCCGACCGGCCGGCTGTCGCCTATCTGCGTCAAATAATCCGATACTAATCGGCCGGTTCCCGACTGTCAATGGAGGATATTGAACATAATCATTATCTTAGGGTTTGACCTGCCCGGGTTCGCTTTGATAGGGTGCAGTTGCAAGCCAACCTTTGATCACCGCTCCCCCCTGGGACCGGTGATGAATAGCACCTCACCTGAACCTGGATAACGACAACCAAAGGGTACGCGTCATGCCAAAGGAAACCGAGGATAAACCGGGTTTGAAAAACGAACCATTTGAGCCCCGTCAAATCGTATGGATCTGTGCTGTCATAACCCTTGTGATTGGGGCGTTATGGGCCGGGTCCTATTTGATCATCGAACACAATTTTCCCGATCGGCAAAGCGCGGGCTTTTTTGGAGACAGTTTTGGTGCCATCCAGGCCCTTTTCTCCGCTTTGGCACTGGCCGGAATCATCCTGGTCATCCTCATGCAAAATCGAGAATTGGTCCTCCAGCGAGAGGAGTTGAAATACACCCAGGCGGAAATCGGCCGCCAGGTCGAACAGTTTGCCGCGCAAAAAGTTCAATTCGAAAGTCAAAAACTCCAGTTCGAGCTTCAGAATGAAACCCTGATCCAGCAACGCTTTGAAAACACGTTTTTCCACCTGATGACGCTGCATCACGAAATTGTAGGCTCCATCGCCGATCGGAAAACCGAAAAAGGGGAGCCGGTCGAACTCAAGGGCCGGGCCGTATTCGCGAATGCCTATATCCCCATAAAAGACCGTTTTAAAGGCCTACGGCCGACGGCACCGGAAGATAAAGACGCTCTGAAGGCAGAGATCGAGTTGATCCGCAAGCAGTTTTCGTGGTTTTTTCGTCGCTTTGGACCATACTTTACAAATTTTTTCAGCATGTTGGAGTTTGTGGACCACAACAGGATAGGATACCTGGAAGTAAAAAAATTCTATGTCGGCCTGCTCCGGTCGCAATTGTCCGATTATGAATTACTGTTCATTTTTTATCACGCAGTGACTTCCCCGGAAAGGGACCACTATGCCGACCTGGTCGACAAGTATCACCTCTTTGCCGACCTGGTTGTAACAGATCTCCTGGCCGGAGAACATACCGGCTATTTCGGCCCTGCGGCCTTTGCCGAAGAGGCTGAAACTGGCGCCGACAGCGCCACCTGAAAACAGACCGCAAAATAACTTCCATGGCACCTGCAATTCGATTGCATGGCTGCCAAAAGCAATCGATAGGCTAGCCAACCGCAAACCTGCGTCGGGCTTGTTCGCACCCGGTCCCTTGTGCTATTGTCGATGCCACAGCAACCCCTTGCAAAGGATCCCGCCATGCGTGAACTGACAAAGGCCCAGAAGGCGCGCTACGCCATCCGCGAATTTAAAATCATCACCGATGCTCTGGCGATCCGTGGATTTTACCGCCCTCGCGGCAAGCTGGGAAAATCTCTAGAACACTGCCTGCGCAATCTCAGCCCGGAAATATACGGTTCCATGAACGACCCCCGGGTGGTGGAATTGAAAGGCCTGGAATACGTGATCGACCGACTGCCCCGGTCCATCGAAGAGTGCACCCGTATCATCCTGACCGAGGAAGACCCTTTCAAGAACGGTGCCTTTGAACAGACCATACCGCTCAAACGTAGAAGAACCTGCTACCGGGTCGGCAAAAACGAAATGTGCTTTGTGATCTCGCGGGGCTTGAGCGAGATTTACGACATCATGACCCACATCACCTTCCTCTACGGCGAAGCCAAAAAGATTCACGGACGCATGAAGGATGATTCCGGCAACAAGACCATCGAATGGCTCGAATTGGAGAAAACCGTCCAGAACTTTGCCGGACTGGGGGCCGCCGACCTCGACCAGGCCCTCTGGAGCCTGAGCATCATCCTGGGCCGACCCTACCAGGAAACCCGGGCCAGCTATGAATACCTGGAACAGAACCGCTTGGAACACAGCAGCAACAACGGACTTTTCGCATTGATTTACCATCTCGGCAATCAGTTCGACAAGGAGTTGCTGGAAAAGGAAGAATCGCTGGTCGTCTACCTGACGCCTTCCTTGATGAATATTATCGGGCACCAGGAATATGAAAAGAACTGGGCCGCCAACATTCACAAACGCTTGATCGATCTCAACCTGCACAACCGCCCAGTGCACATCATCAGTGCCAACCTGCACAGCATCCTCAACACGCTGTACGGCTACGGAGCCGTTACTGCTGGTGCGAAAGAGAAGGTGGACTCAGCCGACCTGTATGATTTTTGCTACCAGATCCGCGACCGTGATAAGGAGATCCGCGCCTACGCCGCGCAACATGGCTTCCATGATCTGCCGGATACCAGCGGGGCGCACATCGACTGCCAGTTGATTGACACCGCGGGGTTAACGGATGTGACCTTTCACCCCGAGATCACTATCGCCGGCAGCGGCCCCAAGAAAAATCATCCCGTGATCCTGGTCATGGATTATGCCTTTGGCGCCCAGGCCTTTGACCTCATGTCCAACTTGCTCAAACCGTATCGGTCCGGCGCTAAAACCACCCGGTTTAATTTCCGCTCGGTATCCATTATGGGCAAGGCCGGCATTCTGACCGGAAACAAGGGCGACATCATGTTGGCCACGTCGCATGTGTTCGAGGGCACAACCGACAATTACATGTTCAACAACGACCTCAATGCCAGCGATTTCGATCAGAGCATTCCCGTCTACTCCGGTCACATGATTACGGTTCTGGGCACGTCTTTGCAAAACCGGGACATGCTCCGCAAATTTCAGTCCGACTGGAATACGGTCGGGCTTGAAATGGAAGGCGGGCACTACCAGCGGGCGATCAGCGCCGCCACGATCAAGGGTGAGATACCCAAGCGCATCAAAGTCCGCTATGCCTACTATGCCTCCGACAACCCTCTGGAAACCGGCAGCACCCTGGCAGCCGGGGCCATGGGCAAAGGCGGAGTGAAGCCGACCTACATGATCAGCAAGCGTATTCTGGAAAAGATCCTGAGCGGACGCGGCAGGCGCTAAGAATAGTTTCTCAACTCCGGCGAAATGGCATCAATCGATTCGATTAAAAGTGCCCCTGCTGAGATAAAGCGAAAAATGCAATATCGGATTAAAAAGAACTGTTTCAGCCGCCTAATCGCTATTGCGCTTCTGCTGGCATGGCTGCCTGCCCTCGCATTTGGCAAAGACCTCTTGTTTTGCACCCCCAATACAAAGGATCAGAGAATTTTCAAAGTTTCAGACGGGCTGTTGGCAGAGGCCTTCAGTCGTTTGGGATACGGCTTTCAACTCGTTACCTACCCAGCCAAAAGATGTCCCACTGAGGTTGATAATGGGCATGTCGATGGTGATTCGCACCGGATTTTCAACTTCAATGCCAACGGCGAATACCCGAATCTGGTAAGAGTAGAAGAGTCCATCCAGTCGATCGATCAATGTGTTTTCACCAAGAACCTGAATATAAGACCTGCTGGGTGGGCGAGCATCAGGCATTATCAGATTATTTACTTGCCCGGCATTAAAGTCATCGAGATGGGCCTGGAGAAGGCCGGCGTCCCGCCTGAAAACAGAATTCAAGTGTTAAATCATGAGCAGGCTTTTAAAATGCTCGCCATGGATAGAGGTGATTTGATTATCGTTAGTTCCAATACCGGCAAACATTTTTTGAAAGAGCTGGATCTGCTTGATAGCGGTATAAAATTGCTGACCCCGCCTTTAGTTCAGTTTGATCTATATCCCTACATGCATAAAAAACACACTTACCTGGCGAAAAAAATGGCTTTGATCCTTAAAGCCATGAAAAGAGATGGTACCTATAAAAAAATAGTCAGAAGCGACCTTCACTAGAGTAGCCCAATTGGGGGTTTACTCAAAGCCTAAGCAAGGTTCCGTCCGAGATAACCACATAACATCACGACAATTTTGTGCTACCTGTTTCTGTGCTACGCGGCTAATTTGTAATAAAACCACCAAAAACATTCCACTGTTGCAGTAAACCTGGGCCGCTAAAGGGTTATTGGCAAAAGTGCCCAGTTCAGATATCTTGAATATATAAGCAGTTTTGTTGGACTTGTGATATTGGCAATATAACAGCATGGGCACTGCACCAATTTGGTGACTCACAAATAGCTTGAAATGCATTCACAACCTGACATTCTGGAGAAAAAATGAAAAATTGTGCGAAGTGCAAACAAGCGATCCAAAATGGCGATGAAAAAGAGCTCAATAGAATAACACTATGCGAGGATTGCTATGTTGATGAAGTTGTACCAAAGATGCCAAAAGCGCACTATGATAACGATGTTGAATTTATGCAAAGACTACAAGATTCATATTCAGCTATAAAGCAGCAATTCCACTAATTGTTGATAAGCCAAGAGTACCTCTCCATAGGAGCATTGTTCACTGATATGAAACCAAACGAACTTCGCATGTCAAAAACCTCGTTACAATTGCTTCGACTGGAGCGTCTTAGCGATGTTGTTTTTGCATTGGTTATCATCCGAATATTTACTTTGTTGCCCAACCCAAAAAATATGGACACAGGTTGGTGGTCCCTTACCGACATGCTTATTAACAATGCAAGCGATTTAGTGATGATTATTGTCATCGTATATTGGATCCAACATAATGCCCTTTTTGGCCATTTAGTTAAGACTGACAATACACACACCGCCATCGCCATCGCACAGTTATTCGCACTGCTATTGTTTTTATATGCCATTCGGATGGGTTCTATCTTTGAGGGGACAATAGAGGCAAGAGTCTTAGAAAGCTTTACAGCTGCGCTAGTTGGAATCGTTTCCGTCATCGGGTGGACCTACGCTATTTGGAATCAGCGACTTGTGTCTCCTGATCTATCGAAAAAAGAAGCCCGGGAATTGTTGGAAAATATAATAGTGGAACCAACTGTAGCGCTTCTTACCATTCCTTGCGCATTTGTTGGGCCGGTGGTGTGGGAAATTGCCTGGCTGGCCTTCATACCCGTGTCTCAAGTTATCAAACGCATCAGGCTCAGAACATACTGATTCAAATCGCAACTATCAAAACTTCGACCATACTTCGATGATTTTCCTGATTTTCATTTTGACGAGGAATCGCTAGTATCGTGTGGGCCGGAATTTCTCGATCGACACTCCGGCCGTACACTACTGAAGGAGTAATTATTTTGACCCAATTGACGTTGGGATGTGTTTTTGCCGTCTGTAGTATAAATTTTGGGTAATGGAAAATGACAGTTGGCACCAGTATCCAATGTACCCGGAAATGCCGAAAGAATGAATGCAGAGAAACCAAAAGCATGAATAAAGAAATTGTATGGAATAAATATTTGCAAGAAGAAGGATTGGATAAATTTCCGCAGATTGTCAAATTATTCGAATCTGGTTCAGAAGCGATTAAGTTAGTTAAGCAGGCGTTTTTAGGTGATAGAGTATTAAGACCGGTTTTTATGCAGGTCTTGCCTGAGGAGAAAACAGGAAAGATGGAAATCTGCAATAAAGAACTAGCTGCTGAAAAGGTAAAAGGAGATAAGACTCTATCTGATTATATCATCGAGAACAAAGGAATTTTTCTTTGTGGTGAGCCTCGGGTGGCAAATGAAATACTGACGAGAGGCGGTAAAATTATTGTTGCAATGACTGATAGACATTATGACAAGGCGCAGTTTTCGGTTGCTAACCTACGCCAATGCTATATTCCTTTACCTGATAATAGATTATTAACATTCAAATCGTCCGGTTTATTTCATGATCCGGTATCTAAACCCCATAATAAGAATGCAGTAAAGTTTACAGGAATTGGAGATAAGCTAGATAAAGATATCGCTTTAAAAACATTTGAAAGGTTAGGCCCTTACAGCGAAGGTTTCATTGATTTTTTGGCCTATCAACCGCTGTATAGTCTACCGGGTGGTAAGGGTAAATTTGAAAAAGCTGAATTTGAAAAAAATGGTAAGAAAACGCTACCCTATTTGATAGTTAATTGTGCAATCAGCCCACATAGACTATCAAAGATTGCGCAGCTAGATGATCCAGGGCTATTTGGGCTACGAAAAAGAATTTCTCCGTTATTAAGAGATCGGGCAATAAAAAGACAATGTTTAGGAAGAAAACTAATGCCAGCTTTGGAACGGTTCTTTAAGTCAGGGGAAGACGTTATAGCCTTAGAAGATTATGTGCAATTTTTAGCCGAAGAGATTGGGATAGGTACAGCTCGGAAGCAAAACCACGAATTGTTTCATGTTACTTTCCACGAACAAGATGTGAATTTGGGAGGCCAGATTTGTGACCGTGAAGAAATGCACACCTTTGAAAGCTATTTCAAAAGAAATAAAATTAAATATGGCGATCCATTTTTTGAAACCGAGTTCAATAAGTAAGTGCAACACTTTCAGGTTTTAAGGCATTTGCGGTATGTTTTCGATATTATGCCTAAAACCTATAAACATCTGAGTCCAGAAGAGCGAGATATCCTCGCTGTATTA
>Ga0126334_10000275_pt1 | contig 16011 bp, 23 predicted proteins | sample InaspJWI49metaG_FD_94491 | JGI IMG/M metagenome (GOLD analysis project Ga0126334, IMG submission 94491) | Marine gutless worms symbiont microbial communities from Oahu, Hawaii - Inanidrilus sp. 2 OAHU.JWI-49 metaG | ecosystem: Host-associated > Annelida > Digestive system > Unclassified...
ATCGCATTCAGGATTTCGCGAAGATCGGTCGTTCGTAGGCGTCCAGTGGTATAGGGTTTGAGCTCATCAAAGATAGGCTGGAGAATTCCCTACTCTTCATCGATGAGGTCGCTCGGGTACCTGCTCTTAATTTAGGAGGAATCAGTTGAGCGATAAAGTGGAACACGGATATAGCTCGTAGAGTGGTGGAGGGTGGGTTCCAGCATAGGCCAGCCTAAACAATGGCTTCCAGCCGACAAAACCACCAAAACCACCTGTCATGCCCCTGGTAGGGTCAGAGGCGCACCAGTCTCCTTTGCAGCTGAAGCCGGCGTTAGACCATAGAAACTGTGAAAGAATTCAAAATGGGAACAATTACTATTCAAATTCCGCAGAACATACAAGAGAAATATGTAATTAGTAATCCAGAAATAGCTGAAAGCTTAGTCAAAGAAATCAAGGCAGTACAAAAAACACCTGAGACTAAAGATATACTCAAAGGCTTATTTTCTAATGATATGGATCTGATAGATTAAATTACTGAAGCAGCTATGGAAGAAAGAGAACATCACAGATTAAGAGTCAATAGTGAATAGGGTTGCACAAAGTACAACAAAATCGCTATGATATGTTTCGGAATTGTAACGGATTCCCATTATGCTGACGTAACCCCAAGGGGAATACTTTATTATCGGGAATCCATGGACAAGATGGCCGAGTGTGTTGCCTTCATGAATGACAGGAAGGTTGATTTCCTGGTCGAGACTGGTGACTTCAAGGGCGAGGGTACGGCTGCGTTGGAGAAGGATACCTTGAAGTATCTGGAAGAGATCGAAAGAGTCTTTAGACGATTCGATGGAAAGCGTTATCATGTGCTGGGTAATCATGATCTGGACAGCATATCGAAAGAACAGTTTCTCTCCTGTGTGGAGAATACGGGGATTGCAACGGGATCGAAGTATTATTCCTTTGACGCGAAGGGATTGCATTTCGTGGTTCTCGACGCGAACTACCGGGCCGATGGATGCGATTATGACCACGGAAACTTCGATTGGTGGTACAGCAATATTCCGAGCAACCAACTTGACTGGCTCAGGAAAGACCTTGCGTCCACACCCAAACCGACGATAGTATTTGTCCATCAGCGGCTCGACGGCAGAGGGGACCACACAATCAGGAATGCGGCTCAAATCCGTCGGATACTGCAGGAGAGCCGAAGAACTCTGGCAGTTTTTCAGGGACATGATCACGTAGGACACTACAGCTCTATCGAGGGTATCCATTATTACACACTAAAAGCAATGGTCGATGGTAGTGGCGCTGACAACAGTTCCTATGCTATCGTTGAGGTTCAAACCGATCACAGCATTACCGTAACCGGCTATCATCGAGCAACTAGTAAGAAGTTTTATCCGAAAATAAATACTGATTCTACTTTGCCACATTCCGCATAACTCTTTGATTTTAATGGATTTTTCTATTTTCACAGATTCCGTATGGATCGGTGGGTTATTCTGTAATGTGACAGAGTAGAGCTAGCGTGCATTTGCATTGAGTTGCGAAAAATAGAAATTAGATGCAGGGATATACCTGAGGTCATTCGTTTTCTTGGGATTGTGGTTTACATGTATTTCTAATGAACATAATCCATCCCATTTTCATGCCGAGCACAATGAATTCAAGGCATCAATTTCCATTGATACATCGGAAGTGGTGGAAGGAAAATTACCTCCAAAAGTAATGAGCCTTGTGGTTGAGTGTCCACAAGAGCATCAGGATGAACTGCTGGAGAACTGGAAAAGTATCCAGGAAACAGGAAATTCCATGAAATCAAACCATTGGTATAGTAGGGATTCATAATTCTGGAAGTAAAAAAGCAGAGTACGTGGATGATTAATAGTATTTATCTCGTATTTAATAGTGGGAGAAGTGGGGTTACTGATCTCGAACAGATGGTATTCAATGACGGCAGACCAACCTTTTCAAGATTGAGAGAAAAGGAGGACTTCAAGGACTTCAAGGACTTCAAGGTGGAACACAGTACCCTTGTTTGGTCCGAGGAGTTGGATTTGGCTGCGGAATATCTGTTCTATGTTACTTTTATGGATGAACCGGACTTGCAGGAGAAATTTGATGTCAACGATGATTGCCGAAGTCATATGAGGCATTTATTTCTGCCGGTGTGGACGACGAAAAAGAAAAAGCAGCGGCAAAAGCATTTGCCGATTACGAATCGCGTTTTAATCACATAGACAGCGACCTTCGAGTCCTTAAATGGATGGTCGGAGCAATCTTGGCTGGTGTTGTTTCGCTGATAATTAAAAGCTTCTTTGCGTAACCTGCACCCAAAAGCCTGGGACTCACTGAAATGTTGGGCATGGGCTATCCTAAAGATTCAGTTCGCGTCGTCCCTGGCGCTCACCGCATCCTACGTGTTTTTATGGATGATCCGGACTTGCAAGAACAATTTAAGGTATGGGACTATATCGCCTGATAAAAACATCGACTCGGAATCAGAAAGAGGTAGTGCTTAATATGTAGTGGTCGTGTGATGATCCCATCGAAGAAGAAAAAGGTTCACCAGAGAGTTCATCACTACACGTTAAGCATCACCCAGAAAGAAACATAACAATAGAATGAAACCGACTTCTCTGTCAGAGAAGAGGAAAATGTCAATTTTTGAAGAACTCTGGAGAAAACCTGTTTTTTTTTGGTGGTGATGTTCGACGTTTACATAGCTTTCCATACGTAACCTGGGCAGTGCATGAACACCAGGTTGGTTGTGATGAAGTTATCGAGGTGTTGCCACTGATCAAGTATGGTAACATTTGAATTCATAGGGATGCAGGATATTTTTCGAAATATTGCAATCCCTGGTTTTATGAAACACGGGCGGATTCATGTCGATGACGGTATGGCAGGTTCAGCAATTGCAGAGGCGATTAGTGGAGGTGTTGTGTTGAGAAATCCTATTTGTCCTATTTTTCGGATTACACAATCATTAAAGCAAAATGCCTGGTTGGAGAACGCTATGATGTTAATTTTGAATTCGATATTGAAGAGGTGCTGAAATACTATACAGGGACGCATAAAGAGGGAGCTGAGGAGGGTCTTCAGGGGGATCTTCGTGAAAGCCAGAAGTACAGAAAGATAATATGATCATGCCTTTTCCTACACTGAGCTTGTCAGTTATGCCTGGTGGCATAAACGAGAAGAGCTGTGCCTTTATAGAACGGAAAGAAGGGGAAAGAACGTCATTGTTGCTGATGATTTTTTGAACAATGAGTGGGATAATGAGTGGGATATTAAATGGCTAAGTAAATCTGTTACACTAGATGCAGCTGAGAAATACGGTTTGCATGAAGAGAGTCTTTCAATGATTGAAAAACACTTGGCTAAAAGGAAAATTAATTTGGATAGCTGAGTGCCTAAAAAATATTCACGTCCATTTGCGTTTATTTGCGGCTAAATAGTCAAACAATCAGAGGGTATCGTGCCGCAACGGCAGTCTGACCTGAGGAATTGCACATGAGTATGTCGGATCCCATCGCGGATATGCTGACCCGCATCCGCAACGGGCAGACGCGCAGTAAGGTCACTATCGCTATGCCGTCGTCCAAGCAAAAGGTGGCAATCGCCAACCTGCTCAAGGAGGAGGGGTATCTCGTTGAGGTGAGCGTCGAGTCGGAAGGCAAGAAGCCGCAGCTGGTGATCAAGCTCAAGTACCACCGTGGTGAACCGCTGATCGAGCTCCTCAAGCGCGTCTCCCGTCCGGGGCTTTGTATTTACCGGGGTAAGGACAAATTGCCGCAGGTCATGGGCGGATTGGGCGTTGCCATCGTGTCCACGTCCAAGGGGCTGATGTCCGACCGGGCGGCCCGCGCGGCCGGACACGGCGGCGAAATCCTCGCCTATGTTGCCTGACGGTAAGGAGGCGAGTGATGTCACGTATAGCCAAAACACCCGTCGCCGTCCCCAAGGGGGTTGCGGTGGAGATTTCCGGGCAGGAGGTTAAGGTCAAGGGGGCCAAGGGTACCCTGTCCTGGCACGTCCACCCCAGGGTCCGCGTCGCCCAAGACCAGGGGGCGCTGAAGGTGAATCCGGTCAATGAGACCAAGAAGGCCTGGGCCCTGGCGGGGACCACCAGGGCCCTGCTCAACAACATGGTCATCGGCTGTGGGAGTGGCTTTGAGCGCAAGCTGACTCTGGTCGGTGTCGGCTACCGGGCGCAGGCGAAGGGTAAGGTCCTGAACCTGAGCCTGGGCTTCTCGCACCCGATCGATTATCCGATGCCCGAGGGGGTGCAGATTGCGACCCCTTCCCCCACGGAGATCGTCGTAAGTGGTGCCGACAAGCAACTGGTAGGACAGGCAGCCTCCGAGATTCGCGGTTTCCGTCCGCCGGAGCCCTACAAGGGCAAGGGCGTGCGCTACGCGGACGAGCGGGTCCTGCGTAAAGAAGCGAAGAAGAAGTAGGGGGTAGGGAATGGATAAGAAACGAGCCCGCATGCGCCGCGCGGCGCGTGCCCACGCCAAGATTCGGGAGCTGGACACCTATCGGCTGTGCGTTTTCCGGACCCCCCGCCACATCTATGCCCAGGTTATGGACCCGGGCGGCGGCCGGGTAGTCACCAGTGCGTCCACCCTGGAGAAACAATACCGCGGGTCGAATCCGGGACATGCGGGCAATGCGGCGGCCGCGGCGGTTATCGGCAAGACCATTGCCGAGCGCGCCAAGGCTGCGGGGATCGAGAAAGTGGCGTTCGATCGCTCTGGCTTCCGCTACCACGGCCGCGTCAAGGCCCTGGCCGAAGCGGCGCGGGAAAACGGGCTGCAGTTCTAACGAGGCTTCGCTTCAGACCGATGAGGCGTGAGTTTTTCGTGCAGTGCGCAAACTTATTGTCCACAGATTACGCAGATTTTCACAGATTACTTCTGTTTTTAGGTAGTGCTTAACGTGTAGTGATGAACTCTCTGGTGAACCTTTTTCTTCTTCGATTGGATCATCAAACGACCACTACATATTAAGCACTACCCTGTTTTTAATCTGTGAGAATCTGCGTAATCTGCGGACGAAAGCAATGGGCACAGTGCACCTGAGCGTGAGTTTTTTGTGCGGTGTGCAAACTTGACTCATTGGTAGAGATGCGGGTCTATCATAGGGATCCTAGGGGGCTGAACCATGGCGAGCTACAATCCAAAGCCGGAAGGCGAGGGCCTACTCGAAAAGCTGGTAGCGGTGAACCGGGTGGCCAAGGTGGTCAAGGGCGGTCGTCAATTCGGCTTCTCGGCCCTGACTGTGGTGGGCGACGGCAAGAGCCGGGTCGGTTACGGCACCGGTAAGGCGCGCGAGGTCCCGGTGGCCATTCAGAAGGCCATGGAGGGAGCGCGCAAGAACCTGGTCGATGTCAAGCTCAAGGGCACGACCCTGCAATACCCGATGGTCGGTCGCCATGGTGCGGCGAAGGTCTTTATGAAACCGGCCTCCGAGGGTACCGGCATCATCGCAGGTGGGGCTATGCGCGCGGTATTCGAGGTGCTGGGCGTGCAGAACGTATTGGCCAAGTGTATCGGCACCAACAACCCGATCAATGTGGTCCAGGCCACCATCAAGGGCCTGCGGACCATGGCGGATGCCGAGAGCGTGGCCGCGAAGCGCGGTAAGACGGTCGAGGAGATTCTGAGGTAGGCGATGACAGGCAAGAAGACGATGAAGGTCACCCTGGTGCGTGGCCTCGGCGGTCGGCTGGCGAGGCATCAGGCGTGCGTGCGTGGCCTCGGGCTGCGGCGCATGCATCAGATGGTGGCGGTCGAGGACACGCCGGCGACCCGCGGCATGGTGAATAAGGTCTCCTATATGGTCAAAGTGGTGGAGGAAACGTCCGATGCGTCTCAATGACATCCGGCCCGTGCCGGGCAGCAGGCAAACCGCCAAGCGCGTTGGTCGCGGTATCGGCAGTGGCCACGGCAAGGCCTGTGGGCGGGGCCATAAGGGTCAGAAATCCCGGTCCGGCGGTGGCTACCTCAAGGCGGGTTTCGAGGGCGGCCAGATGCCCTTGCAACGCCGCCTGCCCAAGGTGGGTTTTCGCTCGCGTAAGGCGCCGGTCAAGGACGAGATCCGGCTCCACGAGCTCGCGAACATCGCCGACGATGTCGTCGATCTTGCGGCCCTGAAAAAAGCGGATCTGATCTCGGGCAGAATCAGGCAGGTCAAGATCATTGCCTCAGGCGACCTTAAGCGGGCCCTGACGGTGCGGGGGCTGGCTGTCACCAAGGGCGCACGGGCCGCCATCGAGGTAGCGGGCGGCACGGTCGAGGAAGCGCTGGAGAAGAAATCGGCAACCCCATGAACCGGGTTCCGAGAAACAGGAACCACGAATGGACACGAATCCACACTAATATTCGTGTTCATTCGTGGTTCTTAATGTTGTTTCCGGATTTTGTACGCAGGTGTACTAGGGCTCGAGACGATACCCCCAATGGCTAAAAACAGCCCAGCTATGCTCGGCGCGCTCGGCGGTATAGGGCGGCTCACGGAGCTGCGTCAGCGGTTGCTGTTTGTGCTCGGCGCCCTGCTCGTGTATCGGATCGGCACCTTCATTCCGGTGCCCGGCATCAACCCGGAGGCCCTGGCCTACCTGTTCGATCAGAACCAGGGCTCGATCCTGGACATGTTCAATATGTTCTCGGGTGGTGCCCTGGAACGTGCCAGCCTGTTCGCATTGGGCATCATGCCCTATATCTCGGCCTCCATCATCATGCAGCTGATGACGGCGGTGATGCCGAAGTTGGAGCAGCTCAAGAAGGAGGGCGAGTCGGGGCGGCGCAAGATCACCCAATATACCCGCTACGGCACTGTGTCCTTAGCCACCTTCCAGGCCATCGGCATCTCCGTCGCCCTGCAGGGCCAGACGGCGGGGGGCTCGGCGATCGTCGTAACCTCTGGCTACGGATTCGTATTCACCGCGACCGTATCCCTGGTTACCGGAACCATGTTTCTGATGTGGCTCGGCGAGCAGATCACCGAGCGGGGGGTTGGCAATGGCATCTCGCTCATCATCTTCGCCGGCATCGTCGCCGGACTGCCCGCGGCCATCGGTGGCACCCTGGAGCTGGTGCGCACCGGGGAGATGAACGCGCTGGCGGTGCTCGCCCTCTTTGTGCTGGCCCTGGGAGTGACCGCCTTTGTGGTCTTCGTCGAACGCGGTCAGCGCCGGATTACGGTCAACTACGCGCGCCGCCAGCAGGGGCGTCGGTTGATGGCCGCCCAGAGCACCCACTTGCCGTTGAAACTCAACATGGCGGGCGTAATCCCACCCATCTTCGCCTCCAGCATCATCCTGTTTCCCGGTACCCTGGGGCAATGGTTCGGCCAATCCGAGGACTTCCGATGGTTGGCCGAGATCACCAGCAAGCTCTCCCCCGGTGAGCCGGTGTACGTCATCTTCTATGCTCTGGCCATCATCTTCTTCTGCTTCTTCTACACGGCGCTGGTGTTCAACGCCAAGGAGACCGCGGACAACCTCAAGCGATCCGGGGCCTTCATCCCCGGCATTCGTCCGGGTGAGCAGACGGCGCGGTATATCGACACCGTAATGACCCGCCTGACGGCAGCCGGCGCCATCTACATCACCGCCGTATGCTTGTTGCCGGAATTCCTGATCGTGGGTTGGAACGTGCCCTTCTATTTCGGGGGTACCTCCCTGTTGATTGTGGTGGTGGTGGTCATGGATTTCATGGCCCAGATCCAGGCGCACCTGATGTCGCACCAATACGAGGGCCTCATGAAAAAGGCCAATCTCAAGGCGCTCGGCGGCGGCTTGATCCCTTGATTCGCACGTGAGCGGTCACAGGCAGGCAGCGAACCGCATCTTTAATCCGCAGATTACGCCGATTTCCACAGATGAAAAAAGAGAAATAATCTGTGGAAATCGGCGTAATCTTCTGATTCATATGGAGTTAAAGCAATGAAAGTCAGGGCTTCGGTAAAGAAAGTATGCCGCAACTGCAAGATCATCCGCCGCAACGGTGTGGTGCGGGTAATCTGTAAGGACCCGCGCCATAAGCAGCGTCAAGGGTAGGGTGCGGTGAGCATCTGCCTGTGGCCGTCTCTGGGGCCAGTGGTAGGGATGCCTGAATCTGGGTAGTGCTTAATATGTAGTGGTCGTTTGATGATCCAATCGAAGAAGAAAAAAGGTTCACTAGAGAGCTCATCAGTACACGTTAAGCACTACACAATTCCTAATGTGGTAGCCGCGTCCTCACACTCACATATGTGTTCATCGAATTCAACGTCTGAAAACTGTGCGAACTCATCGCCTAAATTATCTCGGATGAATGCCCTGAGACGCTCACGAAAGCCTTGATGTGCAACATTCATAAGCACAGCCATCTGTTCTTTACGAATGACTAACATAGCTCAACCTGCAGATGCAGGTGGTGCTTAACGTGTACTGATGAGCTCTCTAGTGAACCTTTTTTCTTCTTCGATTGGATCATCAAACGACCACTACATATTAAGCACTACCGATAAACTTTTATAATGAGTTCTTTCTTTTCTTCCGTCGCGCGTTCTTTGCGCGCAAGTACGCCCTAGGCACCACAGGCTTTACAGTGATATTGCGAGCTACCGGACGCATTTGTGACATTTTTAACGAGATCTTCGCTCTGACATTTGCGACAGGTGTATCCTTTAGCCTCGATAATAATAATTGAAAACTCTTTGGTTAGGTTGATCAATGAACGCACTCGTTCTGGATCATGTCGAGGACACACTCAGGCGCTATTTGTCCGGTCAGTTGACCGAAAATCTGGTTGAGGCATGGGCTAACGCTATCGAAGGACGAGAAGACATCGGCATGAAAGAACGAGATGAGGACTTCCTGCGAGAAGTGATCTTCGAGTTGGCCAACCCTGTTCTCCATCAACCCCTTTCGGAAGGATGCGCGTGCTCCATCCTGTCACGGCTCCAACAGACCAGGGCTGGGTACGCGACCTGAGGTGAAGCCGTGCTAGCTGGTAGCTACCAGTGGAAATCTGCGGATTACAGGGCACCTTGAAAAATAGGTGTTTTCACCTGTCAGGCGGTTCTAACCAATTGGTTATACGGATATGCCGTATACGGAAACCGTATTTTTCAAAGTGCCCTACAATCGCTTGCCTGCACCCACTGACAATTCCCTTGCTTATCTGCGTGTTGTTTGATAATATGTCAAATTTTAGTCGGCCGTAGTGTAAGCAGAGTTGGAGGCAGAAGAACATGGCCCGTATTGCCGGTGTCAACATTCCCGACCGAAAGCACACCGTGATCGCATTGACGTCTATCTACGGTATCGGCTGTACCCTGGCGGCACAGATCTGCGATGCCGCCGGGGTCGCCACCGATGCCAAGATCAGGGACCTCTCCGAGGGCGAGATCGACAGGCTGCGCGCGCAAGTCACCAAACACACGGTGGAAGGTGATCTGCGCCGCGAGGTCTCCATGAACATCAAGCGCCTGATGGATATGGGCTGCAATCGGGGGATCCGTCACCGCCGTGGCCTGCCGCTGCGCGGTCAGCGCACGCGGACCAACGCCCGTACCCGAAAAGGTCCGCGGCGCCCGATTAAGCGTTAACTTACGCCTGAATCCGCGAATATCAAGTGCAATCATGAGGTTAGCCATAATTCTAGATTTTATCTTACGGATTCAGGTTACGGTTAGACGCACTTCTGAGAAATAAACGTGAATATATTCACGGTGATTTAATAGTGGAAATATCTATTTCCCAAGGTGCCATCAATTCGAACGCCTTACGCTTCGTTTCAGTTGGCAAGGTGTGGCGGCATTGGATAAACCAGGTAACAATAGCCCATGGCAAAACCGACCCGAACTAAAAAGAAGGTCAAAAAACAGGTAGCGGATGGGATTGCCCATATCCACGCTTCCTTCAACAACACCATCATTACCATCACCGACCGGCAGGGGAATGCCTTGGGGTGGGCGACTGCTGGCGGCTCCGGTTTTCGAGGCTCCAGAAAGAGCACTCCGTTCGCGGCGCAGGTGGCGGCGGACCGGGTCGGTCAGGCGGTCAAGGAGTTCGGGTTGAAGAATCTGGAGGTCAACGTCAAGGGACCGGGACCCGGTCGGGAATCGGCGGTGCGGGCGCTCAATAACGCCGGCTTCAAGATTGCGAGCATCACAGACGTCACGCCTATCCCTCACAATGGTTGTCGCCCGCCGAAGAAACGGCGCGTATAGGATCTCAAAAGGCATATAGAATATGGCAAGGTACACCGGTCCTACCTGTAAATTGGCGCGGCGTGAGGGCACCGACCTGGGGCTGAAGAGCCGCGCGCGTTCGCTGGATACCAAATGCAATCTGGAGAAGGTGCCGGGGCAAATCGGCGAAAGACACCGTCGGGTCTCCGACTACGGCCTGCAACTGCGCGAGAAGCAGAAAGTACGCCGTATCTATGGCGTCATGGAGAAGCAGTTTCACAACTATTACAAGAAGGCGGCCGGTGCCAAGGGGGCTACCGGCGAGAATTTGTTGCGATTGCTCGAGCGTCGCCTCGACAATGTGGTCTACCGCATGGGCTTCGGCTCCACCCGTGCCGAGGCGCGCCAATTGGTCAGTCATAAGGGCATACTGCTCAACGGCAAGAGTGTCAACGTGCCATCCTTTCAGGTCAGCGAAGCGGATCAGATCGAGGTTCGGGAAAAGTCCAAAAAACAGGTTCGTATCCAAAACGCAATTGCCCTGGCGGAGCAATATGGATTCGCGGATTGGATCGAGGTCGATACCAACGCGCTGAAGGGAGTCTTCAAGCGCGTCCCGGACCGCGAGGATCTCCCGTCGGAGATCAACGAGTCACTGATCGTAGAGTTGTACTCCAAGTAAGTAAGGGAACGCAGGGGGGATTGGCATGGCGGATGCTGTTGGCGACTTTCTCAAGCCGCGTATCGTAAAGGTCGAGCCAGTCGACGGGAGCCGCAGTCACGCGCGTATCTCGTTGGAACCGCTCGAGCGTGGCTTCGGACACACCCTGGGCAATGCACTGCGCCGGATTCTGCTCTCTTCGATCGCCGGCTGTGCAGTTACGGAGGTGGAGATTCAGGGCGTGCTCCACGAGTACACGACGCTGGAAGGGGTCCAGGAAGACGTACTGGAGATCCTACTCAACCTCAAGGGGCTTGCGATTTCCCTCACCGGCAGGGACGAGGCGACCTTCACCCTCTCCAAGCATGGGCCGGGGCCGGTAACTGCCGGTGACATCACCCTCGATCACACCGCGGAGATTGCCGATCCGGAGTTGGTCATCGCCAACCTGACCGGCGCGACGGAGCTCAGCATGACCCTGACCGTGCGCCGTGGCCGCGGCTACGAACCGGCTACCCAGCGCGAGATCGAGCCGGGAGACGAGCGCCCCATCGGCAAGCTACCCCTGGATGCTTCTTTCAGTCCGGTGCGGCGGGTGGCCATCGACATCCAGTCCGCCCGCGTCGCGCAACGGACTGACATGGACCGCCTGGTGATCGATCTGGAGACCAACGGTACTATCGATCCGAAGGGGGCGATCCGAAAGGCGGCGGCCATCCTGCAGGATCAGCTGTCCAGCTTCGTGCTCCTGGAAGGCGTCCAGCCCGTGAGTGAAGGGGCTAAACACGAGTCAGAACAGCCGTCGATTGACCCGATTCTGCTGCGGCCGGTGGACGACCTGGAGCTCACCGTGCGCTCGGCCAATTGCCTCAAGGCAGAGAACATCTGTCTCATCGGAGACTTGATTCAGCGAACCGAGAACGAGTTGCTCAAGACCCCGAATCTCGGCAAGAAATCGCTTACCGAGATCAAGGACGTACTCGCCACCCGCGGTTTATCCCTCGGCATGCGGTTGGAGGTCTGGCCGCCGGAGAACATGGACGACCTCATCGTCAAGTAAGGCGATTTTCATCCATCGCCTCATTCGAGAAGAGAACCATGCGTCATCGCAAAGCCGGAAGGCGGCTCAATCGTACCAGCTCCCACCGCGACGCCATGTTCAGAAATATGGCCAACTCCTTGTTCCGCCATGAGCTCATAAAGACCACACTACCCAAGGCGAAAGAGCTGCGACGGGTGGCCGAGCCTCTGATTACCATGGCCAAGACCGACTCCGTGCACAAGCGGCGGGTGGCATTTGCGCGTCTGCGCGACAAAGAGGTAGTCGGCAAACTCTTCGTCGAGCTGGGCCCACGCTACGAGGCCCGTCCCGGCGGCTACCTGCGGATCCTGAAGTGCGGCTTTCGCGCCGGCGACGCAGCCCCCATAGCCTATGTGGAGCTGGTGGGCCGTCCGCTCCCGGAATCCGCCGAGAAAGACGAAGATTGAGGCTGTATCGCCTCCCTTGCGGCAAGCCGGGCCCAGGCCCGGTTTTTGTTTTGGCTCTTTATGGATTCCAGACTGATCGAAGGGGACGGCGGTCCGTAGCACTCTGACTGATGACAGAACAGGCAGTCTTTTCTCAACAACAACAGCAAGTTATACGATGCCCCTTTGGCTTGCTGAGAAGGCAAATTTGCGCAAAATATCCTACCAGTCTGGAATCCATTTGGTAGTGCTTAATATGTAGTGGTCGTGTAATGATCCCATCGAAGAAGAAAAAGATTCACCAAAGAGTTCATCACTACACGTTAAGCACCACCCAAAAAGCGATAAGAGGTATCACCGGTCAGGGTTCAAGCACTGATCGACCCCGGGGGGAATTCGCGAGATTTGCGTGATTCGTAACCTACAGGAGGTCGAGCAGGGCCTCCGGCAGCCAGCCGATGGCGTCGACCTGGTCGTCCTTGATGACGATTGGGCACTCGATCAGCTGCGGATGGGTGACTATGCCCGCGATTAGTGCCTCCCGAGATGCCAGTCCATTCTCCCGGAACGCCTTTTCCTGTTTTCGCATGAGCTCACGGGGCTCCAGGCCCAGCATATCCAGCAGGCGTTCCAGCGTTGCAGTATCCGGAGGGGTCTTGACGTACTCCAGGATCCGCGGCTCGACCCCCCGGTCTCAAAGCAACTCCAAGGTTCGGCGGGATTTTCTGCAGCGCGGATTGTGGTAGATGGTGATTGTCATGGAGACCCTCGGTCGTGGCGGGGCAAATATCGCGCTTGAATACTGCTATTGTGAGCTACCGTCGGAAAACTCCAACAAGGTGAAAGAGGTCGCCGGTCATGAGTGAACAGGCACTCGATAAACGCGTTTGTTTTCGCTGTCTAGTGGCGGGCCGGGTGCAAGGGGTCTTTTTCCGCGCCGCCACCCGCGAGCAGGCCCAACGGTTGGGATTGACGGGCTACGCGCGCAATCTGGAGGACGGTCGGGTAGAGGTTCTCGCCTGTGGTGAGCCGGACTCGGTAGGCCAACTGCGCGAGTGGTTGCACACCGGTCCACCCGCGGCCGAGGTCACAGGAATTGCCTGTGAGCCCATCGCCTTCCAGCACCTGAACGGATTCGATACTCATTAGCCAGTTCTGTTACCGAATCTGATCGACGGGCGTATTCTACGCCGTTACAAGCGGTTTCTGGCCGATGTGGAGCTTACCGACGGTAGTATCGTAACCGCTCACGTGCCCAATACCGGGAATATGGCTACCTGCTGCTCACCCGGTGCGCCGGTCCAGCTGAGCCACAGCGAAGATCCCCGCCGCAAGCTGGCTTGGACGCTGGAGCGAGTGGAGATGGGTGCCGGTTGGGTGGGAGTACACACAGGCCGCACCAAAGCGGTGATAGCAGAAGGCGTGACCCAGGGGTGTTCCGGCCCTCGCCGGGTATCGGGAGCTCAGACGCGAGGTGAAATTTTCTCCCACCGGCCATCCCGGAGGGCGTCTGGACATTGCCCTCGTCCAGAGACCGGCGCCAGATGTCTTGCTGGAGGTCAAGAACGTGATCCTGCTCGACGGCAACCGGCTGCGATTTCTGAATGCCGTGAGCGCGCGTGGGCGCAAGCATCTGGACTTGCTGCAGGCGGTGATGGAACAGGGTGGCTGTGGGGTCATGCTGTACGCCGTCAATCGGCCTGAAGGCGAGAGTTTCGCTCCAGCCTGGTCAATCGATCCCGCCTAGCCGGGGGGTTGGTTGCGGCAACAAAGGCCGGTGTCGAGGTGCTCGCTGTGCGCATCCGGCACACGGAAATCGGCCTGGAGGTCGCCGAGCAATTGATGATCCCATCGAAGAAGAAAAAGGTTCACCAGAGAGTTCATCACTACACGTTAAGCACTACCAAATTCAGGAAGAAGTCAGCCTGTGAGCAATTCTTAGTGGTTCGTGCCTTCCGTCAATGGTACAGGATTAACAAGATTATTTCGTTGCCGGTAATTGTGCTTACCGAGAAAAGGAGAAGCGGTTATCTGTGAAATGCCCGCGAAAGGTGAAATGGCCAATCTTCAACTGTCAAGTAAGATCATAAATGACCATCAATGAGCTTCGTTACATCGTAGCGGTGGCGAGGGAGCGCCATTTCGGAAGAGCCGCGGAGGCCTGTTTCGTCAGCCAGCCGAGCTTAAGCGTGGCGGTCAAAAAGCTGGAAGACGAGCTCGAGGTGAGTCTATTCGAGCGTGGTACGGGGGAAGTGACCGTCACCGCCGTCGGTCAGCAGATCGTCGAGCAGGCCCAACGGGTATTGGAGGAGGCGGACGGAATCAGGCACCTGGCCCGACACGGCAAAAACCCGCTTGCCGGAATGCTGCGCCTGGGGGCTATCTGCACCATCGGCCCCTATCTGCTGCCCCGGCTGATTCCCTGGATCTCGGAACAGGCACCGGAAATGCCCCTGGTGATCGAGGAGAATTTTACCTCCGTACTGAGCGAGCGCCTCAAGCGCGGGGATCTGGATGTCATCGTCATCTCGCTGCCCTTCGACGAGCCGGGGGTGCTGACGAGGCCCATCTATGACGAGCCATTCGTCGTGCTGTTGCCGGGCAGTCATCCCTGGTCTGGGCAAGCGGCGGTGAGTGCCGACCAACTCGACAACGAGAGCGTCCTGCTGCTGGGGCCGGGGCATTGCTTCCGGGACCAGGTGCTCGAGGTCTGCCCGAACTGTGTCAAATCCACCGCGGGCGGAAACAGCCTGCAACGCGGGCTCGAAGGAGGGTCGCTGGAGACCATCCGTTGTATGGTGGCCAGCGGGGTCGGGATAACCGTGCTGCCCTGTAGTGCCGCAGCAGTGGGTCGGTTCGCAAAACCTTTAGTGCGCGTCCTGCCCTTTGCCGGGGTGACCCCGCGCCGCCGGGTAGCCCTCGCCTGGCGCAAGTCGTTTTCGCGCCTGGAGGCGGTCGATGTGCTCGCGCACGCCATCCGGGGGGCGGACCTCCCCTGTATCTCCTATCCGGACCCGACTTAAGGGAACTCTGAAAAATGGCGGGACACTCCTGCCCCGCACGGCCACCTTGAATTTTCCAAAGTGCCCTTGATGGTGAGTGATGAACCACGAAAAGCACAAAAGACACGAAACAGAGGGTTTGTGTCTTTCGTGGTTCTTTTCCGGGTAGTGCTTAATATGTAGTGATCGCAAGTTTGGGAGCAATCTCAGCATTATAATAGTGAATAAAATTCCAGATAGCTCCGGTATGAGCTTCGATCTTCAAGGATAGCGTTTTTCTTACTAATCGAGAAATTCACTGCCTTAATGTAAGATTGAACCTTTCAATGCGATTCGTTTTTCCGCTTTCTTTACCAACTGCTCGATGTCTGTTTTGGGGAAGAACTTGCTCATATGCAGACCAAAAATCAGTGTAACAAACGGCGCATTGACGGTAGACTGGTGGCAATGATTTCCATAATGCCTCGGCACCGGCATGATCGCGGCTCCAAACATGCATCCCGACAATCTCTCTGGAATCGCTGTCAGGTGCCAACCGAATCCATTGCTTGTTGTGCTTGAGTCCGACAAAAGACCACATTTGAATTGCAGGTTGGACATTCCATTATGCTTTCCTCAACTGTTAACTCATGCTCATTCAGGCTCCCTGAATTCTAACTCATACCCTGACATGTTGATGGATAATGTATGCATATCATAGCC
>Ga0126334_10000279_pt1 | contig 15746 bp, 13 predicted proteins | sample InaspJWI49metaG_FD_94491 | JGI IMG/M metagenome (GOLD analysis project Ga0126334, IMG submission 94491) | Marine gutless worms symbiont microbial communities from Oahu, Hawaii - Inanidrilus sp. 2 OAHU.JWI-49 metaG | ecosystem: Host-associated > Annelida > Digestive system > Unclassified...
TACAATACAAAATTTGTAAAGCGCCATGTTGCCGTGGCTTCAGAGGCGCTGGCGAACAGGACAGTTAAGAAGCATAGACGGAGGAGAACAAATGTGCTTTAAGTCTAGATTTAAATAGTGTAAGCGTGTCACAGTTCTGATCGGAGACAGGGAGATAGTTCCACACAGATGGTGCTGCAGTGCTGAAAGAGCGTTTGGCGTTTCGTCTGAATGGGACATGCAGCAGTGGAGCGGACGACGATTGCAATGACCGCGTGCTACTTCGTGTCGTGATGTGTCGACTGAGATATTCTGGCACAGATGTCTGACGTGTCTTGTAGGTCAGGACAGCCCGTTTGTAGGTGATGCGCTGCTCCACTGGTAACCAGTGCAGCTCCTCATCAGAGAAAGGCTCCAAGGAGCAGTTTAGACTACAACCTCGAGCTCTCGACTTGTAACATAGACCCTGCTCCGCATACTATGTGGCCAACAAACATGACAAAACAAAACCATTTTCATAATATATTATCTGGAAGTCTGTTTCCCACCGAGGTCGCTAAATCGAGTAGCTTTGATGGGGTAAAGGCGGGAACGTTCCTCTGTGGGATCCCATATGGCATGCGAGTTCCTGTGGCAGTGAAACTAGTTGCAAACTGCCATACTCCATTTGGGTGGCTCAGTAGCCGAGTGGTTAGCGTGCTGGACTCAAGCGCAGAAGGGCCTAGGTTCAAATCGAAGTCGCAATGTAGTCGGGTAACAGTCTTAGGCAAACTGTTCACACCCATTGTGCCTCTGTTCACCAAGCAGCCAAATTGGTAGTAACCCTCTTAAGGGTTGTGGGGGTAACTGCAGGTCTGGCGGAAAGTAATGGCAGCCTACCGTCAGGTTTATGACTCACATCACCTGCAGGCTGACTGCCAAGAACCGAGATCAGCTCCGGAACCCTACGCTCGGTAATCGAGTATGGGCTTCCTTTTTATACTCCATTTACTTATTTCACTTCACTAACACTGGACAGATGACATCAGTAATGTCAACAAGACCTATGAACCAGGACTTGAGTGTTAAGAACCAGGAACATGATCTGGCTGTCTAAAGACAAGAACATTTACAGATTTACCCCATCAAATAGTGTAATGCCAAACAAACAAGTGTCAGATGAACAGTGTAATGCCAAAAAAATCAAAACTGTCTAAAAGTTGATGGCAAGCTGGTTGGAGAGTGCCTCTGACTGGGCATGCACACACAAACCCGAAGACATGCATGGACAAACACACACGGGAAGACAGACAACCGGGAAACATAATGCCTCTGGCCCCATCTACTGGATGGGCAGATGCATAATTATCCAAATAAGATACACAAACTATCATAGGTTAAGAAATGTTTACCTCATAATCTGAGTTACCAATGGGCTGCTACAATCAATCTATATGCTAAATATTTTTAATATGGTGGCATTAATGTTAAAATGGACAGAGAGATGCCTCTGACCTTTCTGCTTGAGTGCTGCGGCACGTTTTTGCCGGCCACCACCGATGGGAGGTGAATCCATCTTGTCACTGCTTGCCTCAAAATCTTCATCATCTTCGTCATGATCAGTCACTGGGGATTTCATCCACGGGTGTGCAAACTCCTCAAAATGCTTGGGATTTTTCCTGCATCAGACACAGTTTCAGTATACACTGTTGGAATAGCCCAAATCTCTGCTGGCAACGCCGTGGTGTGGACTAACGAAACTTTCACTATCAGCTACTGCTAATCGTATTTTTGGCACTGCTGAGCAGAGTCTACGAAATGGTCCCATGTCTATCCGTGTGTCTGCCAGCAAAGTCACAACATATTAATCGACTGCTGCATGGTGCACAGCAGCGTGGCACGTAGCAGGCTTATATGGATATATGGGTAGTGCTACGCTGTTAGCATATGCAGCATCTGGACACAGACTTGAAACCGTACGCTGGGCATAAGGAAGAGCATCCAGCCTGTAGAAATTGAGTGATGGTGTGGTTATCTGTCTGGAGTGAGGTACAAATTGCTTGCATATGGTCCAGCTGATGCCACCACATCCCCAAACCCCATCATCTCTAGCCTCATTTAAATCCAAAATGGTTTTACCTTTCTGGCACCGGCTCGGTTGTCCTGGAAAAGAGACAGTAAATGGGTGTACTAGTAGTAAAAGTAGACTTGTATTATTTATCATGTCACTGCAGTTGTGTAAGCATGTTTCAGTGGTATTTGAATTCATTTAAAAATGAAAATCTTACATACTCCATTCTGCTGTGGCCTGTCAACTTCAGAACAAACAACTGACAGTAACTGCTTAGTTTAAGGTGGCACTCGGGCACTAGAATTAGGAACAGTACTCATGCCACACTGAAGGTACGGAGACAGTGTAGATAAAACACACACACCCGTTTAACGGCCCTTTTTCCAGGACTACCTGGGTGAGCCAGTACCAGAAAAGTAAAAGCAATCTGGATTTTACTGAAGCAAGCGACAGTGGCATCAGCTGGGCCATATGCAAGTCTGCACCTTGCTCCAGACAGATAACAACGTCAGCACCCAATCACTCAGTTTTTACAGGCCGGATGCCCTTCCTGCCGCCCAACCAACAGTGTCAAAGCAGTGTAGATAACACTGTTGAGGAAAACTCCAGTGTCTTCTCAAGCATCACAAGTGCCAGTTATCTACAGGCTAGATGGCATTTCTGATTTCTAACCAACACCCACACCACAGTTTTGCTGACAGAAGCTCATTTGTCACTGGTGCTCGTGTGCAGAATGCCCTGACATCATATCTCCGACATGACACAAACCATAGACATTTCAATCACTAAAAGGACGTTTACGTTTAGGCTGTACAGAACGACAGTGCACTGTGACTAACTGTTTTCGTGTGCCTTAAGAGATCACTTACTTTCTTAGTAAAAAGTAAAAAAGGTAGCCCATACTCGATTACCGGAGCTGATCCCGGTTCTTGGCAGTCAGCCTGCAGATGATGTAAGTCATAAACCCGGAGGTAGGCTGCCATTACTTTCCACCAGGCTGCAGTTACCCCCACAACCCTTAAGAGGGCAGCTACCAATTTTGCTGCTTGGTGAACAGAGGCACGATGGGTGTGAACAGTTTGCCTAAAACTGTTATCCGACAGAGTCGCGGCTGTGATTTGAACCCAGGCCCTTCTGCGCGTGAGTCCAGCACGCTAACTACTCGGCTACCGAGGCACCACTTTCTCAGTAATTGTACTTAATTAACATTCTGAAGCACTGAAAAACAGTCTGACCTATAACACTCCTTGCCATAGTGACAAGTCGGCTTGGCTTTATGCGAAGCGCGTTTCTTCTTCTTTGGTGGCGAGTCTTCCGAGCTGTCATGATCGTCCACATTGTTCTGTCCACCATCACTATCATCATCATCGGAAGCTGGCATGCGGCCACGGCCAGCTGTCCGCGGGGGCCGACCCCGAGGTCGACCGGTCTTGGTGACCAGCGGTTTGGGGGCGGGTAGTGGCCGTGCAGGCAGAACATCATCAAAGTCATCATCCTCGTAGTCACTTGGCTGCTTCATGCGGGACACGGCGGCGACGGCCGCACGTCGCTTGCTCGACCTCGGAATGTATTTATCCTCTTCCGACGCGTTGTCGTCGGAGTGCTGGATGATCCGTTTCCGAGCCCGCCCACGGCCCGTAGCCGCGCCACGACGACTAGCTGCTCCACGACCTCGACCCGCTGGCGGCGACTTCACCTTTGGTGTCTGCGTGGCACATAAACACGCTACACATGGCTCTGTCCCTACTTGGATACACAGTTTTTCGGTCAAATTGCTTACACTGTAAGGTGCATTCAGTGCTTTGACGCTGTTGGCTGGGCGGCAGGAAGCGCATCCGGCCTGTAAAAACTGAGTGCTGGGGTGCTGGCGTGGTTATCTGTCTGGAGCGAGGCCTAGCTGATGCTACTGCCACTCAATGTCTCTTGCTTCAGTAAAATCCAGATTGGTTTTACCTTTCTGGTACCGGATTACCTGGGTAGTCCCAGAAAAAGGCCGTTAAACGGGTGTGTTTGTGTTGCTTATACTATAAGATGCAGATTGTAGGGTGATGTGTGTCTGTTAGACAAATTGGTGAGCCCCACAGAACAGCTGAGCTGATCGAAATGCCACTTGGGGTATTGGTTCGGGACTCAGATGGGCCGAATGAACCATGTATTAGATGGGGGTTCAGATCTCTCCATGGCAACCGTACTTACGGTGGGACATGCTCCCAACCACTGTAGCATGCATTGCATTCAATATGATGAGTTGAGACTAGTGTGTGGCAGTGATGCATCTGTACACTACCAGCCCCAAGTTCCGAGCCCAAAGTACAAGTGTGAGTTCCAACAGCCGTGATATTTTACACATAAAAAATTTCTATTTCAGTTATTATTCAATTCTTGATGAATTAACTTCAATGTCATGTCAACTTATTTTGACTGACAACCATTACCACCCTATCATACAGAGTGTCCACCTTTGTTAGCTCGATCTATTCAGTCATTCTGACATAATACTAAATTAACAAAGTAAGACAGACGGGTCTATGCTGTGCTTGTAGAATGTCATGCTGACAATGACTTCTTGAAAAATTCTGCAAGACCTGTCACCCTTTAAAATGACATTAAATATCTGAGTACATTAGTATAAGTATTTAATCCCTTCAGTGCTTTGACGCTGTTGGTTGGGTGGCAGGAAGGGCATCCGGCCTGTAAAAAACTGAGTGGTGGGGTGCTGGCGTGGTTATCTGTCTGGAGCGGAGTGCAGACTTGCATATGGCCCAGCTGATGCCACTGCCACTCACTGTCTCTTGCTCCAGTAAAATCCGGGTTGGTTTTACCTTTCTGGTACCGGCTCAACTGGGTAGTCCCGGACAAAGGGCCGTTAAACAGGTGTGTGTGTGTGTGTGTGTGTGTAGTATAAGTATTTACAGTATTTGCACAGACCGGCTTTGGTTTGACGGGTTTGCGTGACGTTGATTCCCAGTCACTGCCGGACTCGTCGTCATCGGCAACAAAGTCGCTATCGACACTGCCACGGCGACGACGGCCACGCCCCTCCGAGCCTTCATCCGACGATGGCTCGCGATAGTCATCGTCGCTGATCACAAAGTCTTCATCAGCTGCAACCACAGACATAGTGTAGTAGTTAATCATTCTAGACGATACATGATGTCCAATTGCTACAGCAGCAGATCGTGTTGCCAACGATCTCCACCAAAAGGTTGGCAAGGGCTGCAACAATTGGCAGAGCACTTCGGTGTTTGCTTTCATCAATTCTCCACCAATCTTAACTGAGCAAATGCAACTTATGTTCTGCCTTTACTCTCCAGCCACACAGCATCACTGCATTCTGGCCAGTAATCATTTCACATCCCATATAGGGTAGGAAGCTGAGTTGGTCTACAATTACTGTTACTACAGTAATGGTAGGCTTAGCCTGCATCGTAGCAGTGTGGTGCCCCCAGTAAATGTTATAGGTTGTCTGGTGGGTCGAAGACTGGAAACGACCAGTGTAAAATTCCCCGACAACTCCTACCTGTGCTGCAGTTACTCACACCATACTATGTCAAACTGTTAGTGAGCTACCAACCAGGGTTGTAGTCTAAACTGCTCCTTGGAGCCTTTCTCTGACGACAGTGCAAGACAGTCATCATCGCTGATCACAAAGTCTTCAGCTACAACACAGCTGCGTAACTGAGCAACTTTTAGCTGATATTTCCCTGTCGGGGAAAGAGGGGGAGAGTAGGCGGGAGATGACAGCGCGAAATTATTGCCAGACCTCACATCAGCTGAATGATCGTTGACCGTCAACTGACTATAGTGTAGGTCTACAAGCTTCATGATGCTGACAACCGGATATCTGTATGAACACTTTATTACCCAGATATTATTTCACGATCAGATATTCGGATATCCGTTCTCGTCCCTACTCACAGCATAAGCTGAATGGTAAACTGTAATAACTCCATGCACTCTGGGCCCCCCGTGTAATAACTCGTGTAATAACTATTGTTGGATAAAACAACAGCACAAAACACTTACTGTATTTTGGCTTTTTGAGAGACGCGGCTCGGGGCCTGCGTTTTGGTTTCGGCTCATCACTGTCGCTGTCCCGTGCACGGCGTGATCGTCGAGTCGATCGCCCAGAGCGCCGAGTTCCACGTCGTTTCTTCTTCGTGACCAGTTCATCATCGCCAAAGTCTTCTTCATCTTCTTCCTCATTGTGATCGTTGATGAAATCGTCGTCGTCGTCCGACACGACACGTGTCTTTGCCTTGCGAGGCGCTCGAGTTGCAACCGCTGTTCAACAATCAATATACATCCACCAAACTATTCTGCACAGCACGCTGGAAGACCTATTTTTCTTCCCACAAATTGTGTACAATGCCTCAGTGTAGCAACTCATAAAGTACAGGTTCCGGTTAATTAGTTACAGAACTGAGTGATGAGGTGTTGGTGTGCTTATCTGTCTGCAGCGAGGTGCAGATAATGTTTGCATATGGTCCAGCTGATGCCATTGCATCCCAAAACCCCATCATCTCTTGCCTCATTTAAATCAAGACTGGTTTTACCTTTCTTGTACCAGCTTAACCAGGTTGTCCTGTAAAAGAGGTCGTTAAACGGGTGTAGTGTAGTAGTTACAGAATTTACACTTATGTGGCATATAGGCAGTGCTTTGACGCTGTTGGTTGGGCAGCAGGAAGGGCATCCGGCCTGTAAAAAAGAGTAGTGGGGTGCTGGCATGGTTATCTGTCTGGAGTGTGGTGCAGACTTGCATACGGCCCAGCTGATGCCACTGCCACTCACTGTCTCTTGCTTCGGTAAAATCCAGATTGGTTTTTCCTTTCTGATACTGGCTCATCTGGGTAGTCCCTGAAAAAGGGCCGTTAAACGGGTGTGTGTGTGTGTGTGTGTGTGGCATATAGGCAAAACACTTCTGGATCACAGAACAGAGAGAGAAAAAGGCAAACCGCACGTTATGCAGTGTTAGTGCAGTTTGTTGTTCGGCTAGATATGATTGGTTAGCTGACACCAGCCTGGAAGATTATGTACATGCACAACATTATTTGCTGCTAAACTACTAACAAACTGCATGTTATGCAGTGTTAGTGCAGTTTGTTGTTCAGCCACACTTTTTTAGTTGTCGGTTCCATGCGGTAGATTACGCTGACTTATGTCGGCTTTCGAGCGCACGTTAAAATAGTATCTCGTATCGTATCATATTGTATATTGGCAAGGGCTGCAACAATTGCCAGAGCACTTCGGTATTTGCTTTTTTCATCAATTCATTAAACAATATTCATTCATTTGTTCAGCTGTCCAAACGGTGGGAGAGGAGAGGTGTGTGATATGATCACATGGCTGGGTACTATAGAAACCAAATATTTGAATTTTACCCGGATTACACAAACGTATATCCGGACTTCGAAAAAATCTTGATTTAACATTTGCTGGCAGTGAAAGCTTTGGTAGTATGATACACTACTTGCTGACAAGCACGTGTGTGAACAACTTGCCCAGAGCCAATACACAGCTGCGGCGTGACCAGGAATTAAACTCGCGACCTCGCGATCAGAAGTACGATGTCTAACGGCTGTGGCATGCCACTCTATAGAGGTGACCAAAGAAACAAAACAAGATTACTAACGCTTCGCCTTTGTCTTTGTGGCTGGCTTCGGCGCTACAGTCCTTGTAGTTACTTTCGCTGGCGCCGCCGTCTTTTTCTGTTTCGGCTTCCGGCCGACGCCCACACGTTTTCCCGCGCCCAGCATCCACTCGGGCAGCGTCCGCTTCTTACCCAGAGGCAGTGCCATCTCCTCAGCCTTCGCGTCAGCCACCTACATTCATCACTCACTCACTCACTCAGTTCTTGTTCAAAAGGACTACTGTTCTATGTGTTACTCCAGGCAGAGACGAAACCCAAATGCAGGTAGCCATGTTGCCGAATCCAGGTGAAACCGCTGTCAAGTTGTAGTCTGTTATAAAGTCTGCAGACCGTAGTCCCCAACAATGCCACTCAGTATCCAATAAACCGCTTAAGCTATTGCATTGTGGCTAAAAAAGCAAAGGATGCCATACTCCTCAGAAAAGTAGGTGGGTGCTCATCTTCCTTCCTTGGGTCTTGAGCCTGTAGGTGGATAAACCACTCAAGTCTGAGACACAGCAATGTGATGCCTTCTGGGCTGTACGGCATCATTGCCCTAATGCCTTTTTATCAGTACCAATTATACGTCTTAGCAACAGAGGCATGCATGTGTGTGAACAACTTGCCTAATGTTGTTACTTGTTAGCTGAATGGCCAGGAGTCAAACCTGTAACATCTGGCTTACGAGTCCAATGCTGTAACCATTACACCATCAGGCCACACTTGGGATAAAATGTAGGCTTTTTATAGGCTGGGTGGTGTTCTTGTTATTCAAGCAACCCTACAAAAGCAGGCCATCGTGCAGTGCTTTTACTTATGTCATTTTTAGAGACCACACATCTGTAGTGCCTGTAAAGTGACTCTCCACTTGCAATACACAAACAATGACTATTTCACATTACATGACATTACATACATCAATCGCAGCATATATGTAAACATAACATCTACAGAAAGGCCTGGACATTGCAGACCGCAATTTTGTTGACGCCACTTTTAGTCTGTATGCCAACTCTGAGTCTCAAGCCTTGCGAGACTCAGTAACATCCCTAGCCTGTTTCTATAAGTTCAAACCCTCTGCTGCTCAATCCATACACTTTTCACCAAATTATTCTCATAATCACAGACTGTTTCAGACCTCTTCTTGTGGCTCGCCATTTTCTTCATTTTCCACTGGTTTGTCTTCCTGTTCAGCCTCCGCTTCATCCTCGTTCTTCTCCACTGGAGCTACGAAAAAACACGCCAAACAACATAACATTTACCAACACTACTAGCACTACTGGGTGGCTTGGTACCACAGTGGTTAGTGTGTTGGACTCAGGCGCAGTATGGTTGGGGTTCAAATCGCAGCCACTATGCTGTTGGGTAACAGTCTTAGGCAAACTGTTCACACCAATCATGCCTCTGTTCACCAAGCAGCAAAACTGGTAGCAGCCCTCTTAAGGGTTGCGGGGGTAACTGCGGGCCTGGCGGAAAGTAATGGCAGCCTACAGCCCGGTTCACAACTCATGACACCTGCAGGCTGACTGCCAAGTACCGGGATCAGCTCCAGAACCCTACGCTCGGCAATCGAGTATGGACTACCTATACCTTTATTAGAACTACTACCATGGCATTTTATGGCCGTTATACTTTACAACTTGCGTTAGCCAGCAAGCCCAATTAAAAACCTGAAGATTCTAACGGAGCACAGTTTTACTGCTGGCATGCCACTGATGACGGCAACTAGCTCACTGCGATTAGAAAGAACATGCTACAGTTCTCAATGGTGTTGCCTGCACCATCTCCGCACCTTCACGCCAAGCAATATAACTGCAGACAAAATCCCAACGGCATTCAGCTAGTAAAATTCCTGTCACAAGTCCCAAATGTTTGCTTTTTGGAGACCAAGTAACAAAAGCACACACACACACACGTTCAATGGCCCTTTCTCAGGGACTACTCAGGTCAGCCGATACCAGAAAGGTAAAACCAATCTGGATTTAACTGATGCAAGAGATAGTGAGTGGTAGTGGCATCAGCTGGGCCATATGCAAGTCTGCACCTTGCACCAGACAGACAACCACACCATCACCCCACCACTCAGTTTTTTACAGGCCGGATGCCCTTCCTGCTGTCCAACCAACAGCGTCAAAGCACTGAAGGGAAGTAACAAAAGCAGTAGTACTACATAACAGCAGCTGTAACTAGCAGACATACCAGCAGCATTGTTAGTTTCACTGCCCTGCTCCCTGCAGACACATCCACAAAACACATCAATGTTGACAGTATGGCAAAAAACTGAGTTATGTTGAAATAAATAGTCCTCATTATTACTGAAAAATGCCCGTTAAATCTATGAGTGTACACTGCGTTTGGCTCACAAGAGTTTACAGTAGTGACAATGAGTGTCAAAAGTCACTGGCAATGTCACTGACATCCTGTTAACTGTCATCACTGTATTAACACTAATACTACAAGCACACACTTTGTCCAGGAGTACCTGGATGAGCCAGTACAAGAAAGGTAAAACCAATCTGGATTTTAATGAAGCGAGAGACACTGAGTGGCAGTGACATCAGCTGGCCCATATGCAAGTCTGCACCTCGCTCCAGACAGATAACCACGCCAGCATCCCACCAGTCAGTTTTTTACAGGCTGGATGCCCTTCCTGTTGCCCAACCAACAGCGTCAAAGCACAGATACTACTAAAAATATTATTACTAGGCTGCAATGCAACACTGCTTGGAGTGCTAGATGCAACCTATTGTGACCGACACTGATCTGTGTGTTACATGGGTAAACTGAGCAAAAACGACTGAAGCACAAGTTTACTGGTATAGGGGGACACGTTCATGTGAGCTAAATGAACCATGTATTTAGATATTGACGGGTGTCCAAATGCCCTGCCCCAGAAAGGAAACTACCGACAGGAGATGTGTGGACCACTGTAAAGTATAGGGATTATACAGAAGTGAGTGTGCAGCAGTGACGTGGCCTTTTTGCTAAGTTACTTTGGACACCATTGTTATTGAATTATTAAATTGTAATTTCACTAACAAGAAGATAAAGCTTAAGCTCGTACTTGTTGTCGTTGTCTGAGTATTCAATATGATATGCCAACTTGTCGGGCAGCAGTGCAACTATGTCACCATGCTGCAGAACCTTCGGCTGGTCCTTGTGCAGTATTGTCTGAGAGCCTGTTCCATGCAGCTTAAAGAAGCATGGGTTTGTGTGAATCTACAATGAAACACAGAAAACACTACACACATGCACACACACACACACAACCGTTTAACGGCCCTTTGTCCATCCAGGACTACCTGGGTGGGCCGGTACCAGAAGAAACATTCACCCACTCACACCCATCCTATCATCAGACATCCTTTATCAACTCCATCCATCTACTACGACCCATGGCATCCTCCTCCACAGAAAACACTTAACTGCTGCTAAACTAGGGGCATTGTTCGTTATGCCCAACAGTTTATATCACACTTCAGTGCTTTGACGCTGTTGATCGGCCTGTAAAAAACTGAGTGGTGGGGTGCTGGGATAGTTATCTGTCCGGAGCGAGGTGCAGACTTGCATATGGCCCAGCTGATGCCACTACCAGTCACTGTCTCTAGAGCTTCATTAAAATTCAGGTTGGTTTTACCTTTCTGGTACCGGCTCATCCAAGTTGTCCCGGACAAAGGTGTCTGTGTTCGTAGTATTAGTGTTAATACTGGAATAGTTACAGTTGTTACAGATGCACAGATGGACGGACAAACCGAAAACAAAATACGTCCGGGTGGGCAGATGCACAACAACAAACTGACATCCCTATGACATTAGAGTATCACAGCAGATTAACATCATTTCCACATCATGCAGATGACATCTGTATGAACTCAGAACTCAGTGAAGCTTCATCAGATATGCAATAACTAACCTATAAACTAAAAACAATTAATGGCAAACCTACTGGAGTAATGACAAGCTTTCCATCACTGTCGATTTCCAGTACAGCATGATTCCGGGATACACGTTTATCAGTTACCTAAACATACCAAGAAACCAATACATAGAACCGAAGATGAAATCTATTGCTGAACAGGCGATTTCACTGCCTGCAAAAACGACGATGCTATGCCATCAGCTACAAACTGTTCTTCTCTCGTCTACAAAATGACTTTAAAAAAGTAAGTACTCCTTACAACATTACACATTCTGCTGCTGGCACTGTAAATACGAAACCATTTTCATACTTTTGCATGAAATTCACCAAAAGTCAATGCCATAAGCCCACTATATACAAAAATATCCAAGTGGGATGTTTCTGCTTATAAACGTCTAACTTTTCATCAATCAGAGACAATCGAAAATCACACTGCTCCAACTGTTCCACTCTTGCTGTTCCAGATCATCAGAACAAGATAACAAGTACCCAGGTACACCGACCCTCGAATTGAAGGGCCACAGTATATACTGGCTGTGTTGAGACACTGCTAATTAATGAAAACTACATACACACACACACCCCTTTAACAGCCCTTTTTTCCGGGACTACCCAGGTGAGCCGGTACCAGAAAAGTAAAACCAATCTGGATTTTACTGAAACAAGAGACAGTGAGTGGCAGTGGCATTAGCTAGGCCATATGCAAGTCTGCACCTCGCTCCAGCCAGATAACCATGCCAGCAACCCACCACTCAGTTTTTTACAGGCCGGATGCCCTTCCTGGGATACAGAACACAGACAGACAAACAGACACCAGACCATTGCTTTACACTCTCCTCTATGGATGCAGCCACTGCAAAAGTGATGACTAAAAATTGTGACCAATATTTTAAATGCACCAGATTTAACACAGACTTGGTATGTTATTAGCCACTTCCAGGTCAGCCTGGTAACGTTAGCAAGTTGCCTCCCTGAAGCTTTCAGTAGAAGTGACACAGGTTTATCACAGGCTGAATAGTGAATACCTCTTTCATCAACCAACCAACAGTGTCAAATGTATGGAGTATGGAGTATGCAGTATGGAGCTCAGACCACTGAGCCCAGCCAGGAAAAATCAACCACTGACCTAATCCAAATAAATCAACTGACTTTTGTGGGAAGTGGGGCCTGGCTTTCCAATGGCAGTAACATTAATCATATGTTTTGGCAACCTCACAAATTACCTAACAACAGTAAGTTAACAGCAGACAGTACCTGTAGAAATGGTCCTCTGCCAATAGTTGTTTTACCGCTTGGAATAACGACACCATCACCACCATCAACTGGTGTCATCTTTACACCAGACATGTTGGCCATTTTCACAAGTGATTCCTCATACACTCTGCATAAATAACACAGACATTAGGTGTTTATAATATCAGGTTAAAGGGGGATCATAAATAGTGCAAAGACTTCTCGACCCACAGAATTAGGCACTCTTAAACACTCAATTACACTGGTAAGCAAGAAGCTCAGCTATTTCTGAGGGACTGCACGACGCACCGTGTCAGTTAAAACCATGCTAAATGTTGCACAAATGTTCGTGGAATTGCATTTGATAAGTCCTGCATTAGGCGAATGACCTTCAACGTCATCCAAGGCCACTGGAAATGGCACGAATAGATAAGCCATATGATACTTCCTATTTGTGTCTATCTCGCGCCATTTCTTCGATACTACCACTTTTTCGGGGGTCTGCCTAAAAGTCGAAATTCACGAAATCCATAAAACTGCTGTGACATGACCATCTCACATTGAGCTCATGGAGTAAATAGCAGTAAATGTTCTGTAAAATTTCAACCTTGCATTATCAACTAAGCATTTAAGTTTCTCAGCTGCTAAAAACTGGACACAAAGATATTTCAAACTCTGAAAAAACTGTAATTCATACCCGGCTAACATTAGTTCACATTTTACTTTACAGCGTTCACTGATTCACATAACAACCAACTTCAAGCTATTGAATTTAACATCAAAGTCTGTTGCAAATTCATCACATATTCTCAACATTTGACATACTGCATTCAGTGAATGTGCCAGCAACAGAATATCGTCAGCATATAACAGACACTCAAAAAACCGTTGTGCCAGCATTCCGTAATCTATTTATAAGCACATTGATGTAGACAGCGAACAGCAAAAGGGAGAGCAGCCCACCCGGTCTAACACCAGCAGATATGGTAAAAACAAATGATAACATAGGCACAGCCCTTCTCAAACCAACTTAAAATAATGCTAAGAAAATATTTAAGAACTTTTCTATCCATATGCAGACTTAACAGTGCATACTGATCAACTGGGTCATATGCCTTTGATATGTCTAGGGCACACAATGTAACAGTTGAGCCTGATTTACAATAATGTTCAACAAGAGATCGTAAGGTAAATACGGCTTGACTACAGCTAGCCTTCTTCTTAAAGCCAAACTGTAGTGAGTCAGAATGCAGATCTTTTTGTAGATCTATCAGCAGTATCATTTCAAACAATTTACTTAGCACAGGACTCAGAGTAACACATTTATAGATATCATTACTTGTTTTATTACCCTCATTATGCATAATGATAAAAAATGTTATACACTGTGCACACCGATAATATACCTGTGACATTTGACGGCTAGTTTATCATACTGATTGTCGACCTGTCTACAGCATAAGCCATCAGCGGGTTCATCTACAGCAACTGATACTTGTTGAAGGTGTTGCAGGTGAAGTGGGAACGAGGCTCATAGAAAACGAGGAAGGCCAATCACAGCCTTGATTTTTTTTGCGCACAATGAATAACATAACGTTGCCACATTCTCCGTGCGTGCACAAGGTGAATATAATTATCGCATTATATACGCTAGGCTGATGCTAATATTCATCAAAAGTATCTGACAATACTGTCTAACAACAACTCTCATGTGCACCAGTTTCAAACCAAAGTGTATTTATCAGTCACGTTTATACTTTAAAGCATATCAGCTAAAGATATCACTTTCGGTTTGTACTATTTGATGAAGTTGGATTTTAAGACTGTGACACCATGCACTGAAGATGCAGTAACAGAAGACGACGAGGACGAGTATCTGACTGAAACAGTTTAGCTAGCTATTCTGCAAGATAACCAACATTCACAAATCTGCATTTTATCCATCGCATTTGCCAATAAGTTCCGCAACTTTTCTCCGCTTTATACAGATGCGAACATACGCAACCCCGGTAAATTCGCGTTTTATCCTAGCGTTCTGGCCGTCCATCACCATAAACATCAACAACTGCAATTTTACCATAGGCAGTGCAAATTTTTTCGTCAGCTGTAGAAAACGTTGAAACCTTACAAGTGCAGCGCTATCTTAAAACACGCATAGCACAAGTAACAACAACAAACCTAAAATTTCTAAAAAACACTTTTATTCCTAACTCAATTTCAAAATGGCGACCATTTTTGGACCTGAAACTAAACATAGGATACGACCGGGTAGCCGATCACTTCGGACCCAAGACAGTTGTACTCACCTTGTACTCACCTTGTGTGGCCTCACCAGCCAGAAAACCCACCAGGGAGGCCTAGGGCTCGGCGGATCAGTCCATGAAGAAGCCCATCCTCGTTTCCCTTATCTTATTCAAACATCCTTTGGTTTGACAGGGTCCGATTGTCCGAATCGTCTGGACATTATGCTTGCCTGAACAAGAATAACACACAAAGTGGATTGCCAGACCGCACAATATTTCCTACTTTAACGCTTAAACCAGGGCTAGTAAAATAGTTTTAAAACCCTAAAATCTGAAAAAGTTCTACTTTTCATAAGGTTTTTACCGCGCGATGCTATAAGCATCCGTGGTACTAGCCATGGGCCTGTGTCTGTCTGTCTGTCTGTGTCTGTCTGTCTGTATGTCTGTCTGTCACAAGTCGGAGTTCTACTAAAACGGCTAAACGTAGGATCACATAAACAACACCACACGATATCCCAGGGAATCTAGTTTACTGGTGCCAAAGATCTCCGCGAAATTCGATCGGGGTCACCCCCTACGAGGGCGCCAAACGCAGGTGGGGTGGGTCAAAATCGGCGACTTTCGACAAATAACCAGCTATATCTCGAAAACGGTACAAGATAGACACATAGTTTCTATTAAAGTAGAATAGGA
>Ga0126334_10000281_pt1 | contig 15680 bp, 11 predicted proteins | sample InaspJWI49metaG_FD_94491 | JGI IMG/M metagenome (GOLD analysis project Ga0126334, IMG submission 94491) | Marine gutless worms symbiont microbial communities from Oahu, Hawaii - Inanidrilus sp. 2 OAHU.JWI-49 metaG | ecosystem: Host-associated > Annelida > Digestive system > Unclassified...
AACACAGCGTAGGATAGGTCAAATGAAGCTTCCACGCCAAAAACCAGCCAGATTCGTCCATACGTTTTGATAGAACACCGACTTGTGACAGACAGACACAGGGTCATAGCTAGTACCAGCGCTAGTACCAGCGCTAGCATAGCGTCGCGCGAGTAAAAACGGAGCCACGGCCGAGCGCGAAGCGCGAGATACAAGGACGGGTCTAGCGCCGTATAGGCGCTAGTATATAATACATACTGAAGTCAGATGGCAGCAAGACACGGTTTCGGACACTTCCGGTCATCGAAGCAAGCGTGTAGGTCGGGAGGCTGAGTCGATCTGGGTGGCTGGTCAAACATCGAGGTAATTTGACCGTCCAGAGGTCACCCATCCCAGTACTAACCAAGCTCGACGGGAGTAGCTTCGTTAACGCGATCAACGACGTTACCGCTGTGCCAAGACGAGTTACGACAGGCTACAGAGTCTTGTAGACATCAGCCAAGGACGCCAGTTCCCTATTGGGAATGTCAGTCTTTCTTGTGTAAGTGTTCGGCCTATACTTACAGTCAAGGTTTGTTCGCAGCACTATATGAACTAAACTTATCTGACCTGAACAAGTCGACCGAGTTACGCGACACGTTCGTTGGTCAAGCGCCAGTCACGACTATACAGGGTGGGCCAAACAAAAGGGGCCACAGACTCATGACCACAATTCTGTCAAATCTTGACCGATTTAAGAAATTGTTTCACTGGAAGATTTCCTTGGTAAATTTGCAATTAAATGCATATTAAAAATCCCACCGCACCTTGCACACGTTGCTACACTACCTTGTGAAACATTAATGTCAGCAAAACAAGCCATTAACGACAAATTACAAGGTAGTGTAGCTGCACATTTAACGTGAAGTGCGGTTGTTAATAACCATATTAAAACAGGTTTATTGTTGAGTCTGACAGTCAAGAAAATTTTAAAATCGGTGAATATTTTGCAAAGTTACAAACAAGAACGTGATTGTCTCTTACACTTTCTTCGTCTTTTAGCTTTGTGTTGGCCAGGCGCGCAAAGTGCATTATTTCCATAATAGTAATTTTCTGAGATAGTAACAACACGGTTAATGTATGGCGGACAAAATTGATAATAAGTTTGTGTGCAAATCATTTTGATCACAAAAGTGAAAAAGTAACTAAAATTGGTGCACGGCTAACAAAGTTATCCCCAAAACAGTTTAGCCTTAGCATTTATGGAAAGTCAGTCATTTTAAAAGTATCTAACTTAACAAGGTAAGGTAACAACATAGTTAATATGTGGTGAAAATGTTTCAGTCTGTTTATGCACAGATTGTTTGTGATAACAACAGCGAAAGAGTGACTATGATTGCATAACATGTAACGTAGCTATAGCAAAAATGTCATGTGCTGAACTGTTGGTAACAGTGTTTTATGGTACAATAAAACTGAAGCTGATTTACTAAGAATATTTAACAGCTACATAAAAAATATAACAGAATCTTTGTTCCCAGAAAGTCTGCAAACATTCTGGTGAAAACGGTTTCATTTTATCTTGAACGGTTCCAAAGATATGGTGTGTTAAATATGTACAACTTTTTGGGCCACCATGTATTTTGCAGTGCGGCCGTTCACATTGGAGTTCGCGCACTGAAGTTCAGTTCATGTGCTGTGAACAAGGCTGTAGTGACACCGATTTGTTGGAAATGATGAGGTGAGGAGGATAACTAAGCAACCTAACCTCACAGCGATAATTCAGTCACGGCGTCTTGCCATATTTGGGCATATTGCATGTATGGATGACGACTCAGATCATGCCAAGATGATTCTAACGGCTCCCCCACCAGATAACTGGAAGAGACCACCAAGGCGTCATCGTATTACGTGGCTGAACACCGTCCAGCGCGATCTGAGAGCCTACAAACTCACACTTAACGAAGCAGTCGACCTGGCCCAGAACCGTCCTCTGTGCAGGCTGATGTCTACGTATGGCGCTACGCACTCCTAGTGGTGCATGCCAGAAAAGAAGAAGAACGCAGGGCCAAAACGGGCGTAGCTCGGAGACAGCGAGGTCCCACTAGTGATCTGGCTAGTGATCTGGCGAACTCTGCACACTTTTGGAATCTGTAGCTACGTTCTGGTCACCCAAGTGTTTTCTGGGCATTTTATCGACCACTTTAGTTGTTCCGCTGTCATTAGCTCACCAGCTCTGCGCGAAGCGCAGGCGAGGGGCGTATATTTCGCTGATGTTTTATTTTTTAAATATATTTTTAGTGACTTCTGGCAGACCGATTATCTCAACATCTAACGGACCGTTCTTCATAAAATTTGCTAAATTGGTAGAACTTTGGCCGTAGATGAACGATCTGAAGTTATTTTTTTCGACTCCTGAAGGGACGTTGCCGTGGCAACCAATTTTTATAGGCAAAATCGATCTCCAATACACACCTTGTAGTTCGCATGACATTCGCTAGGGCGGAGCCGCCGGCACACGACAAGAAGGGCAAACGCTATACGCAGGGTGCAGGCAAACAAATTACCGACTGGGTGGGCGTAGGCAATGCTATTAACTGACCGATTAGTATTGTGACAAGCGGCGAGGGGGATAAGCGGGTGGGCTACCGACAGGCTTTGCCTTACATCTAGTTACTCCGCCCCGACAGGGGAGCGCAGAGTATGAGCGTGTCTGTCTGTCTGTCTGTGTGTGTTTGTCTGTCATATTTCCGGAACTACACGTCCGATCTTCACCATTTTTTTTTCTGCATGTTACCTATGGTCGTGGCTCGGTCCTCCTCTGGCGGCGTTGTGATAGGTTATGTATTTCCAGTTTTGTGGATGACGTCATACTTGCACATAAGGTACTTGGCTGCTCGACGTTGCCGCCAGGTTGAGGCAGTGAGGCTCACACGTACGCATCCTTGAGCGTGGCGCTTAGGAATACCCGTTCCAGGTAGCGGACACTCGGGACTACTTTGCAGTCAGGGCCTACTAGGCCGCAGTGGGCATATAGAATATTTATGACATCACGCTTGCACGTAATGTCCATGCGTATATAGCGACAAGATGACGTGCTTAAAGTAACCCCACAGGTGGAAACACTGGGCGGTCTATGACTGCCTTGCTTGTCGAGATTCTTTGATTGACGACTGTGGAAAAGCCATGTTTGCTATCTAGTCAATAAACAAAAACTGTTTTGTACTGATGTTATACGGATTGGAATCGTATTAATTAAAACACTTTGTTGCATTACGTACGTTTGACCCCTCCAGAGACGCCGACGGATTTCTGAAGTAGGCCTGTGGAAGGTGGAACCAACATAGAAGTGGAGGCCCTCTTGGTTTTGTCGCGTCGGGTCGGGTCGGGTAAGCAAGTAAGTAAGTTTATTGTAAAATACACGTGACAAGCGCACATGTTTACATAAGAAAGTAGCGCACACAACATTGTCGATGAAAAAAGCAGTTCATACAATACATACACGTAGTCGTAGACATAAACGGACGAGGCCTTCTAGCTTAAATCCGCTACTGACTGCAATAATCTATCTGTGTTGAGAACGGAGCACTAACCGTACTAATTTCGCTACAATGCAGCAAATCGATGCATGCGAAGTTTATAGTAACGTAACTGGGTCGACTAGTTCAGTGCAGTTCAGTGCGTGCGATTTGAACGAGGACTTGTACTCCGCCTGCGGTGAATCGCAGCAATTACATTCGTCATCTTTAGCGGTTTAACTGACGCTCAGTGAGTAGTAACCCTACGCTAACATACTACACAGACTGCGCATTATATCACAGTGAAACGCGGTCACGTGACATCGGTTGCCACGGTAACGGCTTCGGAGGTAGGCTGTAATTGGCGCTAAAGCGACGACGTCATCATCCGCTGTTTGATATTCTATGCGCGCGCACGGCATCGACCGGCACATAACGTCGTCAAAACCAGCCAGCGAGATCGCCTGCCCCGCAACCGGACACTTACCCTTTCCCCGGAAACTTCCCCCGCCGAAAGCAACCATTGGGGACATCTGTCCCCTGATTAGGGTCGGGGTTTAAGTAAGTAAGTAAGTAAACTGTACATCTGTGTAGCGCAAAAAGTCAATCAAAAAGTCACAATGTGCTGGGATTTCGACTCGAGGCCTTAAGTAAACGTGCTTTCGCATGTCGCCTAAACTGTCCACAGCCGATCGATCGTCTGTTGCAAAGAAGCCGGTAAACACCGACAAACTGTTACACAGGTGCGGTCCTGTGACAGCAAAACTTCTGTCGTCGAGAGTGGTACGTGTGCGTGGAACAGCGAGTGTCCTCTAGGAAGATGGGCGGAGATGTCGACGACCATGCTCGGAGACGAGTTTCATGTCGACAGACAGGTATGTCGGTGGTGTTCAGGGTTAATGTTTAGAGAGTTACGGTTAGGGTTAGGGTTAGGTACGGGGGCAGATTTTGGGGGGACGGCAGGTATCCGGAGGGCGGAGGGCAATTGTCCCACCCTCGCCTGCGCCGCCGCCGGTCGTCGAATATTAATTCTGGCGCGCGTGCATGAGACGGCGCGGCCCTGGCGCCCTCGGCAATTTTCGGTGCATCCCGTGATACGGCAGCGCATCGCGGCGCACGATGCACGATAAAATCCGAACTCTGGTTTCGCCGACGCCGGCGTCTGCGGACACCACAGTCTCCCGCGGGATGAATATATGGCGCACGAAGTGAGTGAGTGACGGCCGGCATAACACTCCTTGCGATATGCTTCGCCTTGTCAGTCCATACGGAATCAACACCTCGTTTCTTTTCGCCAGTCTCATCCTAATCTAACTATTTCTGACACGTGTCGTCTTGTACATTTCAGTCCCGAGAACGTAATTGTTATAAACAACGGCGTGAATGGTGCTCTGTGAGTCAGTGTTACTCTGTCGTGTAACTGTGTTTTTGTTTCAATGCCCGATGCACACCGCCATACCTGACGCGACGCTGCGTGGTCCGTCGAATCGGGCAGTGTGAATTACACTAGCAACGACGCCAAACTGCTGCGGACAAAAAAGACAGACTTCGCCTTTCGACCGCCGCGACGCATCACGAGTCGGCCGCCGCCACAGACTCAGTTAATACATAGGGTGACAGTGACGTAATTTTGTTCCATATCTATGCCAGTTGGTTTTTGCCGCCATCTTGTAGGTAAAAACTCTGAGAAATATTTGTCACTGTGATAGCTCTTAAATACGCTTTATTGGTATGTCAGTGATTATATGGACATTTTCTTAAACTAACTGATTTAGTTTTATTTCAATAACACGATAAATCTTCGCCATTCAACTCAACGCATTATATCGTGTTATACCCACAAAATGGCGATCGTATCGTAACCATACACTCTGTGACGTTACTTCAACCTATGTATTCCAGATTCCAATTTCAGATTCCACTTCCTGGTACCATGAACACAAAATATCACTTTAGGCTAAGACCCCACAACTTTAAGCTCACTGCAAAGAACAGATCTATCACTGAATGTAATTTTATTACCAGGATGCTTTTTTAAAGACATTTACTGACATTATGTTTTTTTGTGTCGAGTGTGACGTTAAACTTTGCTCCTTCCATCCTCTCTTCAGCTACTGCGTTGCTTCCCAGTAGAAATTCAATAAATCGAGAATTCAATATATCTTTGCCGCCATCGCAGACAACAATAATAACTCAACAGCAGTGTCTTATGACACAGTGCGTCGCGCGGCCCCTCTGTAGCAGCGAAGCCTCGTGTGCGATAAAACCACCACATCCGTTTAAGTCTGTTAGTGTAAGAGTGTCCGGAACTAACGGAAATTAACGCCGACTTTGTATCGCATGCCTTGGCTTTTATGAAAGATTTTTCAGGCCCGTAGGCAGGAAATAAAATGGAGGGTTTTTTTGTAAAAAAAGTGGACCTTTCCCACAAAATGAAACGAAACTGATGCTGGACTTATTTTTTATTTTACATTTTACTTATTTTACTTATTTGGGGGGTCAGTACGCACCCAACGCACCCCCCTGCCTACGGGCCTGTTTATTAGACGTGTAGCCTTGTGGCCGTTCACACTACATGCTCGGATGTTGGTCCTACTCGTCTGTCCCTGCGTACTTATGAACGGCGTCATTGTTTTCAATGAGTTCGACTACAACGTATACTCGCGTAATCGCGCGTATTTGGGGCCTTTTGGGACGGACATGCGCGTGTACATAGGGTGACAGTGACATAATTTTGTTCCATATCTATGCCAGTTGATTTTTGCCGCCATCTTGTACGTAAAACTCTGAGAAATGTTTGCCACTGTGATAGCGCTTAAATACGCTTTGTTGGCAAGTCAGTGATCATATATGGGCATTTTCTTAAACGGACAGATTTAATGTTATTCGAATAACACGGTAAATCCTCGTCAGTTGACTCAACGCATTATATCGTGTTATACCCACAAAATGACGATCGTATCGTGATTCGAGACCATAGACTCTGTATACGCCCGTAGTGTGAACGACCCATAAGCCACGAGATGGACTGAGAAGAAAGTCTCCGAAATGATCTATTTTGTGTCGAGTGGACGTAAAGCCTCAATCAATCTGTCACTGGTGGCACTGACTGATGCGGCGTCATAATGATAAATTGTCATATGGTATACTTAGTCGACACTAGTATCTACGGTCTCGAGGCTGGAGCGAAGGCGCGCGACTATACATACCGTCTGATGACTGAAATGCATGCGTGCGTACGCGTACGTCACTACTCCGCCCCCGATAGGGAGCGCGGAGTATTGTGATGAGCGCGTCTGTCTGTGTGTCTGTATGTCCGCGATCATATCTCCGAAACCACACGTCTAATCTTCGCCAAATTTTTTGTGCGTGTTAGGACCTATGGCCGTGGCTCGGTCCTCCTCTGGCGGCTTAGTGATACGTTACGTATTTCCGGTTTTGTGGATGACGTCACATTTGCACGCAAGCTACTTGGCTGTTAGACGTCGCCGCCAGGCTGAGGCAGTGAGGCTCACACGTACGCAGCCTTAGGCTTGGCACGTAGGAACACCCGTTGCAGGCAGCGGACGCTCGGGACCACTTCTTGCTATTTCAGGGCCTACTAGGCCGCAGTGGGTGTGTTGAATATTTATAACACCATCATTGCAAATAATGTCCCTGCGTACATAGCGACAAGAAAATGACGTGTGCTTAAAGTATCCCCCAGGTGGCAACACAGGGGGCGGAGTCTGCGGTTTATGACTGCCTTGATTCTGGGGATATGCATAATACATATTGAGCTATGCCGCTGCTCTCCGTCAACGACGCACCAATCTCTCCAGTTCTGACTCACCTGGTCCTATGAGTGGCACTTCTTTCATCGTTTCCATAGACTCACCACTCTCAGTATCCGTCACCCCTCACTCTTTCATTCCAAGCTTAAACGTTCCTTTTCTGCAAATCCTCCGTAGCCTTTTCTTTCTTCTTCTTCAGGACTGATTCCCGGACTGTTTACCAATACTTCTGAGCACATCCGTTTTTAATTATTAATTTTTCTTTTTTCCACTTTTTAGTTTTTGGTTCCGTGCGGTAGATTAAACTTGCATGTCAGCTTTTGAGCGCACGTTAAAACAGCGGTTCGTCTCGAATCGTATCGTAACGTGCAGCCGCACAGTTAGTCAAAATAGTCCAAAGTCACGTAAACTGATCCCGGCGTATTGCCGTAATCAGCGACGTCGCCTGATGGGCTCAGACAGTTCAACGAACTGCGATCTCTGATCTCCAGTAGCCGCAAGCCACTGGGTTGACCGTAGATTAGTCGGTAACTGGCATAGCGAACGAAAGTGCGCCGATACAACTGGCACAGTGCCGGTTCACTGGACTGGCCATTTCCAATGCTAAAACTATACCTATATTTTTCACATAAAATATACGGGTACAATTTTATCAAACAGATTACCAAAATGCTGATTGCAGTTTAAAAAATAAATTTATTATAATTTTCGGCATACTTTCGTTCTCTATTGGTGAAACGAAGCTGTCGCTAGCGGAGGTTAGATGCCGAGAAAACGGCCGTTCTGCCGACACAGCTGAAACTGCTGCGGTCGACTAGCACTTTATTCGCCAACTGAAAACATCTTTGTTTCAGTCTGTATATGGACATCGAGAAACAGACCGTTGATTGTTTTGTGATGCGCCCTCCGCCTCCCCGCAACGGACGCAATAAAGATACGATACGATACGATATGAGATGCTATTTTAACGTGCGATCTAAAGCTGACATAACTCTGTTACTGTTAGGCTACTGATCAAAATTAACTGAGCTTGCAGTGAAATCGGACCTGAGCGGTGTGTATCGAGGGTCCCAACCTTACTGGAATAACTTGCCGTCTAGTACAACAGACTTTGCCAGCTTTCGCAAGTTTGACAAGTCACTTAATAATGATTATGTTTTATTGTATTGTAAACTGAATTTTATATAATTTGTAAACTGCTTTTCCGACGCACGATTTTATATATATATTGTATACATTGTCTTGGACTATAATTACTGTATATTGCATTTTGCGACTTGTAAGTGGCCTTCGGCCCTTTGTTGCCTAATAAATTGATTGATTGATTACTGCTGATGCTGAACCTGTGCCTCCGAGATCACCGCCACGCGGCTGGTCACAGCGGCGGCCGCTGTGATTGTTGAGACAGAGCCATTTCTCGTCCGTCAAATTCACCGATCAATCCGTCGAACCTGCGGTGACGCGTTTATCAACCGGCGGCCGCATTCCCGAATCCCGACCACCTCGTCATCGCCTGTCGCACCGCTGATCCACCAGATCCGCCAAGCCGCCATTCCATCTCTGATCCGCGAGAGGATTAACGCGTGGCCGAGTCCGAGTCGGTGACGATAACGTGCAAAGTAAGTAAGTACCGGCAAGTGAACTTCTAAGGAGCACAAAAACAACTAGTCATAATGCGGCATGGTCGACTAGGCCTACAGCATACTAGCATATGTCCTTTTAGTGACTTCTTAAAATGTCTGTAGTTATTGTCCTGTGGGATGTATGCCGGCAAGGCGTTCCACACACGAGAACCGGCAGCAGAGAAACTTGTGTCGCTGAAACTGATGCGTGTGCGTGGAACGACGCAGACCGAAGCTGGGTGCGGACAGTGGACGATCACACACAACTGGAAAAGACGATGAAGATGATGTTGGCGTGACTGTGTATCGTCCGTATCTCGCAATTATCTGCGATTTTTACCGGAGTTGCCAGCTAATGAGACGATGACAATCGGGCTCATTACCGCTCTGCCATATGATATGCAAGCGAAGTACACGCACTGGGAGTGGGTGACCGAGTTGGTAACGAGTCGTTACAAGAGGACATTATTTCGAATCCTAATGGGGACACAAGTTATGAGCACTGAAAAATTTTGTAAATACTTACCACAAGTAATTTTATCCTATCGGGTATATCCACTGTGGAATATTGCCCCAATATATGACATTGGTTCTCTTTCATAATTACGGCGAAGATTGCCCGCTCGTGAATCGCAGACTTGACAAGTGTATCGGCCCTCGGACAGAATGGTCGAAACGTACGCTGGTCACGTTCGTCTGAACAGACAGACAGACGGACAGACACCATACCGATGCTTTACGTTTTCCGCTCTGGTCGCGGTCGGCGTAATTACGCATCAAAACGTTTCATCGTAGTGTGGCTTGTCCGAATGGATTGGCGGACGTTGTCATTCCGATGCTGAACGCTGTATGCATGTCCACTCAATTCTCTGACAGATGATAGGCAGCAGCCAGGGCAATGTTGATCTTTGCAAGATCAGACTCAACTATAGACTACCGGTATGCCAAAAATCCCAAAAATGACCCCAGGTGTAATAATAATAATAATAAACAGATTTGTATAGCGCCATAAGGTCGTAACTCCAGAGGCGCTATGTGTAACATAGTGTCACAAGTTAGCATCCACTGTAGTTGATAAAGCGTCCGAAGCCAAGTGTGGCGCGATCGGCCAGCCAGCTGGACCAGTCTTTTGGGAGTGGGGGCCAAACTGGAACCAAGGTTGGCGGCGTGGCGTAGTGGTTAGCGGAGTTCGTCGCATGAACGAAGCTAACGCAAGTCGGGCCCGGTTAGTGCTTGGATGGGTGACGGTCTTCGGGCGGGTATACCATCTCGGTATGTACAAGACAACTAGGTCAACTCAGCCTTGCATCCCCACGGAGTCGCTTAATCGAGCACCAGCTTCGGTTGGGGGTAAAGGCGGGAATGTTACCTCTGTCGGGTGGCAGGTAACACTGCGTGATCCTATACGGCATGTGAGTTCCCGTAGCGGTGTGGCAGGTTAGACTGCGAACTGCTATATCCGTATACTTTACTTTAATGGCTCGACTTTGGCAGTCTAAATCCTCGGACCATGATCCCTTCGTTCACGAAATGTCCCGCCTAATGTTACTATTGACGGGTCAACGCCGTTGTAAAGTAAGTAAGCAAATGTATTCGAAATAGAGCTGACCGGCTTTGGCAAGCTGGAAGCTGTCGGTGACGTCGACGATCTTTTCGTACTTGTCGAGCTTGAAGGTGGACGCGCTGGCGTTGTTGAATCGCTCCATCTCGAAGCGGAACGCCGCGTGAGCCTGCGACGTGTGCACGTCGAACAGAGCACCTGTACAATTACCCACGCACATAGCCAGAGCACCTGTACGTACAGCCCACCCACCCAACATTTTGTACACATTTCTGGGTTTCTAGTTTTTTTCATTTGATGTATTTTGATTTCGTGCGCTAGATTAAGCTGACAATCAGTCAGTTTTTGAGCGAACGTAAATATCCCATGTCGTAACGGTGTCGTATCGTACATAATACGCCTCTGAAGTTACGATTTTATGGCGCTATACAAATACGCTTATTATTACTATTATTATTTTTTGGACCCCGGTACTCAATACCCAGGGAATGAAAAAAATTACGCTATGCAATACAAAAAAAGTACAAAAATCAAGCTGGAATAAACCTTACTCCTCCTCCTCCTTCACAAAACAGTCATGCAATAAGATGGCATTGAACCGCTGAATCAGAACGGAGAGTCGCCCGACTGATCAGAAAGCTTGCGACCGAGTTTCGAAAGGAAGACCGCGACGCGACCCGACGCATTGACTGGACACTATGACTCAACGGCAACTGGCTGAAAAAATGTGATGAGCCTGGATGTTTGAACATTTCGCCGTCTTACGAGTGGCTGCCTCTTCTGCTACTGACCCAGCTTCACGGTCAGCTGCTGCAACGTATAAGTCTGTTACGTCCCAAGTCAGTGGCATTATTATTATTATGGTCGTCAAAAGTTAAGTAGTAAGTTAGTACTGACTAATGGTTCAGCTATTTGTTTAAATGAAAATTTTTAGTTAATATTTAGTTCTAGTTTAACAAAAATATTCCGGTTAATTGACCACCACGGGAAACCGTCGTTTTCATTCTTTATAGTCCAGGCCTCAATATTTTATTAGGAGTTTGTCCATTAAATTCCAGTCCCTCAGTTTTCTTTGGCCGTCATTTTCAGGTCGCTCGCATTCAGAGTGGCTCGGTAGCCGAGTGGTTAGCGTGCTGGACTCATGCGCAGAAGAGACTGGGTTCAAATCGCAGCAGTGACACTGTCGGGTAACAGTCTTAGGCAAACTGTTGACACCCATCGTGCCTCTGTTCACCAAGCAGCCAAATTGGTAGCAACCCTCTTAAGGGTTGCGGGGGTAACTGCAGGTCTGGCGGAAAGTAATGGCAGCCTACCGCCGGGTTTATGACTCACGTCACCTGCAGGCTGACTGCCAAAAACCGGGATCAGCTCCGGAACCCTACGCTCGGTAATCGAGTGCGGGCTACCTTTCTTCGCATTGAACGCCCCATTATCGCAATCGTTTACAGCATTGCAGATCAAACATTTACACCTCAGTGGATTAACCGTTTTGGTGCCATCGCCCGACGGACGCAACGCATACGGGAGAAAAGGACAGACCGACAGACACTGGGCTATATACCGCGTCGTGTCCAGGAATCTACCGCCGGATATGTGCCCCCGTACATCTACCCCAGAAAAATTCTACCCAGACATACTTAGCCCCCGGTTAGGATTATAATGATTAGTGTTAGGGTAAAGGGTTGAGATTAGGATTTATGGTTAAGGTTACGCGGTAAGGGTTTATGATTAGGTTACCATTATGGTAACGTACGGAGAAGCATGATGTCCGCAGTTGTATTTTCAGGGAAGAGGGCAGATGTTTGGGAACAAATGTCCTACACCCATACGGGGCGATGCAGATGCGCTGCGTATGCGTAACGCCGTAAAAACTCGCTGATGTATGATACACGGAAAGGCAACATGCTAGCGACTATATATGCCGTGCCTCGGCGGGACATAACAGTCTGACACACGTCACCCGTCCGGCGGACTCCGACCTTTGTCTTGTCCTTGCCCTTGAACTTGACCTTCACCTTGACATTAACTTTGACTTCCTTGACCTTGTCTTTATCTTTATCTGGATCCGGACCAGGACTCCCAGCCGGACACTGACCTGGACCCGGGACCCCGACCACGACCTGGACGTCACCAGTCCGGCGGACAGGAAGTAAAGCGAATCGGCCTCGATGACCGCGGCAAATGCCACCCACCGGGACCACTACGTGCTGTCGGACACGGCTGTAGGTACAAACCACCACGCAACACAGCGGTAGGCCTACATGCTTTCAGTCGAATTACACCAGACAAAATAATAATTACCGACCCCACATTCTAGTCCAAGTAAAGTAGTCGGTTCGTTGTGTGTGTTCAGACAACTTTTGAAGAAATCATAACCTCTGCTTTAGATATTTGGCATGTTTGGTTATTACCGAGACCTTATCTTCCGAGCAAGTCAAATTTTGTTTTACGACAGTTCCTTTAGTTATTTTTCGTGTTTCTGGTTTTCGTGCGGCAGATTATGCTAGCTAACAGTCAGCTTTTCAACGTAGGTCTGTGTTAAATACTGTATTATATCGTATGATATCTAAAGATTGAAAATGGTCATGGGTCAAAATTATTGTACGACCGGTTGCATAATCAGTTTTAGCGTGTAAACACACCATTAGTTACGTGATCACATCCTTTTTCGACAGTGAATGCACGCTATTACATGACGTGTTAATACAAAATGGGGCATTACTGAATGTCTGTCAAGTTCTTCGTGCTAAACTGATCGGTGCGATCTTAAATGAAGGCTTTCTAGCTTTTTACAGCGACCGGCAGTCATGCGCATTTTAAACACACTGGGGAAAATCAACTTGGTCTACACACTGCTGAAATTTTGATAGAGTCGAGACGGCCACAGTCGGCTGGTGTCACTGTTGCTCAGACTGGTTCGTGGGGGCGTTAATCGACAGCGCCTCAAGTGGAAAACTCTCGTCGCCCGCTGTTCCAGCGAAAACACGAGGAAGTAGTTCCGCGCAAGTAATCGACAGCGTCTAGTATTAATCGACTCATCTCGACGGCGAAAGCCTTGCATGAACAATGCCGTCTAATTTCATCACGGCGAGCCGCCACGGAGACGCCAGCCGGAGGCTGCATAACGCCCGCTGTTAAGCGACTAACACCTCGGGCGGTGGGTGATCAGCGCCCGCCCGTGATCTACTGCAAATGAAGTCTATGGAGCCGCTTGCCACTGCGGACATGAAATTCTCTACGAGCACTAAAACGTCGTTTGCTGCATATGCCGCATCGCCGACCTATATAAACCGATGAACAACATACGAAGCGCAAACAGTAATAAAATCGAGTAGCATCATCATACGTACGTACAGTGACTATCGAGGGGGCTTGCGCGTGTCCCCCACTTTGGAAAAAAATCTTGATAATTTGCCCACCCGCTCCGCTGGCGAGGGGCTCATGTTTTGCTGCTGTTCTTTTTATTTTTAAAAAATATGTCAGTGACTTCTGTCAGACCAATAATCTCAATGTCTACGAGACCGACCTTTACGAAATATGCAGGATTGGTAGAACTCTGGCCGTGGATGAACGATCTGAAGTATTTTCGATCCCTCAATGGACGTTGCCGTGGCAACCAATTTTGTGGGCAAAATCTACCTCCAATACTCACCTTCTAGTTCGCATGACATTCGCTAGGGCAGCGCTGTTGGCGAATAAGGAGATTATGGACGAGATACAAATTTACTAAATTTTGGAAACGACCCGGAATATGTTGTCGATATCGAGTTTCTGCATCATATTCGTCAAACGAACTCAGGAATATAATAGAAAACAAGATCGAGTGTGACGTCACAGGTTAGGCTTGTAGCTTCATCTTCCCGTTATTACGTTTACTCAAAAGTGACCTCTTTCCTATATTTCACCCCATCTTGATTATTTCCCACAACCATCGCCTACCCAACTTCGCCTACTATTTTGTCCACCCCACTTTTCAGACCTGGTGACGCCACTTTCATTAACGTCGGGTGACTTGCCGAAACGACTAAGCGTATTGCTGCGATGTATGGAAACTGTGTCGCCAAAATCAATGTGTTTCCCCCATAACCTTACCGAACCTTGGAACTGTCGATTTTCATTTTTTCTCGCGCACGACTGGCTTTTGTCTTAATGCGATCGTCGAAGTATACGTTGATTAATTAGACAGCTCAGAAATGGAAATGTGTCAACTTTTCATGGTCCAACCTAACTCAACCCAACCCACAAAATGTCACACCGAACAAAACCCAACCACGCCGCTGTATGTATAAATATCGTTTCCGTGTCGAAACAGTTATTATGACATGACTCATGGTGCTACGTCGTTAATAATGCAATGCTCTATGTCTGCAGTGGTGTAGAATAAACATCAACTTTGTTGTAGAAAAAGGCTTCACACTAGTTTAATATTGTCTTCACAGTTCTGGAAAGGTTTCACAGCAATGTTGAGAAAACTGTGGAGTTTTTGTCATCAGTAATGTAGAGTTAAATTTGACACTGAGTGTAGAGAAAATTTTGATAATATTGCTGGGAAAATGTAAACGGTAGTGTTGAGGTAAGTGTGGACAAATTTCCACAATACTACAAAAATTCAGCAGCAGTGTCGAAAAAATTGCAGAGCTTTTGTCAACAATAGTGTAGAGAAAAATTCGATATAAGTGTGGATAAAATTTCCACTATTAAGGCATTTGACTCAGTTGTTCATAAGAAATTGATATACAAACTTTCGTGCTATGGTGTGCGTGAGATGGTCTTAACATGGATTTAAAAAAATTTTTGTCTGAGCGTGTGCAAAGTGTTAAAATTGGTGATTGTTTCTCTCCATATCGTTCAGTTACCAGTGGTGTCCCGCAAGGAAGTGTTTTGGGGCCAGTGCTGTTTGTCTTCTTTGTAAATGACATCATATACTGTGCTGACAGCTCTGTCACAATCAAAATGTTTGTTGGTGATACCAAATTGTATACAGTCATTGTTGATGATTCATCTGTAGCAAATTTGCAGTCATCCCTAGATCGTATCCACAGATGGTCTAACCATTGGCAACTGAAACTATCACTCTCACTCTGGCCCCTAGCATGTCTTCTTTCAAGGCTCGTTTATATAAACTTGTTATAAATACTGGTTCACATTTATTCTGTACTCATTTGTAATTTGTAACGTAGTCCGAATTTGAATATGCAGACAAGTATTCTCTGCCGAGTGTGTTTATGTATGGGGCATCTGTTAGTGA
>Ga0126334_10000284_pt1 | contig 15602 bp, 10 predicted proteins | sample InaspJWI49metaG_FD_94491 | JGI IMG/M metagenome (GOLD analysis project Ga0126334, IMG submission 94491) | Marine gutless worms symbiont microbial communities from Oahu, Hawaii - Inanidrilus sp. 2 OAHU.JWI-49 metaG | ecosystem: Host-associated > Annelida > Digestive system > Unclassified...
AACTCCGATCACGCAGGTAAAAGTACGTACTCGGGCGAAATCGATTACTGGTTTCTCACTTTCCAAACCGGTTCCCGATTTTGAAACCGGTTACCGGTTTTCCGGTTCCCGTTTAACATCCCTATTTTTAAATTTCACTATACTGGGGAGGGGACTCTGCCTCCTCCCCAGACCCTACCCCCATTATCGTTCGAAATTAAATTTTTATTCAAAAATCTGAAATTTGACATTGCAAGAAGGCACAAAAGTAAACATTAAAGTGAATGGGCGAGTTTTGAAGAATCTTGGTATGTATTGGAATGTAAGGCACCATTGATTTCAGTTGGTACCAATTTCCTTCAGCCTAGCCAATTATTGCAGTCATATTTACTAGTTATGTTAAAACCGTTTTTAGCAAAACCGGTAACCATTTAGTGAAAACTTTTTTTACTGGTTACCGGATTACGTGATGTCACATCACGTGTCTGATCTGTGGTTTGAGACATAACATAACGTTTCTGTAATCACGAAGTGTGTTTGCAATTTTTGAATAATTTTTGATGACGTAATACTGTATTGTCTTGCTTTTACTTATTTTGTTATGAAAGAATTAAACTCTGGACTTCCGAGAATTGAGATTAGCGACCGTCCAACAATAGGCCTATTATGAGCGGGATAATTGTCACCTGTCGCTCCGTGCTTGCTATCAGTAGATCGCTTGTTTGCTTTACTGAAGCCATGGCCGGCATACCAGACGCACGGACGCTGCGAAATAAAGAACAGTGGTGTATCTAAGTGGTAGGGGACGGCGGCGGCAGATGTTTCTGCCGGCGGCGGCAGATGTTTCTGCCAAGTCCTTCAGTGAAAAAAGTTTGAAAATCTGTTAATATTTGATGAAGTTATGGGCAAGTGTTTGGTGTCTTGTTTTTTTGACTCGCAGTGTAGTTGCATTACATTTAAATGATTTGCTAGGTAATTACAGCATAAAATTAAATAGAGTATGGTTATATGCCATTTGTTGAGTAACTGCGGTGTTCATTTCTGTTGACTGTAGGTGTCCTTATCTAACTGTCACTTACAGTATAGGAATTCCAGTATATCAGAGTGTCATTGCAATCTTTGTTATCATGAACTTTGGATTGGCAACATTCATGGATCCAGGATTGTATCCTAGAGGTAGGTATTCATTGATGCATTCTTTAGAGTTTAGACTAAGGATGTTTAATGAAATTCATGTCACAAATGTTGCATGAAATTTCAATTCAAATTTTGTGTTTAATGTTCCATATTTACACGTGATTGCTACACTGCTAGCATCATTGCTGTGCAGTTAGGGAATGCAAACCCGGGGGGTTTTTAAGACCCCGGGTTTGCGGGTTTGACGGCCTCCAAAACCCGGGTACCCAGGTTTAATTATGTCAGTCCAGCGGCCGGCCCGTGTTGATGGTAAGCCTACAGTTAGTGGTCACTTGTCAGAGACAGACTTGCGATCCGTAGGCTTCTGTACGCTATGTGGCGGCTGGCGGTTGATGGAAGTAAGTTAAAACAATATGAACTCTATGAACATCAGGGGTGTTAACGAGGCCAGCTGGGCATGAGGCCGAGGCCAGAAAGTGTGACGCTGAGGCCGAAAAATTTTTTCGAGGCCGAGGCCACAATGCATGAGGCCGAGGCTGAGGCCAGACACGTTAGAGAACACAGTGTGTATGAGCATGAAAACTAAGATATTGTTTTAATTTCTTAAGTCCAAAGTCCTAGCAGTCATTGCGCTTGAGAAACACGAGTTCATACGTCATAGTTTTCAGTAAGCAACCTATACACAACAGAAATGATTGTCGATGGCTATATTGTGAATATTAATTAATGTCATGTGCGCTGTAAATATTCGAGGCCACGAGGCCAATTTCTGTGAGGCCGAAGCTAGATGCCATGAGGCCAAGATCGAAGCAGAGGCGAGAAAGAGTGAGGCCGAGGCCGAATGATTTGGCCTCGAGGCCACATGGGCCTCCAGGCCTTAACATCCCTGATGAACATGACATTGTGTACATGTACATTACACATTTCATTTTCAGTCTTCTGTCCAACTCCAACTTGAACAGTCCAATGATCGTTGTTCAAAAATGAACCCAACTCGAGCACTCTAGGCCTAAATCTATTGACAAATTGCCTCTATTAAGTCTAGCCTACATGTTCAATAGGGGCGGTAGGCCTAATCTACTTGCGATAATAGCTGCGCAGAAAGCACAAAGTATCCAGCGTAGCGTCACTGAGGCACGAACGAATCTTTGTACACAGTATCCCTGCAGCGGAAAAAGCATGCTTCACTTCTACCGATGTTGGGGGGATTGACTGCAAATAAGAGTACACGAGCTGTAAATGCGGCCACACACACTGCTGTTTCAGATTTTTTTGCCTTATTTTAACTCTTTTCTGTTTATGAGTGCTGTTCTCTGCAGTACTGACACCCAAAATTTAAACCCATCAAACCCGGGTTTTTGCCCGCACACAAACCCGGGTTTATGGGTTTGAAAATCGGCGGGTTTACCCGGGTTTTCGGGTACCCAGGTTGCATTCCCTATGTGCAGTGTTGAGTAGTAGTAGTAGTAATGGTAGCATTTTGGTGAGTTAAACATTTTCTGCTGCATTGAGAGTGAAGAGTGACTGCTGTCCATACCCCTCAAGGAAGACAACGGATGCAAGAGGTTCTCTTTGGGAATGCATGGAGGAAAAAATCGAGTGAGTATCTAGCTAACTGAAGTCATGTGAAAATGGCCAGTAAAATATTCTGCATGTGTATGTACCGGGTATTTATATTTGAAGTTTCACTGTATTTAAACTTATCTCCTTATGGCATTCGCTGGCCATAACAACTTGGCTGTAGTGGCATATGCGGGCAGTGCCACTGATATAGAAAGATGAAAACAGACTTGTTATTGATTTGGCACTGCACTGAGACATTCTGTTAATTTCAGCTCATGAGGATGAAACTCCCGATGATGATTTTCATGCGCCGCTGTACAAACCTGTCGACATACGTGGCATAACTGTGCGGATGAAGTGGTGTAGTACGTGTCAGTTGTATCGGCCACCTCGATGTTCCCATTGCAGTGTGTGTGATGGCTGCATTGAGGTTTGTGATCTTTTATATTTGTAATCGTTGCTTCTTATCTGCCTCTGTTTTGTTTTCAGTGGCACTAGCAGTCTAACTCTAACCTCTAACAAACCAATAGTGAACATGGATGTGGATGTTTGTCACGTTGATGCTACTTTATAATGCTAACTATCTTATCTGAGGGGACTCTTCCCACTTTTAGAGGCAAAATCTCCTTAATTTATATATTACTTCATATGCACAGCCAGCCAAGGAACTGCACTACAAGGTGAAACCCACGTGTTTTGGTGAACCCTGTGCATTTTTTTCAGGGAGCAAAAATCCTATTGCTGACCATCACTTGACAGGTTCCATAGTTTCTAGTCATCTGAGTGGTTTATTGACTTTATTCTATGCATTACTACAAGCGTTACAGTCTTTATAGTTTCTCGTAATTTTGAAGTCACTTTCACTGAGTAAGATAATGTTTGTAGGGCCCGTGAAATAAAGCCAATATTTAACATAAACAGCAACTGATTTACGTAATTTCACTTTCACTGTGACATAGGTCACAAGTTTGCTACTGACAAGTTTGCTGCTTTGACACTGTTGGTTGGGCGGCAGGAAGGGCATCTAGTCTGTAAAAAAAGTGAGTGGTGGGGTGCTGGCATGGTTATCTGTCTGGAGCGAGTTGCAGACTTGCTTATGGCCCAGCTGATGCCACTATCACTCACTGTCTCTTGCTTCAGTAAAATCCAGATTGGTTTTGCTTTTCTGGTACCGGCCCACCCGGGTAGTCCTGGACAAAGGACCGCTAAACGGGTGTGTGTGTGCGTGTGCGCACTCCTAAAATGACTACCGGTACTTCAGTACTTCCATACCTTATTTGCTGCTTACACAATCTAAAACTTTCTAGCATGATTATCTGTTTTAATGCGCAGTATGCATTGTGTGAACTATCATTTAGTTCTGTAAACCTGTAGAATTCTGTTGATGTAAATATGACACCATAGCACCCTACTGTCAGCTATAGTTGACAGCCACATCCATCTTCTTGCAGTTGACTTTTGTTGATGATTTAGTTCGGTGTGCTGCTATTGATGGTTATTGATTTATAGTCATTTTTGTTTGCAGACATTTGATCACCACTGTCCGTGGGTGAACAACTGTGTAGGACGAAGAAATTATCGCTTTTTCTTTCAGTTTTTGGTTTCTCTGACGCTACACATGTGGAGCGTGTTTGCGCTGAGTCTTATCTATGTGCTTGACAATCAGTCTGACCTACGCACACCTAACAACATCGTGTCGTAAGTATCAGTGTCTCTGCTTGCATGTGTTTTTGACACACACTCAGTTTTCGTCTGATTGGCCATGTCTGGAGTTCTTCCAGGTTTTGCCTGGTCCCCAATGGAGATTTTTTGAATAACTGGAGCAGATATTTTTAGGCCAGGTACGTTTCCTGTGACTTAGCCAACACCATCAAAGCACTAAAGTGAAGTGTCTTTGACAGTAAGAGTGAGAGTTAGACACTGCATATGCAGATATTACTTCATGTCCTGATCTGCACTCCACCAGCAGTCACGATTAAAACGCCAGCACGTATGCGTCTGAAGTCGGCCATCATCGTTATATGGATTTGCTGCTACTAAGACTTTCAGATGTCAACAACAAAAAAACCTTTCTTTTTCAACAAGCGTATTGATAGATTTCATAGATACTTGTGTATGTTTGTTGTGCTTAGGCCTACATTTTACGTTTGTATGTTTTTGTTATATGGTTTTTGACTTTTTATTTTTGTTAGGCCTGTGCTCATTTTATCTACTGTATCTATGTTCACAAGGTTGATGCACACACAAGGTTGATGCGCAAGGCATTAATATTCAGTGGCGGGTGTAGCTGGCCAGGCCTGGCCCGGCCCAGCCCAGAGCCGAGCGCGAGATATAAGGACGGGTCTAGAGCCGTAGGCACTAGTATATAACTGTAATCCGCTGGTCAGTGTTATTATTGTAAGAAGGAATGTTAAATGATTTTTGAAAATTCGATTATCGTTTGTTTTTATCGTGCTCGTTTTCATTTTTCAGAAATCAATTCTCATTTGTTAAATGGCATGCCACAATTTTACTAATTCATGCTACAAGTCTGCCCAGAGTAACTGAAAACCTCTGTAGTTTTTTGGCGTTTGAACTTAGTCAGCGGTAGGTGGGCGTTCCTGAGTATGTGTACATTAATATTCATACAGGCTCGCTACATTGCAGGACGCATGCGCCTGCCACCAGGCCTGCTGCATGTGCAGTCTGTACTGCCATCGGTCTGTGTGAATGTTAGTGAATGCGTGCTCAGAAACGCCTACCTGCTGTTTGAAAGTCCAAACTGTGGAGGTTTCAGTTGCTTTGGGCAAACTTGTCTCCATGTATGGTGCAGAACTGTTTTTAGTAGCATTCAAGAATAATTAATTATTTCAATTTGATTATTGAGTGTCACAAATAAACGATTTTAACATTCCTAATTATAAACGGACTGAACTATGAACTATTACTGGTTAAGGCTTATGTGTCAGGATAGTCTTTGGTCCTGCAGAAAAAGGATCACTTTACATATAGGCATGCTCGAGTATTTTAGTGGAAAATGTGTCGTGCTAAAAGTCGTTTGAAAATACTGGAATAGACACAAAAATATTCATACAAAAATATTCATAGTGATGGTACATAACTTTTGCTGATTAGTCTTTGTAGTAGACAATTTTACATATTGTTTGGAAAATTTAGCTGTTTATGTTTCCATTGTGACATTAGCTGCTGCCTAATATTGTATGCATTGATTGTGTGCCAGTTAATTTAACTAATAAATGCTTGCTGGCTTGAAATGTTGAGATTTATCATAATATCAGATTTATCATAAAACTGAAAAGTTATTTTAATGTAATTATTGTGGGTGGTATCTTAATGAGCATGCTGTGTTGTGTTGTTCAGTATGTGTATAATGGTGATAGTTGGCCTGTTGTGTATTCCAATTGTGGGCCTGACTGGATTTCATATTGTGCTTGTTGCACGGGGCCGCACCACAAATGAACAGGTTGGAAATGCTGTTGCTTTAATGTGTTCTGCTCACAAGCATATGCTGTTTTACAGTAAGGTCTGTTAATGTATAAATGTTCAAGTGGTTAAATTTCTTTAAGTTGATGTTTAATTGGTCATTAGTTTCGATTAAAAAATTTTGACACAATTGTATAATATAAAGCAGTTCGATTAGTTCTACACGTGTTGCGTGGCATGGACATAGATACGTATATATATATATATATATATACCCCCACTGCTGATCACGTCCGGCATTCTGCTGCAACATCTTTTTCTCTGTTACAGCAGTTGTGTACAGTTGATAATGGGATTTTTTTATATGGCTGGTGTGAACGTCTTTTTCTTAGTGAATTAAACTATGAGTATTTTGCCACAGAAATATTTTAAAACTGTTTTTGAGTGGCTAAGTCTTACATGGCAGTGTGCTTCAATTACTTCTTGAGCATTGAGATTTTTTGAACATAGATATTTCACAAGGTAGTGTAGCGATATATGAATTTATTGAATTCCACCATACACTGCGGTGTGGTGGAATATTTAAATTTGAGTTTGTTTTGAATTTACCAGTGAGTCTGACAGTGAAAGAATTTTGAAAATCGGCTAACATTTGGGGAAGTTATGGGCAAGAATTCCGTGTTTTGTTTTTTTGACCCACGGTGTAGAATGTGCTCTTCTGTTAACAGAGGCCTACCATCCATGGCATGGGAACATCTTGAACTGAAGATTAACTCTCACAGTTCTGTTGTGTAATGATGTCAGAGTGTTTTGATGTACAGGTGACTGGCAAAGTGCGTGGTGGTAACAATCCATTCAATGTTGGATGTGGGACGAATTGCAAGTATACTCTGTGTGGTCCAATGTGGCCAAGGTGGGTGTCTTAGCATTGTGATGACATGCAAGCCAGCTGTTTTGACTAAGATTTATAGCATGACAGTTGATAGACTAAAAACAATAAAATTTAATCATTTTTCTGACCATATCTAATGGTAAGCATGATGCGGTTGGTCAAATTTCATACAGCATGCAGTGAAAGAGGGACGCATGCAGCCAGTATTTATATTGCAACCTGAGGTATATGGGCATGAAGTATCACTTTGACAGAAAAACAGGTTTGTTACAAATAATTATCATGTAAACCATAGATTGGTATTTTCACTGATGATTGTCAAGTCGTATAATTTTCATTTGCGAAATTATGTGCTTTGCTTTTAATGGTTCTAGAAACTGTTGCGTTAGGTTAACTGGTCGCGGACAGAAGACATACATGATAAATATGGAGACTGCCAGGATTGCATACAAGGCTAATGACAGTAATGTCAAAATATACTTGGAAACAGACAGTGATGCACAGAAGACCAGTCGTGAATTTGACCGGGTGAGTTGACATGATGATTGTGTAACTTCAGTTTAAGACTGCAGGATTTTTAGCGTGCTAAAGCTCCCATACTGTTTTAGTTACTTCCATAAGTTGCTCATGTATATAGTAGTAATAACTTGTGTAAAATTTTGTTGTTTACATTAATTCTTCGATTTTGGGTTTCGGCATCTCAGAGACACTGTAAAGGGAGTGACATGCCTTCTGTCAGTTGTCAATCTGATTGCCCTGGTCAGCAACATCTAAGATCTGTTAACTTTGAGTGACTTAAATTTATATGCATATGCTAATCATTTAAACAGTAAATCATTTGCCAAGGAATTAGTATATATTAACTATAATTACTACTAGCCCTCTGCAATGATCACGCCATTGGCGCTTGAAAACTGCTTGCACCCACAGCATTCGTCTATACATTGCCTATGCTGCTGCAGTTGCTACTAAGACGTCATTGTTGCTATGACGTCATTGCATTGTGCATTGTGAGGTTTACACGGCATTACGTCTGTGTAGGTGCCACTTGCCACTTGCAATTTTAATAGTATGGATACTGGTAAACCATATAATTTCAGTGAACCTAAAATTGTTTATATTCAATTTCTATGAGTACTGGTGTTGCATACTGGTGTGCTACTACTACCATTTTACAGCCATGGCAACATGCATTAATCTACACCCCTCTCCAGCTATGAACCGGAGGTTTTTGCTGAAAGCTTTGCTGGCAGCCATAAGCCCTTGCTGACAACATGTAGTGCATTTAGATTATGGAGAAGGTGCCATAGTTTTCATCAAGTAAATGTAATTGATATAGTACCACTATTCTTATGCCTCTGCCTATCCAATAGAAGGGGCCAGAGGCATTATGTTTTAGGGTTGCCTGTTCGTCTGCATAAGTGTGTGTTTGTCCAGATGGAGTCATTGCCGACTGGCAACTTTGGTATATTGCACTGGAAATATTGATGGCGATAGTTTGCATTTGGTCCCTGTAACACTGTTAAGGAGAACTGTAGCATATTATATATTCTCCTTAATGCAAATGCACTATTTGTCGTAAGCTGAGGCACGCGAGCAATAAAACAAACAAATTTCTCACTTGTTAACTAGGGGTGCTGGTTAACACTGGGGTTGTTTAGTATAATGACCGTAAAATTGCAAGACTAATAAATATATTCATGATGGACGTTGATTGTGCTGCAGCTGCTGAACGCAGAGGGTGATGAGGAACTTCGACCGCCGAAGTCTGATGACGACTCAATATTCCAGAGCCAGACCGAACTCCGGCCACCAAAGTCCGACTCATACTTTAACCTGTATGACGAGGAGCGGGACATGCCACTGGGAGGCAGTGCCCACTCACTGCGCAATCTGCTAGCATCAAGCAGCAGCACCGGCGGCGGCTTTGAGTCTCCGAAGTCGTCGGCCGAACGTCGACTGGCACCCGATGCCATGTACTCCCCAGTTGGTCATGTGTCGGCCAACCCGGCCATTCAGCGTCTCTCAGACGCAAATGCCAACAACAATGATGGCACATATTTCTCACAAAAACCGACAGCCGATGAGCGACAAACTGACACTGCTATTCTGCCGAGTGATGCCAAATATCCCACTGCTCAGGCACTGGCACCAGATGATTTCGGAGCCGGTTTTTTGCACGTCAGCGGAAGACGGCCAGGGCGCATATCGCCGACAAAAACGAAAGAATTGGCGCCGGTGCGGACTGCGGCTAATGAAAGTGATGTGTTAGCAGTTAGTGACACGAACGTTGGTGGCACTGTTCGGCGGCCAATGTCATTTGTTAAAGCACTTGAGCTTTCCGACCGACTTGCGGCTAACGAGGAAGCCCAGCGGAAGCGGTTTGGTGCAGTCCAGTTACACGATGTACCTGTCCCAGAGGTGGATGAGGAGGGAGATTACGATGTGGTAGAACAAAGTGAAAAACAGAAGTTTGGTTCATCTTACGAGATTGCTGTATGAAGTTGCAGCCGGCATTAGCAGCCTGTAGCTCAGCAGATCGTAGGGATCTTTTTTGCTAGATTTAAAATTAAAATACAGCAGATGCTGTTTTGGGAATATTTTGTGTTTGTTTGTGAATGTTGAATTTGTGTGCCCAATTGTCGTTGACCAGTGTATATTGAATGGCAGCAGCTATGTGAGTCTGCTTCTGGCTAGTGTTTGTGATGACATCTAGCAAATTCATTTCACTGTGGAGTATATGCAGCATGCTTGAACTGGTCATTTTGTGATACTAGATCGCTTGCTGTAACTTGCACATTTTACAAAGGCTGATTGGCATGAAAATTGTCCACATTCCCAAAATTTCCCACATAATTACAGCTCATTCCTGTTACATTTTTGTACCAGAGAATAATTGTTTAGGTGTTACTATTTTCTCCATTAAAAATGCAACACTCTGTTTTATTTTGATTCATTATGCTGAAACTGAAGGCAGTGATACATTGCATTCTGTCTAAAAACAGTAGATCATCGGTAGAATCCTTGCACAATATTTTACCATTTATTAACATAGTGCAGTGTGACATTTGTGCAGATGTTAACAATTCATTTATCCATAACTGCTTTGTGACATGAAGTAATCAGCCTGATTAGTTATCAGTTTGCTACGGTCTGTTTGAGAACAACAGACTTTCAGTGGTATTTGGCTGAACTGCATCCTGCATTCATATGACATAGTTGTTGCCACTACAGTCATATCCAGTTCTTCGTTCTTGATTGGCAAAGTTTACTTTAAAAGGTAGCTTAATGACTAAGGATGTTAAAATCATTTTGCGAATAGTTTCAGTCATTGAATATTTTTATTATATTTTAGTCATTTCTGTCAGACCGTTTATCTCAACATCTACTGGACTAATCTTCATGAAATTTGCCGGATTTGTAGAACTTTGGCCGTAGATGAACGATCTGAAGTTATTTTTTCGATCCCTCAAGGGCAACCAGTTTTTTGGGCGAAATCGACCACCATTCCACACGTCGTAGTTCGCATCACAGTCGTTAGGGTGGCGCCGTCGGCATTTGACAAGAAGGGCAGTTGCTGTGCGGGGTGCAGACAAACAAATTACCTGATTCGATGGATGCTACGCACCAATTAGGCAACAATTTAACAATAATTAACCGGTGGTTAGAGGGATAGCCGGGTGGGCTACAGTCAGGCTTTGCCTTGCATCTAGTTATTTTCAAATTTGTTTATATGAAGCTGTAGGATGGCATGTTGTTTATCTCTGGCATTGTCGTTGCACAATCATGGCTGAGCTGTTGTGTGATCTCCCGTTTTCTGTTGCTGGTGTTATTTTCACCGTCACAGTTGTAGTGGCCGATTGGTCGTGCTACTATCCACTCTGTGATACTGGGGGATAGTTTTGTTTATTCAGCCACCTGTTTATGCTTGCAGATGGACAACTGACTTGTGCAAGATAAATTGTCTGATGTTTTGTATATTTTGTTGTCACCACAGTTTTTATGATTTGCATCTTCAGGACGTTTTCTTGTTAATAAAAAGCATGAAGCTGACTGAAAGGGACAAGTAGAAATAAGTTGGCTGTAAATTTTTCGTACAGACTGGAGCTAATTGCTGGAATTATGTGCAGCCAAGTCGAACACTGCATGTCACAGGCAGAAAAATCCAATTGTGCACGTTTTCTGCTGTAGCTAATGTGTCAGTCCATCTTGTCTACTTTACTTGATGGACCTGTAGATTAGAAGGTTCAAAAAATATCTACGAAGAGTGACATAAGCCCTTGTTAGGGTTGCCAGAAGTCCAGTATTTGACCGGACCATCGGTTTTTTGGTACAAAGTCCGGTTGACAATTTCACTGAAAGTCGGACAGGTGAAAGTCCGGTATTTTATCCGCTATTCATTTTAACATCACCCGAGTAGCACATTGGCACAGTATTTTTTTAACATTCAGTAAAATTCTATTCACCAAATCAGTTTTTTGGTATAAAGTGCAGCAGAATTGTTTTAGTTTTCAGCTGGGGCTCTGCCCCAGACCCTGTGGGGCAGCTATGACTATTTTGCAACTGGGGGGGATACCCTTCCCCATTTTCCCTCTTCCTCAATGCATGTGGTGTCTTGATGTCTGGTCCAGTTTTTTTTAAATATGATCACCTGGCAACCCTGGCCCGGGTATAATGTTGAAGGCTGTGGATGCACTGTAAACATGACTTCACGTGACATCTCATCAGCAAATAGAAATCGCTGTTGCATTTAATCGTTCATTAAATCTCGCCTTAAGTAAGTGGCAATTATTTTTTGCTGGTGGAACGAATTAGAGATTTAATTGGAGATTTAATCACTACTTAAAGTTAAGCGGCCGTTAGTTAAGTGACGATTTAAGTATAGTTGGTGCAACTGGCCCTTAGAGACTTGATGAATGTGGCGTTCACACACACCCGTTTAATGGCCCTTTGTCTAGGACTACCCGGGTGAGCCGGTACAAGAAAGGTAAACCAATCTGGATTTTACTGAAGCAAGAGACAGTAAGTGGCAGTGGCATCTGCTGGGCCATATGCAAGTCTGCACCTCGCTCCAGGCATATAACCACACCAGCACCCCGCCACACAGTTTTTTACAGGCCGGATGCCCTTCCTGCTGCCAAACCAACAGCGTCAAAGCACTGAAGGAAGGCTCAGTTATCTTTAAATTGAAAAAGCTGCATTTTGACTTGCAGTTTTAAAGTGTTACTTTACGAGTTGGAACTGAAGTTATTTCACACACTGTACAGTTAAACAATTTTTGGACAGTGATAGGAACAGTCCTGTCAATCTGGAATGATGAAAATGATAATTATGATGTCAGTTTTAAGTCTTAAAGGCCTGTAAGATTTTCACCGTTATTGTGATAATTAATTTCAATTTGATATTGTGTCATCACTGCAGTGTTGCATTTTGTTACAAATAATCCAGCATATTTAGTTTGTCTAATTCTCTATTTACTTGTATACCCTAGAGCAGACCATTTATGGTTGTGTACATGTTTGTGATTACAAAGCCGCTTCATAGTAAATGGAATCTCGCCAGCTGTTTGTGGCATTATCTGTTTCTGTATTTCCTTATTTCCTGTTTCACATGGTACACCATAAAGCGTTCGTCAGTAGTACATTATTCAGAGTGTTCCAGTAAAAAAACAATCCCTTCATTTTTTGATCATAATTAATGCAGTGTAACTTAATGTAGACCGGTTTTCAAAACTCTACAGATTCCAAAGAATACCTATGTATCTGTGACAGTTCCACTTCACATTCACTACTTTGCTTCACTACCTTGTGAAATTTGAAATTCCAAATATGCAGTTTATGCAATGAAGACTTCATTATTTCTTCCTCAAATGATCATCAGCTGCATTACAGCAAATGTGTGCAATGTTATAAGTGCATGTTCAAAGAGTACTCCATCAGCTGCATCCTGTAATGCAGACTTGCAGTCTCTTGTGCCATTTCCCGATTGCAGTGCTAGGCACTCGCCGAACAAGACTGTCCTACTGCTCCTTAATGTGCTGCCACGGCTCTTTCATGTCCTTGATCTGGTTCTCATAAATGCGGTCTTACATAATGCCCCATACTGTGTAGTTGAAGGAGTTTAATTCTGAACTGTTGGACAGCATGTCTGTGGTATCCTGTGCTTGATTTGCCGGGCCCTGTCCTGCTGGAAAGTGAAATACTTAAATATTTGCATCAATTTCCACAAGATTGTATATCAACATAGTGAATGAGTGATGCAAGTTTCTGTCAAAGATACATAGAGAGCTTTCTTGGGAATCTGTTGTGAAAGAATTTTGAAAATCTGTCTACATTTGCATAAGTTATGACCAAAAATCAAAGGGATGTTTTTATTGGAACACGGTATGTAGCCAATTTGATTGTCTTATAGATTGCATATTTGCAGTGCAACTTTTCGACTACAGTGTGGGTGGATAAAGCATAGTTATTTATCATTTACTTGTTGTGTGATGGATACATATTTTTGTTGGCTGTTTTTACAAAGCTGCTTTATGTTACGGTATATACACTGACTTTATTTCTGCAGTAGTGGCTGAGAAAAGGAGTACATGACTTGATCATTGGTTTAGGTTCAGATTCGACCATCCTAGAAAATTTGTTTACATTGATTTTGCTGGGGGGAAATGATACCAATGTTTGATGGGGTCTAGAAGGTTTAAGTAAAGCACTGAGGTTGGGTTGCAGCTGGAGCCTGGGTAATCCTTTTACTGCAATCAATGTTTGACAAGTCGGCTTTCGGTATACAGTGTAATCATAATTACTGCAAAGTGCAAACACTATTACACAGCATATCCATTGTATTGTTATGTTATGTGTTTGACCTTAGTTTACTGGAAGCTGTTTGATCGTGGTGATAAAGTGCAAGTGTGACTGTAGTTGATGATGTGTACATCGTATGCTGTTATTTTAATATAAAAGCTTCACCATAACGAAGATTTTGTCAGTCATGTTTATATACTGTGTTCCAGAAACGACACTGATGGCGGACGCTATAACTTTGAGGTATGGCTGATGTTGATAATTTTTTGGCAGAAGTATTGCTGAGAGAGTGAGCTATCAGATGGTAGTTTATTTTCCCACCTCACCTAACTAATTCCTCTGCACTACCTCGGGAAACATGAACCCCAAAAATTGTGACATTTCACTTAAACACTGTATATTGCTTTACCAACAAACGCATAAAACAGTTGAAAACACATTCACATTATGACGTGGTTACAGGTGAACCTCTCTTCATTCACATAACAATTGACTGTGTACACCAAACCAAAACTAGGAAGGGAGCATAGCATAATGCCATCTGTTATAACACACTGACTGTTTGCCAAGTCTGTCATAATGTTGATAGTAGTAGGTCGCTCAGTCAAAGATGGGAGTTGTTATTCCTCGAGCCTGAAGTGAAAAGTAAATATACAGTATTAATGGGATATACATGTATCAGTAAATATAGCTGTTATCAATCATGCTGTGGGTACCAATTTTGTCCCCAGTTTGTCTTTCAGCAGACCAGCACATGGTGCGTGCGACACAGGTAAGCAATTGCACTGCAAAACTCAAGACTATTTCTCCTAAGCTGTGGCCCCAGCGGCGTAGAGCTAAAACTGAATTCAAGTGATTACTACACTACAGGCGTTTAACGGCCTTCTTTCCAGGACAACCTGGGTAAGCGATACAGGAAACATACAGGAACCTGGGTAAGCCGATACTAGAAAGGTAAAACCAGTCTGGATTTAAATGAGGCAAGAGACGATGACGTTTTGGGAAACAGTGGCGTCAGCTGGACCATATGCAAACTATCTGCACCTCGCTCCGGGCAGATAGCCACAGCAAAACCTCGTCACTCAATTTGTACAGGCGGATGCTCTTCCTGACGCCCAACCAACAGTGTCAAAGCACTGCAGGCAACTGAATTCAAATGATTACATTATCGGTAATGGTTTGAGAGTATTCTCTCTGCGAGCATATATGTACCGGTAAGTTGGTAACCATTTTAAACAAAGGCCTACGTCAACCTAGGCAGCGAGAGACGGTTGCATTAAGTGAAACCAGGGTGCTGTATCTTCCACAACAGACTACGGTCAGACTGTACAGGAAGTCTCAGATTTTAGGCAGGAGGTATTTTCAAATATGCGACATGCCGCCATACAGGCTACTATAGGAAGACATCCACAACACGGGAATAGAAGTATACGTATTGCAACACCGCCAGAGAAGGTCCGAGCCACGGCCGCGGGCATTAGGCAACATGCTCAGACAATTTGGTAAATAGTTACATGTGGTTTCGGAGATATGCTCGCGGACAGACCCACAGAAAGCTCGTCACAGTATTGCGCTGCCCCGTCTGGGACGGAGTAAACATTCTCTCTGTCAAACTGCGGATAACGTATTTGCTGCTACTCATGAAGCGACTGTTAAAGGCAGTGGTTAAAGTGGTAATGTGCAGCAGGGGGGGGGCTCAGCCTCTGAGGTCGAGACGCACAAAAATATCGATTCAGTGTTGCACACAAAAACTACATTTCAAGCTCACAGCATATTTTCTGTTAGCATTCAAAAGTAGATTTATGATG
>Ga0126334_10000288_pt1 | contig 15376 bp, 10 predicted proteins | sample InaspJWI49metaG_FD_94491 | JGI IMG/M metagenome (GOLD analysis project Ga0126334, IMG submission 94491) | Marine gutless worms symbiont microbial communities from Oahu, Hawaii - Inanidrilus sp. 2 OAHU.JWI-49 metaG | ecosystem: Host-associated > Annelida > Digestive system > Unclassified...
AGGTTACTGTCCAAAAACGCCGTAAACCGGGGATTTTTTTCCAATGTAAACAAACCAATTTCCAATGTAAACAAACCAACAAATCACTTGACGCATAATAAATAAGTAATACATTCTCAACTCCTCACTCAACAGACAATTACGGACACAGGTGGGCGCGAATTTCGCTTACGCGGGGATCCGTACTCTCAAGAGAGTACTTTCCCTCTAGTTCTTTCTGAGAGTCCAGCTTTCACAGCCGTATGTTGCTACAGGCCACACTAGCGCTTTCATCAGTCGTATCTTCGTTGAAATCGGTATGCTGTGACTTTTCCATATTTTCTGCAGTGATGCCTCGATCGCCTGCCCTCTGTTTAACCTGGCACGGACTTCCGTCGTACACTCACCATCTTCTGAAATCAGGGACCCGAGGTACGGGAACGTATCCACTTGCTCCAGTAGTTCATTCTGAATGAGTATGCGGCACGCTATGCCATCGCTCGCCATTACCTTGGTCTCGTCGACGTTGATGAGTAGGCTGTATTTGCGGCTGACTCGGTCTAGGCGATCCGCCAGCTCCTGTAGTTCTGCCTCCAAAGTGGCCAACAAACAGTAGTGAAGAAAATATATTATTTCGTAATGGCAAAAATAAGCAAGTAACAATGTAACCTTTTCAACCTTTTGCCTTTCATTTGATTTCTTTGACGGCTGTCAGGTCACCTTGTCGGCCGCCAATGCCGGCTCATGTCGGCTCGTGTCGGCTTCGGCCGACATTGTCGGTTTGTGTGTCTCGGCCTATGTGACAGATGCGTATAAAATTGATATTTTCTTGGTCAAAAAGTTTCTTTGCATTTGTAAGTTTTGACTACTGTATCTGCTAAGTGATGGGCATTAGTTACAGAAGTGACGACGATTTAGGGTTGATTATCCACGGACCACGTTCAAACGACTGAACGCCATTGTTTGTCGTCATCGTCCGCCATTTTTGATGAAACCTATATTTGCGTTCGTTTAAACGGTTTCAGAATTGATCATTCAGTGCCTCCCTACTCCATTATAGCACGCGCCGGCGCATCGCTCTTATCACGTGACCGGCATACTGTACGTCAGTCGCGCTGAAAAGCTCGGCGGCGCTGTAGTGTTGGCATCATGCATGTCGCTGGTTCCCGCTACCGGTATTCGGGTGTGTCTATGGGCATATCGGCCGCTGTCGGGCATCATTGAAACTTCTGGTCGATACGCCGCTGCGACACCTAACCTAACATCGGTACTAACTCTACTAAAACTTAACCTGTAAAAAAAACCCCGAACTCTAAACCCCAATTTTCACCACTTCACTGCACAAACAATTTGCCGTTTGCGACATGTCATGTTTAAGGATGTCAGCGATTTCCAGTGCTTTGAATGCCGATAGCGGCCGATAGGTCGCTGCAGTACTTAGGCACGTAACGGCTGGTATTGTACGGAGTACACGCCGTGAGTCAGTAAAAAACAATACATGCAGCGGCGTAACAGCCACCCCGGGAGCCCCGGCGCCCCCGGAGGGCCCCCCGCGTGACTTTTGTCTGATCTTTCTCTGCACGGTACAGTATGTGACGTGCATCTTGTTGCAGACATGTTTATTCGATCACCGCGCAATGACTAACACCGATGGCATGGAAACCCGAGTTGTTTATGTCTGGCTTCACCGCCAGACAATCTACATTGGCTTTGCCGTCTGTTTACTGAACGCAGGAGGCTGACTGGGTCCAGACTGCATTGCAGGCCTAAGCCTCATCTAGGGGCCTACATCGCACAAACTGAACCGGACTGATCCAAAGTCGACCCGGTTACACCAGAGGGTTGAAGTAGGTCATGCGCAAAGTCCACTGTCAGCGATACGACCTACTGGCTACTGAAAACACTGCAGAGAACTAGGTCACATAGTTCTGGGCAGATTCTAACGGAGCTGTTCACATTGGAGTTTGCGATCTCCAGTTGGTGCGATGTGAACGAGGCTTAATAAACCGCTTGGTGTAAGAAATACCGAGGGCATATCGCATTACACAGAAGGCCGTTCTGACCAAGTTTTGTAGATTATTGCTAACCACTTTTGTGGGTCAGGTGCTGCAGTCCGCCTGCAGTGTGTGTGTGTGTTGGTGACGCTGAAAATGCACGACCTGAAAATGACGGACAAACTTTTAGCAAACTGTGAGCACAATTACGTGTGTATTTTTGATGTGTCTGGCGAACTATCGTAAGACACTTCTCGAATTAGACTAATTTAGTGATCATTGTTACTGCTGATATTGCTGAACAATAATGAAAATAGGCCTACTGTTGGACACATGTGCACGTGTATTCTACGTATCAGATAATGTTATGACAAGAGTACACTTGGGTAATAACATCCTAGTGCACACCATTATGTTGCTATTTAAAAGCCACCCTGTTTATCCTCAGTTAAAAAAGTTAGTAAAAAACATACGCGCTAATTAACATGGTCCGTCATTTTCCAGTCCTGCATTTTCAGGTCGTGCATTTTCAGTCGCCCCTGTGTGTTCACACAACGAACGAAATGACCGTGACATATTTTGGCACAGGCATGGTGTACGTCGGTCTTTAAAATTTTGTATTTATTACATTCTCACACTTCCCAGCAGTACACTGAACTAACGGTAGATATCTGCAATTAGAGGCTATGTATCATGATTATCAGAGTTTCAAAGTTTCCCAAGGCAAGGCACGTACACTGAACAGGCGAGGTGAGAAATTAGACTACCTTTCGATACGATGGTATCTTCACTCAGTAACAACTGTCAGCATACCAAATATCACTTGAATCGTGCAACTACTGTAAAAGATTATCGTTGGATGTTGGGTGGTATAAAGTTTTTGCAACCCAGTATAGTTTCCCATTTCTCCAACTAAGAGTAGGCCTATAGCGCTGCCGCCTATAGTGTGTACGTGGCATCAGTAGAACTTCAGGACATTATGTACATTAATTTAATTTTGCACAAAAAAGTACAAATTATGGTAAGGAGTTCTGTATAAATGCATTAAAATTGGATGGCTTAGAATCGTCAATAAAATATCGGATCACTAACACAACCACACACTTCTGGACAAAACATTGCCGATACGGACCACCGACAAACGCATTATTTCGATTATTCAAGTGTACCAATATTCAGTCCATATGTGACACTGCGGCTGCGTCACACCCATAGTGCTGTACACAAAAGTGGACGCTCAATGTGATGTTATGTGGCGACGGTTGTAAGTCCAGAGTTGGGCCAAACTTCCAGAAGTCGACGTTTCATCCGCGCACCACGGTCCACCATATTCAGTCTCGGTACTTAGGCCTACTCTACTGTAGTACTCCTTCGCTTTACTTTAGTTGAGACGCGTAATAAATTAACTCGAAGTAAAAGCTAGATCAACTTACCAGAAAAAAAACAGCGCAAAAGCAAATTTGCCTAAGGCAATCTAAGTTGCGGTAATGGCCTCCAGAAGGCCTACACGGAGTGCAGGCATAACGGCGTCCATTGAGATGCCGTAGGCCTAGGCCCATATCAAAAGTTCAAAACAACAGTCAATGGATTCAGCAAACAGTGAAACAGACAGTCTATCAGTTCGAAACCGAGTGATGTCAATGTGGCAAAGTGAAATGATGAAGATAGCAGAGTCGATAATGTAGTCAGTGTGAAGATATGATTGGTTTGATGCGCCGTTAACAAACGATGGCCTCTCTAGTCTTTTAAATATAGGCCAAATACACTTACTACTACATTAAATATATTTGCATAATCCTAGCTCATTTGAGCAGCATTGAACCGCGGATGAAAGTAAACGGATGGAAAACGTCTGTGTCGATCTTTGTACCTCGGATCACAGCATATGACGCTGCCCACTCGTGCTGCGGCGCCCGGGCCACGGCAAGCCAGCTGCACGTCGCTGCAGCTTTATGCATGGCTGTCGATCGACGGGACAGACAGACGGACACTGGACCGTTACATAGACGGTTACCGCTAGAAGCGGGCAGCATCAATAACATAACATGACATGACATGTGAACATACGTAACAAAATTTGTCGATTTGCTTTTGATGGCAATTTTAACGAATATATAATCGATATTGAATTGAATTCTGTGCCACAGTTACCTTTTAATTATTGCAAGGTTGTTGGTTGAATTTATTAATTAAGACTTGTGACTTGAGTGAGGATAGCGTTTTGGAGTTTTGCACATTAAGCAACATGTTATAGGTTTCAGAAACGAAACGAAAATTTACACATTCTTGATTAGTTAAGATATACATTATAATGGTTCTTTCAAGACAACAAATTAAAGAATGAATATAATTATCACACAAGTTGATATTTATTGTCATATATACTGTAAGTTACAGACTAACTGAACAAGTGATGATGAAACATAAGACATAAGGCTGCATCGCTGTCAGTTGATGCCAGTGTGCATCCCATCTAATAATAATAATAATAATAACAATAATAACCACGACGATATTTATGGTGCTATCATCATCACCAGTCATTGTGAGAGTTCACCCGGTTGTTATGATGAATGTAGACTGAGCGCCAGGTGGCCGCCAACCCTCAGACCAAGCCAACTGACTCGAACTGTGAGTCTGCCGAAAATTGGCAGATACCATCCATCACCATTGTTATTATCGTATTACTCAGCCCGTAAGCTAATACTCATTTTAACGTTCCACAGAGGGTGGAAGACTGAGTCGACCTAGGCGCAGCAGTAAAGGTGCACAGCCCATGCCCAAGGCTGTATATCGCAGCGGCTGTCGCGATAAACACAACCGCCCGTGGTGATATTCGAACCTTGGTCCTGCAGTCAGAAGCGCTAAGTACTAGGCCACTGCGACCTGTTAATTAATTCTCACTCATGGTTCTTTGGACTCACGTGAGTCCCAAACAGCATTTGGTTTAACGGTTCGTCATGGCTCAGCACTGTTTACAACACACACACACACACACACACTTCCGGGACTACCCGGGTGAGCCGCTACCAGAAAGTAAAATCAATTTAGATTTTACTGAAGCAAGAGACAGTGAGTGGCAGCGGCATCAGCTGGGCCGTATGCAAGTCTGCACCTTGCTCCAGACAACCACCAGCAACCCACCACTCAGTTTTTTTTACAGGCCAGATGCCCTTCCTGCCGCCCAACCAACAGCGTCAAAGAACTGAAGGGATAACACTGTTGTTTACAACACACAATCAAACCACAGAAAGCGCAACACATGTAGCAATAGGCCGCATCTATGCAATGCACAAGACATGGCCGAAAATTCAACGTAACAGCAGTATTTACAGACTGGGGTTTTAAGGTGACTATAGTTTGTCAGCACATGATATATGGTAACAAATGTTACACAAAATTTACTATCAGGACTACCAACCTGTTGACTGAACTAATAATACTGGCGACATAGTCAATCAGTATCACAAATAGCCTATCACAACCACCAATCAACAAGAGGCATAAAAGCTACTGCAGTCTTTATCAATTATGTCAGGCCGGATGTAGAAGTGTTCAGACTGTTCATCTCAACAGGACCTCACAAATTTAGAGGCCCACATTCTAAAAAGCTATTTTTTGGTTCTTCTGGATTTTTTTTGCTGCGTCACTGTCCATCACTACGCCCACAAAAAGCATTGCTCGTAAATGTCACAAAGTGAATGGATGAAGACAGGATGACGCCACACCACTGTACATCGAGATTCCTTTACTGCAGGATGGTGACTGCAAGGGCACCCAGCCAGCCTTTAAACAGCCCACGCTACTTATTCCCACATGTTCTCTTTCAGAACAGGTCGAGGAAAAACTAAAGGGAAATCGGCTAGGTTCACCTGGAAAATGGGGCCAATCAAACAGTGGTGACTTTGTATCATAATTACAATACATTCATATTTTAATGATTATCTGCTTCATATGTTTCAGTACTACACCGTGAGTCAATAAAAAACAAGACACTAAACTCTTGCCCATAAGTTCTCCAAATAATAACTGATTTTCACAATTCTTTCGCTGACAGACTCAGTGGTAAATTTACAACACTCATATTTAAATATCCCACCACACCTTAAATATGTCGCTACACTATCTTGTGAAATATGAATGTCAGAAAACTTGCGCCAATCTCAAATACGTATTGTGATTAATGATAAAACACAAGGTAGTATAGCCAGGCATTTAAGTTGTGATGGGTTACTTTATTACATATAAATCACTGAATGTGCTGGTGAAAGAATTTTTGAAATCGGTAAACATTTAGCAAAGTTACAGGCAAAATGGTTGATTGTGTCACACATGCAGAACTTGCCAGATGAGTAAAATAACTTGTATATAACGGACAGAAACTGCTGCTAATTGTTGTTCTGTTAATATACAGATTAATGTGAGTTTATTGTCAACAAATATCAAGCTGCTGTAGACCAGTTATGACTTAATGACTCACAGACTGACGCCACCAGTAACTGATAGATTGCTTATAATGTACGGCATTTTGCTGCAACATCTTTTTATTTGTTACAGCAGTGATGTGCAGTTGATAATGAGATTTTTAATATGGCCAATGTGAACGTGTTTTTGTTTCTGAATTAAATAATAAACATTTTACCAGACAAATATTTCAGGAGAGTTTTTTGAGTGGCTAAGTCTTACGTGGCCGTTTGTACTTATTGAGGATGGCGATTTTTTGAACATAGATATTTCGCAAGGTAGTGTAGTGACACAGTTAAGGTGTGGTAAGATATTTAAATATAAATTTGTTGCAAATTTGCCACTGAGTCCGACAGTGAAAGAATTTTGAAAATCGGTTAACATTTGGGGAAGTTATGGGCAGTGACCTGTTTAGTTGCAGTTTAGTGTCTTGTTTTTTTGACTCACAGTGTACAAATATTTTGCTAGCCAGTCAAATTAACACAACAGTTAAAGACAAAATTCATTCAACGTGAATCAGAAACCGTGGAATGATCTATTTTTAATAGCAAAGTAAATACTGTCGCAGCATTGCAAGTGATATAAGAGGTATACAACGATATATAAACCTACTGTACTAAATGTGATTCACTAAGGTCTGGTTGCACCAAGTTCAGTTAATTTTAACCTTCAGTTAATTAATTCACTGAGGAAGACCACTATTCGCTGATGTATTTTGTGACCTGCTGAGTTAACCTGTGGCTAAAAGTAAACTGAGCTTAGTGCAGCTGGTCCAAAGACTTTACTTGTTCATCTCCTAACTGTTCATGTGGTTCAGAACTTGACTCTTGAGATTCAGCAGACCGATGACAACTGAGACAGAATGAGATGGAACGTGGTTGCCATGCAAGGGCGGCGGTCGATAAACACATGACGGTTCTCAGCTGAATGCAAGGGCCATTGTGTTTGAGCCACGCGGATATGGCCGAAGAGCATCATCCGAGTTAGACCAACTGTAGAAATGGCCGTTGTCTTTATACCATGCTACTGCAATCAAATTACACACAAAACAAACTTAAGAGTTTTACCAACCATATACATCTAACACTATGAACATGCAATTTCAACTTACTTCAAACAAAAATGCATACAACTTTTGGCTTTCATTTAACAGGCCTACTGTTCCACTGTCAACAAAGGTAAGGCATACACAGAAAAAGTCTACCCAGGGGAACATATCAAAACTGCTAAAAAGGATTTCATTTTCTTTGAAAGAGAACGTCAATGACGACATCCAATCGAAAGTGACAACATATACTAAGGCAAAATACTTCAAATAATAACGAAACAAAACATATCACATGCTGGCTACAGATGGCTATATCTTTACACAGTTCAAATCACGTCTATGCAGTTTAAAAACTTTCAATAAAGTATGCAAATTTTACCAATATGTAAAATGCCCATTATATAATGTGCAGATCTTCATATTCATGTACCACCTGGCTGTCACCCAGCCCCACACCGTTGAAACCAGTGATGGGCAAATCCGAATTGTGATATGATTTAAATCACGATTTTACACAATCTGGGATTTGATTTGACGGTCAACGATTTGCTTTAAACTAGCGTGATTTGAGATTTGATTCCATTTATTAAAATTCCCAATTCAATTTAAGGAGCAAAGATTCGATTACCAAATCCTGAGTTTGACAGCCAATCTTGCTATTGCTACATGTGTTCAAATTAACATGCACATGTAAACAAACTTGTCTGATCCATTCCTTCCTGCCACGTTACTCGTGGAATCCAGCCAAGCTTATGAAGTCGACTTGAGTCCATGGAATAGCGCAGGTCATTGAAAGGACGATCTTCTACATACTCAAGATATCTGCTTATCTCTTCCTCACAAGTGACGCCCTTCAGCTGTAAATTGTACACATACGGATTGCATTATTCCAAGAGACACACTCTGCCGAATTGCAGCAAAACAAAGGTACAGTATCCATATAGACTGAAAACTGAACAACACAGTGTGGTTAAACTGATCAACAGACAGACAAGGATTTTTGTGATCTTTTGAAACTCAGATCATATATGACCGACAAGTTTCCGATGGAGAAAATTATGCAGTCAAGAAATGCGAGTTTGAGTCTGAGACACAAGTGCCTCATTCATGCTGCATGCCCACTGCAGATTTCACTTCGTTTATGTACACAAACAGGCAGAATCAGTCTGTGCCAATTTGTTGCTGGTCCCATCCAGTTAGCAGATAATATGCAAAGGTGATTTCACACTAATACTGTATTCAAGATGTGCAGCAATATAATATGGATAGTACAGATGTGCACAAATGCATTTATTCACAACTATACACATGACTGACGATAACCTAATAATATAACATGTTGTAACATCCCATTAAATGTGCCTGATTCATAAACAAACAGGTGCATGTAAATCTCACACAGTGTCACAGGTAATCTCTGACTACTTGTTAATTTACTGCATTAAAGTAATGGTGCATTTTACAGTCAGCAGGCTTCAACCGATTAATTTTGACATCAAGCAATAAACTGATCGATGAAAAAAACATGGAATATTAGGTAAACGAAACCAAATGAACAGATGCCAACTGGCAAATCCTGCTTGTGTTTGACCCAGCTGTATAACTACCATCTAAATATGGCAATAAGAGTTAACAGGTCAACCACAATTATTGGACTCTAGTTGCGACAATTAAACACAGCCTCACCAAAGTCTCAACTAGGACTGCAATAAATGATGGTTTGTACAGTGCATACTGACAGCCTTACCTTCTGTATAAGATATCTGGCGAGACTGATAACAGAAATTTCAAATGTGGTGCCGATGTTGTATGTCAATCCTGCCGTGCCTCGATGCAATATGATATCAAAGGCATCGACGACATCGGACACATAGATAAAGTTTCGCGAAACTTTGCCATCACCATGGATATAACTAAACAGCATAACGTGAAAATTATGTAAACATATGTCTCTAAAACTATCATTGTTCAAAGTACTGCAAATTTTTGCACTTTTCATCATATGCTCAATTCTTAGTCAACTTGCAATGTCTAAATTAACGTTGCATATGTTTTTCCATGTTTCTCTTCTACATTAGCGACACAACATAGCAAAGAATACTGAACAAAACACAATGATAACAATGATAAAAACACTATTCTATATTTTTACGATTCATCTCAATTGCAGCATTGTCTGGAACGGCGAAAACATTGTTGCATGCAAATTTCCAATCCAGCAAAGTTAAAACAAATGGGAGTTTTTGCATCACGAACTAACCATCGCTGATTTCGCTCTAACAATGCAATAAACTTTGGAATGACCTGCACAGTGCAAAGACAGCACAGTAATACTGCAGATGGTCTAGCAAGTACACAGAAACAGTGTAACTAGTATTATTTTCAAACTGCTACAAAAATCTCCAATGAGAAATTGCACTGACGAATCCAGGTTTTAGAAGAGGGTTTGTCAGGGAGTCTGGAAAACAGATAACTGTTTATTTCTCTACCCCCATCCAACTACATGCCCGATCTTCATAACCTCACTCTCTGTATTGATTCCTTGCCTGTTTGGTTCTGTGCAAATGGTATGGCCCTGAATCTCGACAGGTCTAAAGCTATCTTACTCGGCACTCGCCAATAAACCCACAAGTACTCCAATCTCGCAACAGTCAACGTCGCTGGGGCTCTCAGATCCCTTTGGCTGATCATACAAAAATTCCTGGCGTCACACTCGATACTGGTACTTGTACCAGTACCAGTCCTGATACCTTCCATCATCACCTCATGACCCACTATTGCCAGCAGGCCTTCCAACCAACCTAACCCCTCTCTTTTAAGTTCTTGCACCTCAGATTCGGCTTTTAATGGGGCCATGGGCAAAGCACTGGTATACAATTAGTGGACAGAGACCCCATAAGCTGGCAATCTTCTACAAATTCTACTTCAATACTGTACTCGGAAAGAAAGCAAAAAAAATTAGGAAATAATGTGAAATTTGCTACAGTAAAAGGGTACAAAGGTTTGTCTAAATTTAACAAACCCCCTGATTTGCTACAGCAGTGCAGAGACATCATGAAACATTGGATCCCCAATAGCACACCAAATAAAGCATCTAATATTATTATGACATTTGTTCAACCAGCCAACTTAAACATGACAGCTTCAGATACCATATACAAAGGTCCTCCAAAGGCCTTGGAACAAATACTTTATTGTTTATATTTATTTTATGGGTTATCTTTACAGGCCAATTGCCATTTCTAAACGTCTTAGCACTGAACGTTATAGGCTCTTTAAGCTATGCCCAGAGTTTATTACAAATTACGAAATTAAACAAATTACAGCAAGACTTTACTAACTTGACAACACAAAATGAGCACTTCATTTATTAAAAACTTTCTGACCAACAATCAACTAACCTTCTCAGGATACTGATGTGGTCCATACACATTGTTTGAACGGGTGATTATCACTGGAAACTAGTAACATACACAACCAACATAATAAACAGAACTGTGTTAGTTTGTTTAAAAACAAAATCTTCAATATATAAAAACTCCAAACTGCATAATGCTACACAGCCAGATATCAATGACAGGCGATACGATATATTATTAGTCCACGTCCTGTATGCTCTACAACTAGACTAACTCAAGGTTTTACGTCCAAATGGTAAAAATAAATCAGCTTAGAACTTTTATTCCGAGCAAAATACTTATCACGGTATTGGTGTAACTATACACAAACGCAGATGTGCACCAGTAAACCTATAATACTACAACACAACATCTATGTTAAAACTAAACCAGACTTGACTGCCTTGCACGACATTTAGCTTGGAATAGACCAGTTCTATTCTTACAACCCTGGAGCTGCACTAATTTTTATTTGTGTTGAAGTTTTAAAAATAAAATAAATCCCTCAAGACACTTGTGAGAACAGGAATCAAACAGCCAACATCGGTTGTAACCAACAAACCATGGCTGCTGCAAAATAACTCATAAACTACAAAATATATATGTAAAAGTTATGGAATGATTGAGAGATCACCTTGAAGCATTCCCAGTACGAAGACACAATAAATTCTGCAGCAGCCTTTGAAGCTGCATAGGGGTTTGTCGGCTGAAGCTTGGCACATTCAGGACTGCCTTCCTGTAAACAAATAATTACTCCACTAATTTAATACAATTTCAACAGCACGTAAGCATGTGTGTATGTAGCTTAATTTTCGACATCACAAAACTCAGCGATCTTAGACACTGAAATGGTTTAGAAAAGTATATAAAAATTAAACAACTATCAATGAGTTCAAGAAGCAATTAGTACTAAATTATTATTTCATTATTTATAATAACTGAAATGTAATTTAATAATTTATTTCTTTATACAATTTGTAATCTATGCAACTAAGTGCAACATTTTTTGCCTTCAGTGCTTTGACACTGTTGGTTGGGCAGCATGAAGGGCATCTGGCGTGTAAAAAACTGAGCGATGGGTTGCTGGTGTGGTTGTCTGTCTGGAGCAAGGTGCAGACTTGCATATGGCCCAGCTGATGCCACGGCCACTCACCGTCTCTTGCTTTAGTAAAATCCAGATCGGTTTTACCTTTCTGGTACCAGTTCACATGGGTAGTCCCAGAAAAAAGGCCGTTACACGGCTGTGTGTGCAACTAAGTGCAACATTTACACGAGTTCAACAAGTCTGTGCCAAGCCTCATCAACTCTGCTGTCAATATGACAATGATCGAGTCTGCTGGTGTGTGCTATGCTGTGGTGCTGTTGCTGCCGAGTGCCGGCGCCTGCTATCAATCGATATTTCCTGCCAATGGGGCACTCAGCAGCAAACCTGCTGCATGCTGCTCCTACTGTCGAATGACTGGACAGACAGACGGATGGACAAACAGACTGACAGACAGATGCTCAACTGTTTAACAGACCCTGCTCTGCATACTATGTGGACAGCATGAATAACACTGCATGCATTTTAACACTTTCAACAATACTACAATCTTCAGCATCCAATCATTCAATTACCTCAGTTGAGTTGGCTCCATAGACTTCATCTGTACTAACGTATATGAAGAGATTCACACGAGCCTCAAACGCAGAGTTGATCAGAACGTGAGTGCCGTAAACGTTTGTACTTGTAAAATCTAATGAACTCCAAAATGACAAATCTAAAAGACATCATCACATAACTCACTGACCGTATTGTCGAAATTACTTGATATATTTAAATCTGATGCTGAAAATTACATATAATAGCCCATATAAAAAAACTCTGGTCAACTCTATGCCAAATTTTATCCTGACATGTGTAATGGTGTGTCACTCCTGCTTAGCAAAAATACCTCAAAATCAACCTGTGAGAAATCAAAATCCAGCATTTACCCTGTGGACATTTTAAAGTCAATAATTTAAGAACAGCAATGCAACAATACAGCCAACAAAGTTATTCAGACAATCTGTGAAAATGCAAACGACCAAAGGACATCATCAAACAATATCGTTTTTAAGATCAACAGCACATCCTATCCTATAAAGCTGTCACATTACTGCTGACAAATAGGCTAAAAATAACCAGCAATAAGAAATGTAGGCCCTACACAATAACGCTACTCTAAATGGCTTCACAATGTCTTTTATTGCCTCGGATACAATCAGACAACTCATGAAATTAATGCCTATTACAAATGATTAAAGTTGCCTTCAGTGCTTTGACATTGTTGGCTGGGCATCAGGAAGAGCAGCCTGCCTGTAAAAATTCAGTGTAAGAGGCCGTTAAACGGGTGTAGTATAAATTATTAAAGTTTCTCTTTAAGTTTCTCTGTGTCTCTTGTTAGCATCATTAAAAACTGTTCTTCATGCACATTCTGTAGTCAAACATTCTACTTAATTCCAATCACGAAAAACATAGACAACTGGCAGGCTTTAACAACAGAAGATTACCTTCAAATTAGCCAGTGTCCATAAACTTGTGCTAATAAAAGCTGGATAATTTTATTAGAAGTTTTAATAATATTGCTACACACTGCTGTCAACAAAACAGAATATTTTAGTAATTTCCGTACTCAACAATAATAAATCTTCATACTTACTAAGTGATAAAAGATTTTGCACCAATAATGCAATACTTGATCTCTATATATCGCATTATAAATATGTGAAAATGCTTATCACCTGATGTTAAATTCATTAGTTTAAAAACATTCTATCATGGAACAACATATTCTCATTAGACACTATGGTTATGGTAGCCACACAATCTTAAATTTTAATAAATGTTCAACTCTCAATAAGAACAAATAAACATCTACAACACACCGACATGTGACTGTGCCGCAAAATGAATAACTGTGTCGATTTTATCCTCTTGAAATATGTAACGCATGAAGTCTACTTTGCAAATATCACCCTAAACAATAAACACAGTTACTTAATGTCAGACTATGCAAAAAGATAATTCCTCCATATCAAATACTGCTCAACATGCTTCTACATTTAAATACACACACACACCCGTTTAACGGCCCTTTTTCTGGGACTACCCGGGTGAGCCGATACCAGAAAGGTAAAACCAGTCTGGATTTCACTGAAGCAAGAGACAGTTAGTGGCAGTGGCATCAGCTGGGCCGTGTGCAAGTCTGCACCTCGCTCCAGACAGATAACCATGCCAGCACCCCACCACCATTTAGTTTTAAATAACAGAACAAAAACAATTTGCTTCTAAATATGCAGAACACCATAACTATGCAGTTAAGGTAAGGTGACTGAGAGGCTCTAAATGTTGGTAATGGCAGTTATGGTATCTGGAATTATAGATTAAAATGGCCAAGTTAAGAATTCCAAATCAACTGCTAGACAACTGCTACTGATAAATCTAAATCAAATGTAACCACTGCTAAAAATAAAAATGAACATAAGTACAATTCATGGACACACAAGATTACAACCTGTATAAACTTGTAATTTGGTCTGCCTTTGATTCTCTCAAGATTTTTCAAGCTAGCACAGTAATCCAGCTAAAACAAATGATAAAAATACTTTGCAATAAATGAGACTAAACAAGCCAATGCAATAAAATATATACTGTGTCTGGAAAAATGATACCCCAATATGAGCTTCTGTAAGTTAACAAAGACTTGTCAGTTTTGTCTGAAATTTTACAAACACAAACTATGAAGCAAGTCAACAAGAACTGGCATACTACTGTAAAGAAATATATGACAATGTCAGTTTTATTAGCATTTAAATTACACCCCTAAAAGTATGATTTCCAACACGGCAACATTGGTTTGATCAGCCTTCTTCAAATAAGTTATTCCAATGATGACAGACCTGCAGTTTCTGTTCAGAAAAACCCTTTGACAAACTTTTCTGCTTCATATCCATTTTCTGTCTCAGAAAACTTTAATTAAATTTTAGATTTTAGTAAATACCATGCCCTGTTATCACTTACACAACAACATCATCGTTTACTTAAGAATGGAACAATAACACAACATTTTGGGCACATTTCACTACAATTTCAGCTGATAAATAAATTCTTCTACAGCATAAAATACAGCTAAAAACTTTCTGATATTACAAGTCACAAAACTATACACACTACCTTATCCAGGTTCACAATGAAATACTCTGGATACTTTTCAACCAGCTGAATAACAACATGTGATCCACTGAAAGACAAAATGTCACTGTATTAAATTTCAGCCATTCATAACTAACACACACACACACACGCACACGCACACGCACACGCACACACACACAAACACCCGTTTAATGGCCCTTTTTCCGGGACTACCCGGGTGAGCCGGTACCAGAAAGGTAAAACCAATCTGGATTTTACTGAAGCAAGAGACAGTAAGTGGCAGTGGCATCAGCTGGGCCATATGCAAGTCTGCACC
>Ga0126334_10000289_pt1 | contig 15355 bp, 11 predicted proteins | sample InaspJWI49metaG_FD_94491 | JGI IMG/M metagenome (GOLD analysis project Ga0126334, IMG submission 94491) | Marine gutless worms symbiont microbial communities from Oahu, Hawaii - Inanidrilus sp. 2 OAHU.JWI-49 metaG | ecosystem: Host-associated > Annelida > Digestive system > Unclassified...
CTAATTACTATTATAGTTAACCACTACCAATGGTAACAATCTCTAACAGAACATTTTCGAAAAATAACAATTATTTTAAAATTTCAAAAAAAAGTTTTAAAGAATCACAGAGTTACGAAACTACAATAAATTTCAAACAATTTCTGGTTTACAATTTATGCATCACAACGTACTGTGCATGAACCTGATACATAAAAGGATTATTCATAAACACAAATAATACACTAAACTGTAACTGTTAAATTTTTTAAAATGATTAATCTCATTCTCAGTTTTCTGTTTAACTGGGCATCTTTCCTGGAGTTATTTCAGGCTGGATCAAGTCCCCCAAAAGATGACCTTTGGAAGCACATGTAAACGGGGCAGACTTTTACAAGCCAGATGCCTTTCTTTTACACAAACAGTATCAAATCACCGAACGAAAATCAAAGCACTGACTACAAACACAAAAAGAGAAAAGTGCCCATGAGTCTAATCCTTTGCTGGTTCTCCAACTAGTTAACAGCTAAATCTCGCTATCTACTTGCTCCTTACACTGCTTGTTCGCAGACAAATGCTTTCAGAGTCTGCAGTTTCCACCGTCATAGGCAGCAAAGGCTTCAGTTATGCAGCCCCTTAAATATGGCACTCCCTCTCGAAATTCGCAATAGCTTGCTGTTTGCTTCTTTTAAGAGCAACCTTAAGACCCACCTTGCCACCCAGCCCCCTAGCAACTACCTGTGCCTCAGATTTGGGCCTCTGGCTGACCACGTGCACATTATAAATGTCTATATTGTATTGTATTGTAAAAGGAAGCCACACTTTATGCTAGATGTGACACCAGTACCAGTATCTCATATAATTATCCATCAATCTGCACAACTACACTTATCACTAACCTTGTTCAACAATGTTGTTGCAAAGTGTTACAGATTCATGTAAAACTTTTTCATATGGCACTCATGCCACAAGCACGCCAGAATTACTAATGGCCAACAAAAAGATGGATGGCCAGTATGTACAAGTATATACATATTAATGTAATATATGCAATATGTCTGAGCCAACAGAGAGACGGAGTTCAGCTGTCGCTAATGCCACATGTACCAAATCAACAGAATAAGGCAGATGGCAATCACTCCGCCTAATATGAGTGAGTCACGACGTTTCCGCACATTAATTCGGACTATCAGCGAATTTATCACAGGAAACCGATCTGATGTTCAAGGAGATGTAAGGAAGAATATGAACAGAAGAATATGAACAAACACAACGTTTTACAATGACACACATGAACGTTATGCTGTGTTAACAGCTTAACTTGTCACACACAACTGCAACGAAAGTGAAGAATAATTACTTACAATATTAAATACCTAGCACTGACTGAACTGGTAAAACAATGGTTAAATGGGTTGTTGTTCTAAAGTAAGTCACTGATGACTGAACAACGGTTTTTTGACCATTATACAGGAAAAGCTGCGACAACATGCATTTTGACCAAAAAATCTAAAAGGAAATGATGTTGCTTACTTATTTACTGGTATGGGGACTCTAAGCCAGTAGTTCACAGTTATGTGCCTGTGTACACAAGCAGTGTAGTTTCAATGTTACCAGCCTCAATGTAGCAATGCTGTGAAGAAGGAAGATAATGTACAGCCTAATGTGACAATGGCCATGCACCAGTCTCAAGCAACTCTCCTACATGCTCAATGGCCACCCCGACAGAGCAGCAGAGTACTGTAGTGAGTGTCTGTCTGTCTGTCTGCACGTTTGTCTGTCCATAATCGCATCTCCAAAACTACAGAACCAACCTTCACCGAATTTTTTGTGCGTGTTATATACGTCCGTGGCTCGGTCCTCTTTTAGTGGCATGGTAATGTTAGGTACTTCCAGTTATATGGACGTCATATTTGCACATGCCATGTGGCTGCCTGACGTCACCGCACAGCCAAAGCGCAGTACACATCAAGTTTTTACAATATTTTCCATTTTATTAATTTAGTTAACGGGCGGACAGGCTTATTTATCATCAGGCAGAATCATACAATGCTGTGTTGAATATTCATAACTTCATGTTTTGATATAATGCCTGTTGTACACAGCAACATGAATAGAATGTGCAGTTAAAGTAGCTCCCAGGTGGCAGCATCGGGCGTGGAGTCTGGGTCTATGACTGCTTTGTTTTGAAAAAGCACCCTATCTATTGCTTTGCAGAAGTAAATAGGTAAAGTTTTCCCATCGTTACCGAGCACTGGGCCGGAGCTGATCCCGGTGTACAGGCAGTCAGCCCGCAGGTGACGTGAAGTGAATCACACCATAGACCTGGGAATAGGCTGCCATTACTTTCTGCCAGGCCTGCGGTTACCTCCACAGCTTTCACCAGATGGCACTACCTGTAAACGGCAGCACACATCTGATACCAGCTTACTACTCACTTATCGACCCAGAAAGGATGAAAGGCTGAGTTGGCCTAGCTGGCTGACCTGTAGCGGATGGTTTACCCATATTAGTGGTCACCCATCAGCTGCAGGTCGAGTGCAGGACAGGGAAAGTTCGCCAGTCAGAGACCGACGTTCTACCACTGTGCCATGCCACCAAGCTTTGCAGAAGTATGAAATCAAATGCTAAGATGAATTACAAGTTAGAGGATTACATCAAGGATACTCGCTAGGAACTGCATGCGATGTGTGATAGCGTACAGCGCACTTCGCTGCGACTGCATGTTTTCTTTGGTCGCCATAGCTATGCTGGAACAAACAGCACAAACCTAATCATCCTGTCAAGAACAAAGACCCAGTTTAAAATTGAAAATCCATAGAAAAGATGTAAAAGAATATCAGAAATAACAGAAGGAATGTCTATAAAAATGTAATATACCTGATCTGTTCATCAACCAGCCGGTCAGCACTGCAAACAACAAATACTCATAATTCATCAATCTACTACAGCCATTTAACGGCCTCTTTTCCAGGACAACCACACACACACACACGTTTAACAGCCCTCTTCCGGGACTATCCGGGTAAGCCTGTACCAGAAAGGTAAAACCAATCTGGATTTAACTGTTTACTGTTTTAAAAACCGTTCAGATAAGTTCTGGTCTAACCAAGAGGTATTGTATAACCACAAGGCAGATCAGAAAGCGCAGTATATTAGAGTAGTCATTTTGTAATTTTAAAGTTTTATCGTAAAGTTTATTTCTCAGATACAGAGGCCTGTCAAGGCCTGCATCTGTTTCCTCTGATGATGAAGCAAGAGTCTGTGAATGGCAGTGGCAAGTCTGCACCTCGCTCCAGACAGATAACCATGTCAGCATCCCACCACTCAGTTGTTTTTACAGGTTGGATGCCCTTCTTGCCACCCAGCCAACAGTGTCAAAGCACTGAATAACAAATAATAACAAAAACGACCTGAGAAGGCTGCCAAAATCAGGAAGAAATTAATTAACTGTAGAAACACATCATAATCAGTCTGATTAAATCTTTATGTTACTGTTGGCCTGCCTGTATATTTAATAACCTTTCACTCGTAATTCACACATTGTTATCAAATTTTTTTTACTTTTTTTAGAAAACGACTCTATATCAACTCAGTTTATTTCTTGGACTTGGAACACAGTTAAATAACAGTCAGCAATCTGTCAGTTAACGACACAGTAGTTTCACTGTTCCATAAAACACCACACGAAAGTATCAATTTATGACTATATATATAACTGCCAAGCTGATGAGTTGTGTACAAGGCTATTTTCTACGGTATAATACTGCCTGAACAGTCACTATAACTCCATATATGAAGGAAAAAACTATGCATAAAAGTGAAACCAAGCAACATGCACATTACCTTGTTAGGTGCTCATGTTCCTTCAAATACAAGTCAACTTGTGACGAAGTTTTATGTGAACTGTAACATAAATTCAATTCAATGCACAATTAGCCAAATAAATAAGATGAATGAAAATTTATTAAGTGAAGACAACTATTACTACTTTCAGTTTGTGTTTCACTGGTCTACTCTAAGTTAAGCTGAGTCTCCCAGAAGAATAACTCTGGTATTAGCAGAGCAGTATTATGCAGGCTAGAGGCCTTGCCTATTGCTTATTCTAAGTGCTCTGAGTTTCTTTCAGTGCTTTGACATTATTGGTTGGTTCAATGCATGCAAAAAACCTGTGACACTCGTCCCCAAAGGTTCTGCCCTTAAAACAGACAAAGAAGAAAACCAAGTTAATAGCTCAGATTCACCTAAAAAAGGTCATAAAACACAGGTAGTAGTAGTAGCAGTAATAATCTGCGGAGAAACAAGAGCCGCTTTTAGAAAGAAAAGTGGAATAGTGTGTTTTTAAAGCCTAGAATGAAAGGAAGTTCAAAGAAAAAGAGTCCAAAAGAATTTATATCAAAACCAATACAAAGTGCAATCTGTGACAAACACTCTCAATTAATAAAGAAAGAAACAATAATTGCCTGTTGTCACGGTAAACGGCCCCAAGTAATTCCTCGCGTTCTTTTACAGCAAGGATGTTGTTCTTCGTTTTCTGGAACTCATGTGAATAGTCCTGTAAAATGTCGCGATGTCGTTGCACCATGTGCAGCAGTGTGGCATTCTGTGCATTCAGTGTGTACTCCGACATTCGATCATTCACCTTAGTCAACTGCATCATGTCCACAACAGCGTAACACACCAAATTGTTAATCACACAAACTGAGACTGTTACAAGAGTTAATCAGTAAATGATTTCAAAAGATGTAAAAAAAACAGCTGTCAAGTTTTGTCCATGCTGCTATCATAACGAAGTTGTTGAGTTCAGCTACAGATTAGTCATCAGAACTCAAGTTGAAAAATTATGTGGCTGGAAAACAAGTAAGTAACTACAGCAGAATAATGACAGACAGTCCCAACAACAACAACAGAAACCTGTGCAAGAAGCTGCTCAATCTCCATTGCCATAGCCTCAAACATGTGTGTGCTGGACTTGTTCATTAATCCACTGCCATTGTCAACACTGCTAAAAACGCACAGAAACAATACACCAGTAATATTCACATCTATTCAACATATGGCAACAGCACGTTAATAACTAGCTGTGAATCTTCCAGGCAACTGCATCATAAACTGTTTTAAACATTTATGTTAAAAATAACTGATTAGAAAAATATGCAACAGAAATTCTGCTTACTTGTAATGTGACCTGTGGGCAATAGACTGAAATGGACTGTAGTCACGCACACTTCGATAATTTGTGCCAAGCTTACTGAAAGAAACCAGCTTCAAGTCGATTTCATTCTCCAACTGACATGCTTGTTTTCGTAATTCTGCAAAGAAAACACAGACATATAAACTAAAATAACGGCTGATGTTAGCACTGTACGCATTGTCGATGCCTTATTTTCAAGTAGCATATAACAGTTTGCTACAACATCCATGAGTTGACCAGTCTGTCAATTAACTAATCCACAAGTTGGCATTCTCTGAGACCACCAAACTGGGTATACCAATGACTACTGCACTTCTTTCTGGATGGTGGTTTGCTGGACCTAAAGGCCGTTAGAGATTCCCGAAGTGCCACTCTGCATGTAACAAGTAACATATTTACTTGACAGAGTACAGTAGTCAATATATTCACTCATATCTATGTGGATATGATGGCAAACTGTAAAGTAAAATGGGATAGTTACTTTCATGGTACAGAAATGGTTATATACCATGCACACTTATGAAGAAAGTAGTCTGCCAACATTCATCGATTTATTTACGTTTGCTTTCTGTTTGCAGTGGAGTTGATTAATGTCATTTTTTTCAAAAGTTACATTTTTATTTTTACGGGAAGGCGGAAAGCAGGAATGATTGTGCGTTTGCTTATCAAGCTGGCATTTCCCCGAGGTGCAGAGGTTAGCTCATGGTCTAAAAGCCAACAATTCCAGCGGCATCAGCAGCCTTCATAGCTTATATGATAAGCTGTACGTCGCTACTGCGTCCAATTACAGCAACAGACGACAAATGCGTGGCTACGGTCTTTCCATTTGATTCCTGTGTACACGTCAGCTACATATAATATTGCTCTCAGTTAATATAATAGAGATTGACCCCATCAGAAACACACAACTGATAATACAACCTTCCCACGCATTTCCTAATTCAGGCATCTTAGCTCTATTCATAACAAAATGCATAACATTTTTATCACAAACACAATTTTCTCACAAAATACGACGATAACAATCAGTTACATATTCTATGTGTGTATCCGGTGGTTCCATTGTTCTATCCTTTTTAGATGCTACAGTGTATACAGTATAGGAATCTGTAGCAATTTACCCTGTCCTGTACGGGCATCTTCCTATATGTTTCGTAGTGGGCTTTCAAACTCATCATCATCATTATCATCGTTTTCATTTATTAATACCAAGTTGACATGCGCACTTTGAGTTACATAGACACACGAGTGAACGGACAATTAACGAACTAACAAACATTCAGTCAGAAATACTAGCAATATCGAGCACATGAGAGCGCAAAGCATAAAACATGAAACATAAAAATACATGCACGGACGGTTGAGCAAGAGTTTCAGTTAATAAGTTTTCTCATAGAGTAGTCCAAAAAGTCCCGGTCATTTAAGTCAACAGTTTTATGAATTAAGGTGTTTTTTGATGGCGTCTTCTAAGATTATAAAGTACTTCCGTTATATCTAACAGGTAAGACTGCAGGATATGAGTCACAACGACGAATTTTATTGAACAAAGTGTCCTCGATGTCCGCAGCAATAGCACATACGGATAGCGTGGAGACCAGAAGCCTTGATTGACACAGCGACGCAGGAACGATTCAAGGCGATTTCTATCGGCTGCTGTTCAAAAGCCGAACATGCAGGCAAGCACCCGCCAAGCAGTAAGTTATCTTCGAGAACACGGTGGCCTGGAACATCCTTCGCGGACAGCTCCGGTAAACCATGACTGCAACAGGGTTCGTTTCCTGTAAGAAAAAGAACCGGAACGCTAAGAATATGGCGAGCGCGCCGGGGGCGGTGCCCCCAGCGGGGTCCAGGGGCAGAGCCCCTGGTCAGGGGGTCAGAGGGGGCAAAGCCTCCCTGAAGCTGAAGGCATTTTACTGCCGAAGAGAGCAAATTTGTCACTCTCATTTAAGTGAAACCTAAATTTTGCAGCTATATGCCGAAAAGGACCGGAGCGGCGTTCCGGAGATCAAAAAAAGAACAGGAACGGCGTTCCGGTGCGTTCCGGTTCGAAACGAACCCTGGACTGCAAAGAACACGAAGCATGCACAGGAGGCTAGAACATGCTGTCAAGACGTAGCTGATATGATCGGTTGCTGTTAGCCGGCTTTCGAGCGCACGTTAAAATGGCATCTCGTATCGTTTCTTAGCGCACTGTAAACATTTTCGTATCGTACTGTGCGGCAGCGAGGAAGTCCCCACTTCCCCCAGATGAAGCTGACGTTCATGGTGGGATGACGATGCCGTGATGAGCCAGACTGGTTAAAAGGTAGGTTTGAGCCGCAATCGACGAAGTGCACAAGTCTACGATGGCAGCCGTCAAACTGCTGCACTCTCGCTCGCCCGTACTCTAAACACTTTGTTTGCGTTGTGAAGACCGGAAGCTTTGCATGGAGACATATTTAGTAATAAAATTGTTTACTTTTACACATTTAATAAGCCAGAATGTTTACAGTGAAGTGTCAGGCACGCGCTGAAAGTGAAAGCATGAGATGATTACGATGTATAGTCTGTGGGATAATTTTCTTGCATTTCATTTAGAATCTAACTCTACTTGATGTAACTAAACCCGTTTGCCAGTGATAATCAGTGATTAATCATCATTATTTGTCATAATCATCATCACTACAGCCTTGTAACCCAGAACGTGGTCTTATTGGTGGTGACATTGTTGGGAATTCATAAAATTATAAATCAGTTTGTAATTCCAAAATTATTGAACCACACAGGGTATGCTTTTCCCCGTCTCTAGAATCAATCAAGACTTTAATTCAAGTTGACAAACCGCAACGAGACAAAGTAAAATGAATACATATGCTAAAATGAATTGAAAATAAGATGTACAATGTTAAACAGTAACAGTAGCCTAAACGTAAACATGTAAACGGGAAGACTGAATAACAGTAAAAGTGTATGTTAGCATCAGTAAGTGTCTTTGAATATCATTCTAGTAATGTAGTCTGTGTCAGTTATCGATGAGCTTTTTGCGGTTAGCACAAGATTATGATGCCTAGGCCTAAGATTATTATTAAAATCTGAACGATCAGGAAGTATACTGTGTAAAACATGGTGTTTACTATATAAAATAAGATCAAAAAGTTTATCATCAGCGTCAGTAACTAAATCTTCTAGAGATATGTGATCAGGATTGCAAAGTCCAAAACGGGTGCCGCGACAAATGGCCGGTGCCAGTCATTGACGATCCTCGGCGGTTGTAAAGCCCCACCACGATGAAGCGGCATAGGTGAGCCTAGTCATACAATGACGGCATTGTAGATCACGTGAATTGTGCTAGCTGGCATGCCGTGTGCCCGAAGTATTCGCATGGCCTGAATGCTTTGTGCACAAGATGTGATGACATTATCAGTGTGTCCACACACAGATAATTCCCAGCTTCTCTTTGTCAACCTCGTACCAATCTCCCAGATTCTAACTCACATCTTCGTATGACTGGCACTTCCTCTGCTATCGACTCACCATTCTCATCATCCATCACTCACTCTTTCACTCCAGACATGTGTTAGCTTTTGAGCGCACACAAAAATAGCTTATCATATATTATATATTGTGTGTGTGTGTATTACTCATGCCCATTATGATTGTTAGTTTTAGTACTGGCATTCTAACTAGAGCTCTTGTATGATCTCTGCAGTGTCCACACTATGACAAAAGTCACCTTTTATTGACATTAGTTGCACAACACATTCACACAATGCTATGTTTGCTGCTAGCTAGCCATAGAGCTAATAAGTGATGAGTGCGGGCTTCATTTCCTTGCAAATGCTTGCTGGTACTGTATACACTGTTGTGAAACCTGCCTGTTGGCTTGATGTCTTGCACATCTGAAAATAAAAGGGGTTTATATAAGTTTGTAAAGGCTGTCTATCTCCTTCCTAATTCTGATAAATCGAGAATATATGTAATTATCGTGTCAGTGTTATTTTCTTTGTTGTGGTTACAATACTGTGTAGTCAGTAGTTAATCTGCTGTCTTGTGTAGATGAAAGGAAAATGGAAATGCTTACCATGGAAACCATGATAAAAGACTGGTTTGATGCAGTTGGCAGTGGAAATATTGTGCAAATGCAGCAGCTTATCAGGAATGAAATACTAGTGGACAGTGTGAATGAGGTAAATTTAGGAATCTTCTTTTTTTTCCAGGTGTGGTATTACTTCATAGTTGATGACAAGTTTACTGTGGTAATAGTTTTACTGCTTCTGACTTATTTTTGCCCAGTTTTCAGGAAAAAGTGTGTTTACGGATTTTCATGGCTTCAGTTTGGTATATGAGATAACTGTCTTTTGGTGTCAAACTGCGCAGTGGTGATCGTAGGTGCACTGTAACCTGTATGTCTGTTTGTAAAGGATGAAAAGAAGAGCTATATAGCACATTACCTGTTTACTAGTACCAGTTGTTAAGCCTAGTTATACAGAGGTCTCTCTCCTTACTTGACATTTTGACATGGAACTAGTGTCCACTGAGTTAAGTGCCTGACATAAATTAGCACCAAATGATATGCTCATTGAATGTTGAACACAAAACACAGTTGTACTATAATGTGTTGTCACAGGCACTGACTAGCCCTCAGCAGGATGCAGAGCACATCTGGCATGCCGTAAGGCAGTATGCATCTCTGCTGATCTGTTTGTTGTATACATCTTACTAGTCAGCAATGTTACTGTACCACAGTCTGCACTGCACACAGCAAACATTGAACAATGAACAGCTGTGTTTTTATTAGGATACATGATGTCTTAGGTTTTGTTCCCTTTACTGCTTTGACACAGTTTATGATGAGAAGGACATCTGGCCAATAAAAATCCTTACTACTTGCTTACTTTTACAAGAAGTGAGGAAACAAAATTGGGTCACCATCTAATCGAGGTTAAGTGGAAAATGTGTGTTAAAATTGAGATGGTGGTCTTAGACTGTGCTAGTGTTTTTTTAAACTTGTTTTATTACGATTAGTTGGCACAAGTCTGTACATTTATAACAAGTGGTTTTGTCGTTTTTGTAGCTTGGTCAGACGGCACTTCATATCGCCGTTGTCATACAGAGCATTGATGCGATCTCTTTGCTTGTGTCCGCTGGTGCCGACATAAATCACCGTGGTCCATGTTCGTCTTCGCCGCTACATCTTGCCGCTAATGTCAACAGTCCCATGCTGGTTTCATGGCTGCTTTCTAATGGAGCTGAAGCTACGGCTGCATTGGACGATGGAACGACGGCTCTGCATTGTGCATGCCAGACCGGTGGCGGTAGCGACGTGGCTGCCATTCTTCTTGAGCATGCTTCATCCATTTTGTGCAAAATGCGCAAAACTTCATCCGGTATAACGGAAATTACAGCTTTACACGATGCTGTTGAGTTTGCCGATCTCATGACGGTTCGAGTTCTGCTGAAGCATGAAGTCGATGTTGATGCTGTTACTAGCGCAGGTGTCACAGCATTGCACATTGCAGCAAAGCATGGTCATGTTGACATAGTTGCAGAGCTGCTTTTGCACAGTGCAAAGATTGATCTGCTGGCAAGTGATGCAAAGGGTTCTTCTATTTGTCCACTGCTTTATGCCGTTGAGAATAATCATCCGGCTGTCATTGATGTGCTGAGAGGTGCTGGGGCCAACGTCAACGTGGGTCGGAGTTATTCCGGCCGGAAGCATGTAACATGCTTGCACCTTGCCACAATGAGACAGAATGTTGAGATGGTCCGGCATCTGCTGGCCGTGCCAGGCATCGATGCCAATGCATGTGATAGTGATAATGCAACCGCTCTGCATATCGCAGCACGAGGTGGATTTGTCGACATCACGGAGTTGTTACTGCGGCATGGTGTGGATGTCAACGTGGGCATGACGTCGGGACAGTCCAGTAACCAGACTGCATTGCACTGTGCAGTACGATATCGGCATGTCGAACTGGCTCGCATGCTGTTAGCTGCCGGCGCTGACATCAATGCTACTGAGAAGATGGCTGCATCTAAAGTGCCTTCAGGTGAGTATTAGTAGTGATTAGTAGTGTGTAGCGAATGGGGTGTTGTGTTGTGTCTGAGAAATTGCATTTTTCAACTGCACACTGTACCTGTGTGTCTGTTCATCCTTCAGCTGTGTTTAACTTCGACTGTATTTGCTTTTTGTATGTAACTCAGACACACATTTGTTATAATATATGTATTGACGACGATGACTATTTGGTCTTCCAGAAAGAAAGTTTGGGGATTTGTGGAGTGGACTCTCTGGGCTGGATGTAACTGTTCATTTTTGTGTGGTGCGTTTTCTCTCGCTATCGGTAATTATGAATTCTCTGTGGCCTGTGTTTTCTTTATCTGTGGGTGGGATTAATTTGTACAGAAGATGGTGAAGACAAGAGTCAGGATGACAGTCGCCTGCTGATGGTGGATGGTTACACACCGTTACACTGGGCTGTTGAAAATGGTGATCTAGAGAGTGTCAGGATGTTGTTGAGTAACAGCGTTGATGTCAACATTGCAGCATCGTTTGACAAGCACAGTGGCGTTACGGCTTTGCATCTTGCCAGCCAGGTTTTACTAGAGCACAATGCTGTTCTGTTTGTTTTATTTTTAAGTGATGATCAAATTAATTGTGGCATAAGTTGCGAAGAATTTCTGACTGTAATAGTATAACTTTAAATTTAATATATCAGTGGAAGCTGAGTTGATTGGATTATTGAAGCAAACTGAATCTGGCATTGTAATTGTAGTCCATTAATTAAGCTTATCAAAACTTTTGTGTGCAACAGGCTTGCAGTTTACACAGGCCCATATTGCAGACAGCTCTGGCATCTTTTCCTAATCTGAGTGCATTAGTTGCCGCCACCGCAAGAACTTCGCTGCAACAGAATTCTTTAGTTTTAAACTCAGGGTGCTAAACTAATACAGGTTGACCTGTATAATGGCCACAGAATTGTGTGTTGTTTTCAGCTAGTATCACATACGTAGTGTTGGCTTGTGTTGACCAGGATGGTTACAGCGAGATAGTTCAGGAACTGCTGCGAGTTCCGGACTGTTGTCTGGACCCACTGAAGAGAACGGAGAACCGAGACAACATCACGCCGCTGCACCAGGCGGTCTACAATGGCCACGTGGACACAGCACGGCTACTGATCGAGCATGGCTGTGATGTCAACTGGCAGGCGGGTAATGGCTACTCGGCTCTTCACTACGCTGCTCAGCAGGGTTACGGCGAGCTCACACGGCTGATGCTGCGGCGTGGCGGAAACGTCCGCCTCGAAGCAGCAGCCAGTGACCAGCGGCGTATCACCTGCCTTCACCTCGCGGTTCAGAGCGGCAGCACCGACGTGGTGAACACTCTCCTGGACGCGGGAGCCAACATCGACGCCAGCAAGATGATGGGGAGCATCGGCGGGGTGACTGCACTGCACCAGGCTGTCTACCAGGAGAAACTGGATATTGCAGAGGCGCTTCTGGAATGCGGTGCATCTGTCAGTGCGTCGATGGTGGGCTGGTATACTCCGTTGCACATTGCAGCTGAACGGGGAACGGCCCTGATTGTTGATCTGCTGCTGAAGTACAGTGCCGATGTGAATGCCACTGCACGACTTCATGACCACGTCGGTCTCACGCCGCTCCATGTGGCGTCACAGCACGGACACTCGGAGATTGTGACCACGCTGGTTTCCGCCGGATCGTCCGTGGAAGCGGTTCGCTCGTTTGGCAGCCGGTCGCGAATCACCGCATTGCATCTGGCCGCCGAGAATGGATACCTCCGAACTGTGTGCGCCCTGCTTGAGCTCGGTGCCAGCATCAATGCACGCGACTCTTTGGGTTTCACGGCCCTGCACCTTGCCGCGCAGTACAAATTCCCTGACGTTGTTCGGGCTTTAATTGCCGCCGGTGCGGACACACGTATCAAAACTCTCGGCGGCATTACTGTGTCCCGACTGGCCGAGCAGTCTGGAAACGTCAGCGTGCTGGAGGCGTATCGGAGTGAAAAGAAAAAAGCAGCGGCTTCCAGTAAGCTATGGCACGGTCGAGCTGAATTTTCTGAGAAGAAACGTGGCAAGAAACATCATTCACGTCTCATGAGCCTTCTGTGTGGCCTGAAGGAATCTTAAGATGTCTGAAGTGATGATATATTATATATTCCGGTACATGGCTTTATTTGCCATTTGATGAGTGCCATTTTTGCCTGCTGTGTTTAAGAGTTATATTTTGTATAAGTGTTTAGATACGTCTTCAATATGATCCAAAATGCCAGTTTATATAGGCCTAGTGCATTGTCTCCATGACCACCTGTTATTGTGATACATTGAGTGTAGTACCAGAAGATGTTTTGTTAAAAGCATGTTTGTGATGGTTTTGGTTTGTAGTGTGTAAGATTGAGAGCATTTCTAGGCCCCGAAACCCAGAAAGTGGGCTGGACAATAGGTGGAATGAGGTGGGTGGAAAATTATAGCTAAATACAGCAAGTCAGCAGAAGGCCACTTTGGAATTGCTGTAGGGAATCAGTGGGCTTCATGCATATGAACTCACCAGATCTGTATTTCTGGAATGCCATATTGCAAAAGTGTGCAGGACATGTTCTTACATGGTGAGAGGTGTGGGCATCAATTGCTCTGTATTTCCATTTGTATATAAGTTTTGTGTATCATAGTGTATTTCCGCTTTTTAATTTAAATGAGGGTGACAGCGCAGCCTGCAAGCTGTACTATCTATATGAATGGTCACTTATAGCATTACTACTGTTTTTGTGAGTAATTTGTTGATATGTGATACATGATTCCAATCTTCTCAGATATTATAGCATTTTTATGTCATTATTACTGTGAAAGTAGTCTCATTGATCAATTCTTTTTCGCAGCAGCAGAGTAGCATGTTTTTTTACATGTTGAATTAACATCTGTAGTTAGTTTTTGAATTTGTTGCTCTCCAGTCTAGCAGCCTGTCTAGTCAGCAAATCTCATTGTGTGCAGTTACATGCAGCAGGATATGATGCAACTTTGTACTGTAGATGCTTATAACTGATGACACCATACAGTGTTTCTGTTAACATCTTTTTCTGCAGTTTGCTTTTGTTGTCAGCATTTGGACTAGTAGTGGTGTAATAGTGTTGCTTTGCTCTACTTTATCACATTAATAATCTGGTAGATAATTTCACACATCATTAATAAAACTTACACATTGTCAGCATTTGTGATTAGTGAGGGTCTGTATCGTGAAGGAATGCAGTAACCTTTTAGTTTTTCTTTTTGCATAGCCTTCTGAAAGATACGCCTCAATTTTAGCCATTCCAGTCCTAGCAAATGACTCTGCCTGTTAGTCTGTGTGATTATATCTAAAACAAAGCTTTGTAGAGCATGGTCACTGTGGTCCACAATATGGAACTACATTAGCTAGCTGATAGAAATGAACCTAAAATGGCACTTCGTCGTTAGGTGATCTTAGGCCTCCCATTTCTCTTCCTTTTCCTCCCTTACTTTTTATATTCTGTCTCTGGTAGTGTCTCCTCTCTCTTTCTGTCTCCTCCCCATATTCTTCCCTGGATAGAGTGGGGAGTATGGCATGCTTCTGGTATTGCAACGGCTGCTAAGATGTTCTAGTTTGTTTGTTGGGATGATTCTGCAAGATGCTGTTTATTACACGCAGTTTCATAAATTGAGACAAGACAGTTGTGTGCAGATTTCAGATTTGGTGTAAAGGACACCTTTATTTAGTACATGTATGTTAATTTCATGCAAGGCATTTTTTCTGCATTGTCCCTTATGTGCCAACCACACCAAAGTATGTGTACTAACCAGTGATACTGTAGTTATCAGCATTTGTTTCAGTGGAGGTTACAAAATTGTGTACTGAAAACAAAACGTGCCATAAACATTTACTGAAATAACGTACTATGATGCACGTACAGTACTTGTATATATATATATATATATGTGTGGTCCATTTTGAACACATTATATCCACCAAATCCATTTTTACCGCACGATGCTATGCATCTGAGGTACTAGCCATGGGCCTGTGTCTGTCTGTCTGTCACAAGCCGGTGTTCTACTAAAAGGGCAAAACGTAGGATCACACAAACAACACCACACGATACCCCCAGGGACTCTAGTTTTCTGATGCCAAAGATCTCCGCGAAATTCGACCGGGGTCACCCCCTATGAGGGC
>Ga0126334_10000290_pt1 | contig 15286 bp, 10 predicted proteins | sample InaspJWI49metaG_FD_94491 | JGI IMG/M metagenome (GOLD analysis project Ga0126334, IMG submission 94491) | Marine gutless worms symbiont microbial communities from Oahu, Hawaii - Inanidrilus sp. 2 OAHU.JWI-49 metaG | ecosystem: Host-associated > Annelida > Digestive system > Unclassified...
GCATTTATCGTCTATTAAAAGAAAGTTTCTGTGTTATATTTGTAATTCACTGTCCCGGCTGAAAAAAAGGATTTAGAGCACACGATTTGGCAGCCGTGGGGGGGAATTATATGTTTTTGTTGCGGAACCCCCCCCCCAAATATGCCTGGTATAAACATTGGTGACAACAAGACCTTGGTGGACATGACATAAACCAAACTAAAGTTAGCGAAACTGATCTCGAATCAACTCAGTCAATTTTTATGTTTTCCGTTGCGGTCTGTCAGTAAACTTAAAAAATGTGTAAATTATTTAAATATTTTTTATTCAAATTAACTTGTTTAAAAATATTAATATTTATATAATTATTATCTAGCAAAAAATACACAAACTTCGCGGTTACCGAACACTTACGGCCGTCGGGCGTTCTTAGTTGCCGGTGGGCAACAAACCGATACGACATGCGATACGATACGATACGATACGAGATGCTATTTTAACGTGCTCTCGAGAACTGACATGAGTCTGGAAAACGGAAAAAACTGAAAACTAAAAACGAATATGCTCAGAAATATCGGTAAACACTCCGGTGGCCTGGAACTCTCTCCCGCATTTTATCCGCGATCCAACGAGCAGCACAGACTGTTTTGGGCGTCTACTTAAAACCGTACTTGTCCGCGCGTTACTAGTGCATCCAGCGCATTAGTGTTTCACAACGAATATGCGCTATACAAATCCACGCACTCACTCACTCACACACTCACTCACCGTTTCCCATCGTCAGGACTTCACTCCAGTTCTCCGTTCTGCCAGTAATCTCGAACACTTCGACGCCTATCCGAGACAGCTGGAACCAAGTGCGATTGCCCTGTTTGTCGGCGGCCCAGTACCACCTTCGTTACACGCGCACATACAACACAGTCCCAAGTAAATAATCACATTCGATTAAGCGCCGTAATGTAATTGTTCAGTCAGTGGCGTAGCAGAACCTTTGGCCGCTCGGGGCGGTGGTCAAATTTGCCGCCCTTTCGTCTTAGGTTTTGGAAACTGGAGAGCCTGTTTAAAGTATAAGTCTCACGTAACGTCAACAGTAACATTAGTATACTAGTAGTATATAGCCGAGGATACTGAGGATAGGTACGCGCTGCAGCTGTAATGCTTTGTTTTTATTGCACGCAAACACATACGAAATTACGATCTGAATTTTCACGTGAATTTTTAAAAACAATTTTCGCCCGTTTGCCGCCCCTAGCAAGTGCCGCCCGGTGGGGCCCGCACCCCCCGGCACCCCCTCGCTACGCCTCTGTAGGGCCTATTCAGTAGAATGAATCAGAGGCACAGTCAGCGCAGTACGCTGATTCAGCGGATAAATACAGTGCCGTAGCTGCATTGAGTCATTGCACGAAGAGGCAATTGCTTCCTCGTTATATGACCGGTGATATACATACAGTACATGTAACACGATCACATAAAAGTACCAAAGATGTTGTCACTGGACGCGTTTTCGAGATCCCAAATTGGCGGACCCCTCAGCCGCAATTGGGAGAGGGGTTCATAATTTTCCGTTTATTATAGTTTGTGTTTTAACTCATATTTCTAAACGTCGCACTAGCTGTTGTATTAACTGTTTGTACTTGTATGAACCAGTAATGTTAAACACTGTATCCTGTTTGCGTTGAAGGTATCTGTCAGTGCACTGCCTTGATACCTTACGGTTGTGATTATTGTTATCTCAGTTCTGCTCTTGACTGTACTGTATAGCGTGCTCAACTGTGAATTTCTAAATAAAAAATAAATACTTCTAAGGGGAATCAGTTGACCACAGTGTGTCATTTGTATGCAATTTTTCTGCCGAGATTGAGATAAGCGGAAAATTACAGAAAGCGACAATGGCCAAAGAGAAAGAACGATCGGGATTCACTTCACGTCCACGAAAGTTGATATAATGTGAACATAAAAAAATTCTCTTTTTTGTGAAGTTATTGGTCCGACAGCCGCCTCGTCTGCCGGACCTGATCCTATGCCCGCGCGGGTCACGAGTCGAGCTATTATTATTATTATTTATTTATTTATTTATTTATTACGCCACTAAGGCAGCACAGTAAAATACAAGCATACAGAACACATAAACATCATGCACGATAAAGATCTTACTATGCACTCAATGATGCCATAAACGCAATGATGCTATACGAAGGTGTTACCTTCCAACACCAGTCCAGGTGAGCTTCTCGCGCGATGTGGGCTGGTCGTCGGGCGATATGCTGTCGCGATCCATTCGGTCCACGCTCGGGTCGCGAACGTACTGGCCAGTCGCGACGAACCGGTGCCACAGATAAGCGCCGCGGTCGTCGAGCACCCAGTATCCGTGAGGTCGCCGGGTCGGCGGCCTCACCGGGACCGCGGCGCCGCGATGCGGTAGCGGGCGCGTCGCGAACCGGACGGTGCCCGCGCCGTCGCCTTCCGGAAGCGCCGCCGACGCGATGACGTCACCGCTCCCCGACTTCCGGTACCAGATCCTGTTTCCGTGCGCGTCGTACTTCCACGCCCACTCGTCGTCCGGCGCCGTCGGGCCCTCGTCCGCCATCCGAATTTCCCTCTCGGGAAAACCCGTATTTTCGGTTTCGGTTTCCGGTCCGTGGATTTCTCCGCTTCCCGCGCTATCGTCCGGAAGTTGCTGCGGGTCGCGGAAAACGGGAGCGCGGATGCGAAATTCGCCGGGGACCAACAGTGGCGGCTCGAGTATGACCGGAAGCGGTTCACTTCTGGTCGGTTTCGAACTCGATGACGTCGTTACACCCACTTCATGGGCGTCGTCGCTTTGACCGGCCACTGCAAATAACACAATTAAAACAGCTGAAATTACATATTAAATATGTACAGTAAATTTATATTGTAAATTTCATATTATAAATTCGGGGTGGCTCGATAGAACCGGGATCAGCTCCGGAAAACTACGCTCGGCAATCGAGTATGGGCTACCTTTACCTTTTTTATAAATTCATTAAGTGAGTACGTGTGTATAGAAGCAATCAGCCAGTAAAAGTTGAAAATGTGTCAACGCTCAACGTTAGCCTAGGTTATGATGAGAAGGCAAGCATCTTGCTTGTTTTTCGAGACACCGTGTAGAAACACGACAACCAGATCTGCAGTGAATGTGATTTGTCAGTCTATGCAACTGACTGATACCATTGCCTCATGACCGCGAGGCCTTTATCAGTGGCTTTGATAGGCCTCAAGAGCTGCTCTGATATAACAACGCCCAGTGAAACTGCAGGAGCTTGTTCTGCTTAAGCCTCAGTGGACAGACGAATAACACAGCATAGCCAAGGCAGTCATAGACCGCAGACTCCGCCCCCGTTGTTGCCACCTGGGAAGTTAATTCAAGCGCCCGAAAAGTAGTCCCGTGCGTCCGTTGGCCTGCGACTTGTATTACTGCGCACATTTATAGCCAAGCCCAAGGCTGCGTGTGCACTGTGCTTCAGCTGGGCGGCGATGTCGAGCAACCTTGGATTATGAGCAAATATGACGTCATCCATAAAACCGGAAATGCATGACGTATCGCTACGCCGCCAGAGGACTACTGAGCCACGGCCATAGGTAACGTGCGTGAAAAATGTGGTGAAGATCGGACGTGTAGTTCCGAAGATATGATCGCGGACAGACAATCACACAGGCAGACAGACACACACAGACACGCTCATCACAATGTTCTCCTCGCCTACCGGGGGCGGAGTAAAAATAATCCAGTCTTAGCTCGATAGCATAGCAAATGTTATAAGCATGCAAGTCGCTTCATCCAATGGGCGATAAAACGACAATATATCCTGCCAGTTTCGGCCATTTCCTGTGGCCATACGACCATGTTTAACTTCCAGCATGCGTCTTCCTATTACTGTTCTATAATAACCACAGCCCTAAAAACTCACAGTTTTGAGCTAGGGACATGGTACAAACGCACGGACATACAGGCGTTATAGCATACACCGGGGTCAACTCAGCCTTGCATCCCTCCGGGGTCGCTAAATCGAGTACCAGCTTCGGATGCATGGGTAAGGGCGCGAATGTCACCTCTGCCGGGTGGCAGGTAACACTGGGTGATCCCATACGGCATGTGAGTTCCCGTAGCGGCGAGGACGGGTTGCTTACCGAAGCTGAACCGACACACCGCGATTACGTTTTTTTTTTACTTTTACCGCGTTGCGCTGATAGCGTTGTGGCGTAAAATCACTTTCGATGATTCGTTTCGACTGGAAGTCGACTTTGTGGACGCCGGTTGAAGATAAAGGTGCGTATACACTTAACAACCAGTTGTATACAACCGGTCGGTCGAAACGTTTTGAATATTCATTCGATCGAACGCGCCACATCGTCTACTGTCCACACAGCCGCCTTGCTGCGCGCTTCAACGCAATGACGTCATGGGCGTCCTGGTTGGCCCGCTCAAGCGCCGCTTGGCCAGGCTCATTTGCATAGTTCACCCAACCGGTTGTACAGCCGGCTGTGAAGTTTAAACACCGCGTATCGCTTGCGACTGGGGTCGCCGACGTGTTTATATTGGCTGTGGCGTCTACACGTGCAAGAAATAATTCAGAGCGACGTTTCGCCCGCCGGAAATAGACCTAATCTAGCTTAAGGCTTGTTCACAGCAGATGAATCGTTCTGACTTGGACTGGTCCGAACACACACGCAGTATGTGCGTCATGCTGTCGCGATGCGGTCTGTCGCTAGCATCGCTGTGGCAGCTTGTGTTTTCTGCAGACTGCGCGGGCGGAGAAGCGGTGAATGTCGTGTTTGTAGTGGTAGCAGCCGTCTTAAGGGCTGCGAGGAACACTAAAGGAACTGTTGCATACGACCAAATGACAACATAGACGTATGTGCAAAATAATTGACGACTGTTGTTTGTTGCAGGCAAATATGGTAAATATGGCATCGAATATTTACTCGCATCAGCATCCGATGGACCCTGCCCTCATGGCTGGGGCCCACACTGAAAGTGGGAGTTCCCTCACGTCAGATTTTTACCACTTTAACCACTGCGGACTGGAGTTTACTGTAGTTCGGTTCAACTCGTTTGCTGTAAACGATCCTTAACGCAAACGCGGCGGCAAAATCTATGTCGCCAGCTTCCGGCGTAATCTCGCTGTAATCTTACGATTTCGGGTCGACGCATTTACTTACTGGTCACACGATAACGCAGGCCCTTGTTTAAAAAAACTCCGCGCTAGCCGCACGCTAGCCAGAGTCGATTTTACCGGTAGTCTACTAAAGCGATGCCGAGATAAGTAGCGTTGTTTAAATAGCATGTTTATAAATGGTACTCCTGGCGCCTTTGTGACGTTTTTCCACTAGTTTTCTTGGAGGAGAGGTTACTATTATTATTATTGTGATTTATTCGCATCAAGAAGTGCATATAAAATCAACAAACATATCAATATCGCCTGCCGACAATAAAGGACAACTGAGAACACCCTCTATGACAAACAATAACTCAAGTAAAAAGCAACACTGAGGCTCTATGCTTCGTGCGGCTGCTATTATAGCATCAGCGGGTCGATTATTACTATCTACACAGCTATTTCACTTAAAGAAACTGCACACGACATAACATCACGAATTAGCCTAACAAGGCAGGCCTGTCGATGACTTCCGCAGGGCTTTGTAACTTTTAGCGAACCAAAAAAAAACACTCGACGATGAATAAAGTTGCTCAAAAATCTTTTTAGAATTATGATAGGCCTATTTCTACATCATGTAATCGAACAGATTACTAGATTTCACAAGTTTGACAAATCGCTTAATAACGATTATCTTTTATTGTACTGTAAACTGAATTTTACGTAAATTGGAAACTGCTTTTTCCGATGGATGATTTTATACATATTGTATATATTGTCCGCACTCTGTGCACTATAACTATTGCATAGCCTACTGATGCGACTTGTAAGTGGCCTTTGATTCTTTGTTGCTTAATAGATTGATTGATTGATTGATCACAAAAAAAACTTGGTTTGAGATCACAGAATGGCGATCACTCATTTCAGGGTCATTATATACGGTCTTTATCTGCCAACAGTCATACTAACTATTATTTGGTATTCAATCACCCACTCACTCTTTCATTCCAGGCTTCCTTTTCTGCAAATCCTTCCCACCGCAGCCCTTCCTTTTTCTTCTTCAGGATTCACTACATGGATTCCCCGGACTGTTTACTGTTATTTCTGAGCATATCAGTTCTCTACTTTTAGTTTTTTTTCTGTTTTTACACTTTTTAGTTGTCGGTTCCGTGCGGTAGATTAAGCTGACTCAGTCATGTTGGCTTTCGAGCGCACGTTAAAATAGCATCTCGTATCGTATCGTATCGTACCGTATTTAAATATCGCAAGATCGACCTTTGGTCACGGCTGGCCTATATACATCGCAGGACTGACTTACGGTTGCAGATGCTGGTCGCCAGTTTCTCGGCAGTGGACTCGAGATCGTCAGCATCTCTTACAAGGAACGTGAAGTCTTTCCACGGCTGACTCGCCACACTTTCCATCTCGTCGCCGCTCACAGAACCACCCACACCAACCACGAAGATCTCGACTCCTTGAGTACGGACAGCCAGAGCCTCGGCTGCCGTGGACCTGGGCAACAGTTAATTAAAGCGAATTAAACTAAATTAAATTAATCAAATTACATTAAACAAAATTAAACTAAATTAAATCAAACTAAATTAAATTAAGTTAAGTTAAATTAAATCAAATCAAATCAAATCAAATCACAGTTTCAGCAATATTTTAAGCGATGTTCAGTTAAACTTTTGTCCGACTAATTCTGACTTTACCGATTGCGTTAGCGGGAAAAGTAACGCAATCGGGCGCGTCCGTCCGTCTGTCTGATTCCAGTGAGTGAGTGAGCAGTTTCTTAACGGCACATCAGCACATAATGTAATGTAATGTAATGTGCAAATTTATATAGCGCGGCTTCAAAAGTTCTCAGGCGCGCTGAAAAAGGCCATTTCAGTGCAGTGTCTGATTCCAGTCTTTTTTCGAACCAATACGGCCGATTGCAAAAGTTTAGCTAAACATTTCTTTAGTTTAGTTAACTATTACTTTGCAATAAACATTTTTGTTTGGTACTTTGGTTAACTATTTCTGTAACACGGTTTCCAACGAAAAGTTTAAGAACACTAGAAGACGACGCTTTCGACAAACACGCACGCACACATACACGCAGTCAGTCGGACGGACAGGTCCGAATCATAATGCCTCCTAAAATCTAGTTAGTTCACAGTCCACTGTTACGTCCGAATACAACAACATTGACCAGCGGTTTACATGGATAAAGATAGTCCTAACAGAAAAAAGTTAAAAGTTAAAAATCGTAAAAACAATAGTACAACGACGTGGAGTCGCAGCTATTAGCTATCAGCTAAGATATCTGTAAACTCAGACTGACCTAAGGGTGGCTCGGTAGCCGAGTGGTTAGCGTGCTGGACTCAGGCGCAGTATATAGGGCCTTGGTTCAAATCGTAGTCGCGACGCCATCGGGTAACAGTCTTAGGCAAACTGTTCACCCATTGTGCCTCTGTTCACCAAGCAGCGAAACTAGTAGCAGCCCTCTTAAAGGTTGCGAGGGTAACTGCGGGCCTGCGAAAAGTAATGGCAGCCTACCGCCGGGTTTATGACTCACGTCACCTGCAGGCTGACTGCCAAGAACCGGGACCAGTTTCAAAACCCTACGCTCGGCAGTCGAGTACGAGCTACCTTTACCTTTTTTATATTTTAAACTAGACTGACCTGGGGTCGTCCGAGGGTCCACTGCTGATAAGAACAACGACTCGTGGCGCCGCCACGCGTCGAGTGTAGGAACGACCCAGTTGGTCGCCACCGAGGACTGTTTCTCGCGCCGTCCGCAAGGCGTCGCTAGTGTACTTGTGATGCTCGCCCGTCCACTGGCGTATGCTTCGCACCACCGCCTAACCGCCGCATCAGCAACACCACCGCATAATTTATGCAAATTTATGCTGAATACGAATCGCCCGGACCAGCTTATTTATTTAATAAATTCACAGTTGCATAAGATACACAAGTGTGAGACAAATGACAGTCCGATAGAATACAACTGTAATATATCAAAGCAGACAACTGCACTTGCAGATACCTCAATCAATCAATCATGTATTTTTAGAGTGGTCCAAATAATAAAATCACTTCAGGATCCACTGGAGGTGGGGAATAATTTAACGGGATCACTGATAATGTCAGGGAACGAGGCCTGGAACAGAAATGTTTTCAGATGCTGACGGAAGGTTGATAGAAACGGGTTAGAGATCACATTGTCAGGCAGACTGTTGCAGATGGTTGGTCCGGCGACTGGGAAGGCTCGGCCGCCGACAGCAGACAGTTTCACGGACGGAGTAAAAAATATTATTTTGTGGTCGATTTAGCATTATAGAAAGCAGTATTATGCATAGAAAAAAAGAAAAGGGCATATGGTTGGAGGCGGTTGTTGCAAATTTACCAGTGAATCTGTCAGCGAAAAAATTGTGAAAATCGGTTAACATTTGGGGAAATTATGGGCAAGAGTTTAGTGTCTCGTTTTTTGATTCACGGTGTAAAATATTCTCATCTAGCGTAAAGACGAGCTTTCAGTGTGTTCCATAATCCATGTTCTTAAGAAGTGCGGCTAAAACGGCAAGGTCACCTGAAGGTCACTGTTGCTGTCGAAGTCGTCTAGGAAGATTTCCACTTGCGCGTGTTCCGCATACGTCACCAAGGCAACGCGCGTTGCTAGGCGACCGATCGACGGGAACCTGTCGATGACGTCACTGATAAACATCAGCAGCCGATCGAAACCGGACGTGACGTCACTGTTGAGGACGTCCAATAGAAACACGATATCCAACGCTTCTCCGCCCATGCAGCCTGCAGATAAACAAGCTGCTACAATGATGCTAGCGACAGTCCGCATCGCGACAGCGTGAAGCTCATACTGCGTGTGTGTAGCTGACTGGAAATGAAAACTAATTATATGCCTATTCGTGGCAATATCGCTGACTTTCATAGATGTTCGAAAAATAAAGATTTTTAATTAATTTCGAACGGTTCTCGAGATGAATCTAGTCACACACAGCTCTAATAACGACACGGCCTGGATGGACAACATCAAAACGTGGACAGGACTCCCCGTGGAAGAGTCAATCAGAATGACAGAGGACAGAGATAAATGGAGAAAGTACGTCCATGGTGTGGCCAACCCTCGGATCGAGGACGGCTGAAGAACAGAACAGAATTTGTAACTAACCTGTGACGGGAGATAAACCTCCTGTGCTGCTGAATGCCTGCAAATATAGTGAAAACAAATAACGTACACTCATAAATTTGTATGACGATGCCACACAGTTATATGAGGTCGTCATTAATTTACTATTTCTTAATAACAGCACCTGCTCCAGTGCTGTGCAACCAATATTCCCACGACATTAACAGGCCAATAAATTGACAGTAATAATAGACCAGCTGTGAATAATGTCCACACCGAGTGTCATAAAAAGATCCCTGATATTTTTAGTTCTAACTTCGAGTATGCATCGCTGGATTTTAGTAATTTTGGCAAAAAAATATCTAGCAGAAAATAGGTAACTGAAAGAAGGTATAATTTTCCACCCCTTTGTACGTGTTTCTGCACTACCGTGCAAAACTGGAAACGCGGAAACTTCGATCAGAATATGAAGCTTTAATAAAACGATATGAAGCGCTACAAAAATTGTAGCGACAGGCCGCGTCGCTGCTGCAACATAAATGTATCAATTGTATTTGCCAGGTGGCGCCAATATGCACCGCTGCTAACTTATGGTTCCCGACGCCGATGTGAGTCTGTCTCTAAAAAGGCATCTCGCGACCAATAGACTGACAAAGAGACACACGCGAATCGACCACGCTGCTCAAGTCAGTGGCAGCAGTAGACAGCATCTAGTTCATGCTGCGATGCGGCCTAAAAATTTAAGTTTTAGTGCAGAAAACATAAACTTACAGCTGCAATAAACGCGACGACGAGTACGGCAGGCCTAGGTTGCACGCAGGGCATACAGCCGGCCATGTTGAAACTCGGTCTTATCACGTATAGACTCCGAGTAATGCCAGAACGACGCCAGTACCCAGTAGCCTGGCAGTTCGGCGTTTCTGCTGCCGCCACTAGCAGGCGGTGATGCGCAAAGTTAACTACAGAGTTACCGAACAAAAGTTTAACTAACTACGCTGACTAGTAACTGACTTGCGCTGTCACATTTATCTTGCCTTAAAATATCCGGAAAATTATGTTTCCCGTTGCGAACAGCATCATATTGACGAATACGTAGGCATTAATTGCGACATTGTTTGTGCAACTCATAGTTACATCAATGCAGCAAATCTTTGGGGGTCTGTGTCGTGTTGTGTTCACTGCAGCATAATGTAGTGTACGAAATTAATGCATGTTATGCTGAAATATCTAGTTATTCTATTTCTCATGGTCTCTTGAATCCCGTGTCCCATAACGGCTCTAAATGTCGCCTATGGCAACTCGCTCAGTAACCAATGGGCGTTCACAATATTGGAAACTGGAGTTTTCAAGTACAACTTTTTAAACATTTATATCGCAACAACTCTGCTGTGTATTTTGTCGAAATCTGTACAGTTGACGTAAAATCGATAATAATTAGTTACTTTAAAATGATATAAGGCTCTGCTGAATTGTGTTCTATTTATGAAGATTTTAACTAGGTCTATGCCTTCAGTGCTATGACGCTGTTGGTTGGGCGGCAAGAAGGGCATCCGGCCTGTAAAATAAATGAGTGGTGGGGTGCTGGTGTGGTTATCTGTCTGGAGTGAGGAGGGGCAGACTTGCATATAGCCCAGCTGATGCCACTGTCACTTACTGTCTCTTGCCAATCCAGATTGGTTTTACCTTTCTGGTATCGGCTCACCCGGGTAGTCCTCGACAAAGGGCCGTTAAACGGGTGTGTGTGTGTGTGTGTGTGTGTGTTATGAAGATTTTAACTTTGGCGTCACTTCAGCTGGGACACAGCGAAGACGTCGACTGCAAAGCGGTCGGGCAATACCTCCGCCAGGCCACGCACGCAAGCACGCACGCACAGGCGGACGAACAACCTGAAAACATAATGCCTTCGGTCTCAGTTTATAAGATGGACGGAGACATAATAATGGTCTGGAACTCCTTGCCGGACGACCTCCGCGCAAAGCAGGACTGTGAGTCCTTTAGACAAGGCCTGAAAACCTGGCTTTTCTCCAGATAGCCTACTAGCGAGTTCAGCGCGTTAGAGACTTTCGTGATAATAGCGGTATATAAATCGACATTTACCATACCATACCATACCATAATAAAATAATCAGTCAAATGTAGCTGGTGCATTGACAATCTTCGCATATAACGCCATTCATTACAATAAGTGTTTATAGCTAAAATTTAAGCTAAACTTTTATGGCGAATGAAGTAATTAGTTTGCGTTTGTCTTGCGAGAAACAACTTGACTTTAGTTTCATTTGGTGTCAGCCTATTGACACTCTGATGCTGCTGAGAATTATCATTGTTTGTACATTAACAGCAACATTCGGCAGCACAGATAAAACATTAGAATTAGTTGGATAAAAGTGTATGTAAATATTTCAAACTTTAGTTAACCATTTCTCTTAAATAGCTGCCGACTAAAAGTTTAACTAAACACTTCTAGTTAAAATTTATAACTGCGTTTATTGAAAAATTGGCATACCAATGTCAAGGCTATCGCGAGAGCACTAACAGACATGGTGACATTTAGTTTTAGTTTAACTACAATGTTTTAGTCAGTTGCCCATCACTGCCACAAGCAGTAAGAAGCAGGTGCCCGCCAGGCCGCAGTTTCAAAGGTTCACTTCTGGCGACGTTGAACTAATCATACGACAGCGTTATCAGCGACTTAACCCGCTTCATACAGAAACTATAGAGCTGTAGTCGCGAAAATGTCCACAGGCACCACTGTAAATTCTACACTGTGGATACTTTCTCTGAAAGTGACGAAAATTGAAAAAACAAAGTATAGCCTTACACAAGCTATGTATGCTCTGTCACTGGTCTTATCTCAATGTTTTGGCGTTAATTTTCTTTTACATGCATACATACATATTTATATAGCGCCAAAAAATCGTAAGAACAAATCTGAGGCGCTGTTATCGTTTGATTCCTTGTGATTGACAAATGGGGTCAGCTGAAAAAAAGGAAAAAAAGGATGAAAAATTAACAGGCGAAAACATGCAAAAAAGCAGTTTTCTATGTTTAAGTTATATTTTGAGAGCAATCAGGGCAGGCAGGTGTAGAGAACGGCGCTATGCTGATCATGCACTTATTTATTCAGATTATACTTCAGAATGCACCATTTCGTAGTCAAATTTTCAAAATTTTCTTCGCTTCAGGCGGCAAGGGGGCATTGACCCCCTAACCAAATTCCTGCGGACGTTCCTGCTGCTGTATGCGAAATAAAGTGCACATAAAATAGATTTCACTGATAAAAGTTTCAACTGAGTTCTTCCTTCTAGTAAGTGTTTCAAAGAAGAACAGGCGATCGTAGACATCAGACAAAGCTAGCGGTTACGTGCTGTTCTTCGGTGAGTTTCTTTGAGTAGTCGCCCCGCGTCTTTGCATCGCTAATTATCGGCAAATATGACGTCATCCACAAAACCGGAAGTACATATCGTATCCCAGTCCGCCGAAAAGGACCGAGCGACGGTTACAAATAAGGTGCAGTGGTTTTGGCATGTGGTTCTCGATATGCGAGCGAACAGGCATCTCGGGATAAATTACTTCGCCGCTGCCGGTCTGAATGAATTGTCTTCGCCATCTCGATCTTACCGTCAAATCGAGGCTGCCTGGTGCCATGAATCTTACACCGACAACGTGGGCACGATTTTTTGCTACCAAATATCAAATATGATTTTAGTAAACACCACTTTATTGCTCGTTCATTTTTTGTATTATATCTAAATGGTATATATTGTATGAACTGTTTTCTTGCGCATGTGTATTTTGCAATTAGCTTACTACTTACTCGACACACAGACAGACACGGGTCGTCGCATTACTCCGCCCCTGCCAGGGAACTACCCTAAATTGGTAGCAGCCCTCTTAAGGATCGCGGAAGTACCTGCAGGCCTGGCGGAAAGTAATGGCAGCCTACCGCCGGCTTTATGACTCACGTCACCGACATGCTGACTGCCAAGAACCGGGATCATCTCCGGAACACTATGCTCGGTAGTCAAGTATGGGTTACCTTTTTACTGCTAGGGCGGAGGTATGATTCTTGTGTGGGTACGGACGCAAGGGTTAACGATGTCGTTATCAGTCGGCTGCGAGGTTGCAGTGCATGGAGGTCGAATCAGTTCACTAGGTGGCGCCACGGAGACTGATTACTGTCGCAACGCTGAACTTCTCTACAGCCGTTACTGCCCACATTGCAGCTGACTGACTCATTGGGTCGTGCGACGTCGTGACGTTGTAATTACTGACTGACCAGTGAGTGATACGATGGGTGGCTCGGTGGCCGAGTGGTTAGCGTGCTGGACTCAGGCGCAGAAGGGCCTGGGTTCAAATCACAGCCGCGACGCTGTCGGGTCTTGGGCAAACTGTTCACACCCATCGTGCCTCTGTTCACCAAGCAGCGAAATTGATAGCAGCCCTCTTAAGGGTTGCGAGGGTAACTGCAGGCCTGGCGGAAAGTAATGACAGCCTACCGCTGGGTTTATGACTCACGTCACCTGCAGGCTGACTGCCAAGAACCTGAATCAGCTCCGGAACCCTACGCTCGGCAATCGAGTATGGGCTACCTTTACCTTTTTAGTGATACGATACGATACGAAATGCTATTTTAACATGCGCTCAAAAGCTGACATGAGTCAGTTTAATCTGCCGTACGGAACCAACAACTAAAAAAAGAAAAACAGAAAAAAAGTTTAAAAAAACGGATATGCTCAGAAGTACGGTAAACAGTCCGGGGAATCCGTGGAGTCAGACGTGACGAAGAAAGGAAAGGCTACGCTGGGAAGGATTTGCCGAGGCGAAAAGGAAGGTTTTAAGCTTGGAATGAAAGAGTAAGTGGGTGATGGAGTACTAATAATAATGAGTGTGAATGATATCGACCGTATAAGATTCTACAGCGAGTGTCCGGTTCCATTCAAGCTCTGTCTACAGCACGATACAGTCGCGAGGGTCAGTTAGCGACGTCTGATACTTGTTAGAATGGAGTCTTCCTGACACCTATTCCTGTCAACTATCCTACACTCTGTTATAAGGAGAATTCAGGTATCTTTTCGGGAAAACAAGAGAAAAATATTTCTTTCGTCCACTTTAAACGACTGAATCTAGATGTAGGTAGATAGGACGTCAGAGGAATGCGACGTTCAGAGTTCTTCGTGGTAAAGAGATAGGCCTATACGTAAGTTCTGCAGAAGTGGACCAGTAAACGTGCGCAACGCAACTATCTTATCTGCAGTGGCCATGCAGCGTGACTCGCTGTTGCAGAATGAAATGCCAAGTGCATAGGCCTACGCAGCATGTAGGCATAGGCGCAACCATCGCTGAAAAGTTGGAGGGTCTCAGATGGAGTGGATAAAGATAACCGATCCCTTTAAAATTTTTGCACCCAATCCCTTCGCAGTATCCCGTTATTGTCCCACCCCCGCTTCACCCATTCACTTCCCTACTTTACTTTCCGCATCGCTTTTAAATTCATCTTCCCACGGTGCCCGGCGAAAAATAACAAAAATAGTTGCGAAAATTGGAGGGAACCAAATACGTTTGGTCCCCATGATGCCGAGAGTTGGTGGGGACGCCTCCCACGGGTCGCTTAAAAACTCCGCATTGTTTCTATTGCTATGAAAGCTCAGATATCCTGTTTTTGTTTATGGTCCTTTTCGTCAACTTACATGTATTGTTTCGGTTTCTGTACTTGAGGAAAAACCCACCTATATACGTAAGCTGGCAATATTTCGCATAGCAATGAACACTCGCCTATCATGTTGTATCTTGTGGCAGTGATTTTCCTCGTGTCTATGTCTGATACAACGCAAATCAATCTCAATTCACACAACAACTTTCAGCATATACTGCCAGCAATTCACATCAGAGTGCGTTGCAGTGGCGTACGATGGAGAATGGGGGTATGGGTGGTAAGGTAAAAAGTTTTCCCATACTCGTTACCGAGCGTTGGGCCCGGAGCTGATCCCGGTGTACAGGCAGTCAGCCCGCAGGTGACGTGAAGTGAATCACGCCATATACCCAGCAGTAGTCTGCC
>Ga0126334_10000295_pt1 | contig 15066 bp, 10 predicted proteins | sample InaspJWI49metaG_FD_94491 | JGI IMG/M metagenome (GOLD analysis project Ga0126334, IMG submission 94491) | Marine gutless worms symbiont microbial communities from Oahu, Hawaii - Inanidrilus sp. 2 OAHU.JWI-49 metaG | ecosystem: Host-associated > Annelida > Digestive system > Unclassified...
AATACAGCGAGGATATCTCGCTCTTCTGGACTCAGATGTTTATAGGTTTTAGGCATAATATCGAAATCATACCGCAAATGCCTTAAAACCTGAAAGTGTTGCACTTACTTATTGAACTCGGGTTTCGAATTTCGGGCTTCGGATTTCGATATCCATCAACATCATTACCTCGATATCAAAAGAATCCTATTTATTCCCTTTACTTTTGGGACACAACACTAGTTTGCCAAATGGATAGTGCCACTGCATACTTTTCCGGATTTGCCGACCAGTTTATCCGCAATTACTTTGATGATCCGGATGCGCGGGAAAGATACGGGTTGTGGGCCCTGCTGATCGATAAATACGCCAGAGGCGTCAAGCAGGCCTACGACCTGGGGTGTGGGCCGGGTTTTCTCAGCTTCCACACCGCAAAAATGGGGATCGCGGTGACCGGTATTGACGGTTCCGCAAGGATGATTGATTTCTGTGAACGTCAGAAGTCGAGTTACCCTCATCTGGAGACCAGTTTTATCAAAGCCGAAATTCCCTTTACAAAGGACCTGCTCGTAGGCGAACTGATCATCTGCTCAAGTCTGCTGGAATACGTTCCCGATCTATCGGGGACCATCCGTTGGATCCATGGTCTGCTGGCGCCCAGGGGCACCCTGATACTCTCGCTGCCCAATGCCGCAAGCGTGTATCGCCGCTATGAGAAGATTAAATACCGGTTGACTGGACAGCCGGATTACTACCAATACGTACGTAACGTACTGAATGTGGATCAAACAAAGATGCTCTTAAAATCCTGCGGATTTCAATACATGGAGCATCATTATTATGGCAGAAGCCCCAGATTGGCCAAGCTGGCAAGTATTTTTCTGAGACCGGCGCACAGCGACAACCTTTTTGTGGCTGTCTTTTCAAAAATTCCGTAGCGATTGCCCGGCTACTGGCTTAGTCGGCATTTCAGCACGGCGTATTGGTCCACACACTCGGAAAACAACCTGACATGGGTAGAATAGGCTATTACCTTAAGCGGGTAAAAGGACAGCCTCTCGGCGCGATTATTCGCAAGGCTGGTCTGGTTGCCAAACAGGCTGCGACAGACAATCTACACAAGTTTGCCGAAATCAGACAACAAAGCGACATTGGTCTCAAGCGGTTTGCAGCCGGCCTGGGGCAAACCCAATCTGGGCGCCGGCGGGTATTGGACAACCTGTTCTCAAGCCCGCTGGCAAACTGGCCGGGATGTTCGCTTGACGATCTCCATCGCGGGCAGGCAGCGGCCGATTCGCATATCTGGTCTGCTGTGGACCGGATAGCGAACCAGACGGGAAGCCATACGTTCGATATCCTGGGTTTTGGGCCGTCCGCTTTTGGATACGAAACCTCGTCGGATGGTTTTGAGGGTATCCGGTTTGATTGCCGTACTGTATCCGGTGCGGCAGAAAAGCAGTCCCTAAAGATGCTGGCACGGCTGCATGAAGCCGTAATGCTGACCGAATCACCATCCAGATATGATGACGCTTCGATTACCAGTATCCAATCGGGTCATTACCGGCCGATTGATTGGCATTTCGACAACAAGACAGGGTTCAGATGGGTGCCGGATGCCTGGCGTGGGAACATCAAACCCTGTTCACCCCTGGGGGCGGATATTAAAGTGCCCAGGGAGTTGTCGCGCTTTCAGCATACCCTCAGTCTGGTTGCCGGGGAAAGCGGCCCGCGCAGAGACAACGCTCATGAGTGGGTTCTCCAGGTCCTGGATTGGATTTGTGCAAACCCATTGAATTTCGGCGTCAACTGGGGGTGTCCCATGGATGTCGCCATCCGGATGGTGAACTGGATCTGGGGTCTCTCCCTGCTGCGTTCCAATCCGGTTTTAACCCGGGCTGTGCGCCTGGTTATCCTGAAAAGCCTTTACGAACATGCCAGCTTCATCAAAAAGAATCTGGAGTATTCAAAAGAGCTGACCAATAACCACTACCTGGCGAACATTACCGGCCTTATCGTGGCCGGCGGTGCCATGCCCATGTTTCCCGAAAGTGACAGCTGGCTGCTGTTCGGCAGTCGGGAACTGGTTCAGGAGATGGGGCGGACGGTTTACCCTGACGGGGTTTCCTATGAAATGTCCACAGCCTATCACCGCCTTGTCACCGAAATGTTTCTACACGGTGTGGCGGGTATTGCGGGCCAGAGCCTTCAGCGCAGAGCCCGGCTGGCCGGTATTCAGCCCGATGGCAGTCTTGACTTCAACGAACCCGCGGTTTTGCCGCCCTGGTTCTACCGGCGGCTTTATCGCATGCTCCGATTCACCGCTGGAATGACCAAACCGGACGGACGGGTTCCGGTGATCGGTGACAACGACAATGGGCGCTTCGTCAAGCTAGTACCGGTATCCAGCGAGACGGAAGGGGAGGGCGCAGAAGAATTCCGCGACCACCGGCACCTCCTGGCGGCCGGTGCCGCTCTGTTTCATGATGATAAAATGGCGGCGGCCGGGGCCAGGTATGCCCTGGAAGGGCAATTGCTGGCGCATGGCCTATCCAAAGAAGTCCTGGCAGCCATCGGGAACATGGGTAAAGAAGAGAACCCGGTGAGCCCGTCCCTTGAAGAACCTCGGCCGGTGTGCGCCGGCCGAAACCGGCATCTTAACGTGTCAGGCCCGGTGAGGGCGGGTGAGAGCACCTGCCATCTCTGGCCCCATGGCGGTTTCGCCGTCTTAACGAATCAAAATGCCTGGGCCGGTTTCACCGGCGGCCCCAATGGTCAAAACGACCGGGGCGGCCACAACCACAATGACAAACTCTCCTTTGAACTCCAGGTAGCCGGTTGTGACCTAGTCATCGATCCGGGGTTGTATGTCTACACCTCCCTGCCGGATATACGGAACCGTTTTCGAGCTACCGCCTGCCATAATACCCTGGTGGTACCGGAGCGAGAGCAGAACCCGTTTACCGACTTTGATCCCCGGTTCCCGTCTACATTGTTTGAACTGAAGGACATCTGTCGTTGCGTGATAGATGCGTTTGACGCCAACTCGATTTCCGGCCGGCATACGGGCTTTGGCGCTGAGCATTTTCGCAGGGTCCGCCTGGAAGAGCACGCCTTTGTAATTGAAGACCGCTATACCGGCCGTGGCGAGCTGTATTTTCATCTGGCCCCCGGGTTGAGACCAACCATCGAAAAACACACGGTTCGAATCTCGGGACTGCCGGAGCCGGTTCAGATTGAAACGGAGGGCATTGGTTCGATCAGTTCTGCTAGCTGTTATGTCTGCCCGGCCTATGGCAAGAAAATCGCATCCGTCAAAATCCGGATGCAGCGGCAGCAGTCGGATACCAGGGTGGTATTTCGATTTTAGATACAGATGCAAAAGATTCCCATATTCGTATATCTGAACACCGGCATTACTGAAAGTATTTATATGTCTCAGGTCGAGCCGGTTCTCAAGTTTGCCAGGGCGAATGCCGAAAAGCTCATTCACATTTCTCTGGAACCTGCCAGGGATGATTCCCCTGCATTCAAAAAGCGACTGGCAGAAGTCGCCGCTGAATTTGACACGACCATTGTCTATCAGAGCAGAAACCTGATCAACCGGCATGCCCTTCAGGATGCCGGCGTTCTCGATCAGTTAATAGAAGTAAAATGCCCGCCCAATAGCCCTGTTCTTGTTCACGCCCGGGGATTGGTAAACAGCTATAAGGCCGTCCTCCTTAAACGCAGTTCATCTAGGCTGTATCGGGTACATGCCGATATGCGGGGCGTTCTGTGGGATGAAGCGACCCGGGGAAGTTTGCCACACCGGCTGCTGGCTCCTTACCGGCGCCGTCTTTATCTCGACTGGGAACGGCAGACCGCCCGGCATGCAGATACGATCAGCTGTGTTTCCAGGGTTTACCAGGAATATTTCCAGCTGAAGTACAACCGGCCTGACACGGAGATGATTCCGACTTTTGTGGATCCGGTTCTCTTCAATTTCCGCGCGGATACCCGCCAGCACTACCGGGACATGCTGGGTATCGCCAACCAGCCGGTACTGGTCTTTTGCGGGGGATCAGCCTACTGGCAGAATATCCCCGAGATAGTGGATCTGTATGGCCAGCTGTATGCGCAGATGAAAGACTTCATCATGCTTTTTCTGACGCATGCGCCGGATGCCGTCCGGAAGCTGGTCGCAAATCGCATCCCGGCTGAAAACCTGCGCATCCTGCAGGTGGCGCACACGGAGGTCCCGGGATACCTCTGCGCAGCGGACATTGCGGTGCTTCTCAGGGACGATATTCCCACCAACAACTACGCGGCTCCGACCAAGTTCGGGGAATACCTGTGTTGCGGGCTGCCGGTGATCATCTCCCCCAGGATCGGCGATACGGAGGCCCTGATCCGTGAAAACGGCTCTAGCCATATCTGGGAACCCAAACTCCCGCCGCCGGGCCGGGAACGCCTGCAGGCCCTGTTGAAAGCAGACAGGGCGACGATTGCACGGGTTGGCGCCGAGATCTATGCCAAAGAACGATTCCTTTCCAGGTTGCTGGACCTTTATATGGGACAAGACATCTGACATGTGTGGTATTTGCGGCATATTGGATCCGGGCATGGAAGTGGAGGAGAGAGACCGTGCCGTTGCAAGGATGAATACCAGGCTGGCGCATCGGGGCCCGGACGGCGAAGGCGTCTTTGGGGATGCATCGATTAGCCTGGGACATCGCCGGCTGGCCATTATCGATTTGGATACTGGCAGTCAACCCATGTCGTACCGGCATTGGTGCGTGGTGTTCAATGGGGAGATCTATAATTTCATGGAGGTGCGCAAGGAACTGTCCGCCCGCGGTCACCGGTTTGTCAGCCGATCGGACACAGAAGTCATCCTGCATGCATTTGATGAGTGGGGGCTGGATTCTATCCAGCGTCTTACGGGCATGTTCGCGATGGCGCTGTGGAATTCAAATGAGAAAAGATTGTACCTTATTCGCGACCGGGTCGGCATCAAGCCGCTCTATTATGGACGCCTGGCCGGAGGGGGGATTGCGTTCAGTTCCGAAATAGATCCGTTGCTGCAGGCGACTGATATCTCCCGGCAGTTGAATAAAACCGCGCTCTTGGATTTTATGGGGTATGGGTTTGCATCAGGTCCGGAAACCCTGTTTGCCGCTATCCAGGAGATCCCCCCCGGCCATCTGGCTGTGGTGGAGCCCGGCGGTGAAGTGTCCTGCCGTGCTTACTGGCAGCTGGCGGACCGGTGCAGTTTTGACGGGTCTATGGAAGACGCGGTTTCTGAATTGGATGCCTTGCTCCAGAAAGTCGTAAGGGATCACTTGGTCAGTGATGTGCCGGTGTGCACCTTTCTAAGCGGCGGAATTGATTCAAGCGGTGTTTCCGCATTGGCCGCCGAAAATACAGACAAAGCCTTAACCGCGTACACAGTCAGTTTTCCGGACAGTCAATACGATGAAACCCGTTGGGCAAAGCAGGTTGCTCAGAAAAGCGGATTAGAGCATCGCATCATTCGCTCCGGGGACCATTCCCTGACGGTTGGTGATGTGGAAATGATCGTTCGACACGTAGGCCAGCCGTTTGCTGATTCCTCCTGCATTCCAACCTATCTGGTGTGCCGTGAGGCGGCCCGGGAATTCAAGGTAGTACTTTCCGGCGATGGCGGTGATGAAACCTTCTATGGCTATGAAACCTTTGCCTGGCTGTCCCGGATCGAGGCTTGCCGGCGTATTCCAGTGAGATTGAGAAGAGGCGCCTTACGGATGCTCAACCGAATCCCTGCTACCGGGCTTTTCAATGAAAAAAGTCGCCAGTTTGAGAAGGCCCTGCGGTATTCCCTGTTAACGCCCCAGCAGAGCATAGAATACCTGAATGCGATTTTAGATCCGGATCAGCTTGAGGAGCTGCTGTCCGTCGAACTGCCCCAGGGAGAGCCCGCGACCAATTACCAGGTTGCCGGAGACCATAAAAAGCCTTATCGACTTATGTCCGCTTATCTTTTTCACAATTCTTTACCCCAGGACATGCTGCGCAAAGTAGACCGCATGAGTATGCGGAGTTCCCTGGAGGTAAGAGTTCCGCTCTTGGACCACCGGATTGCCGAGTTTGCAGCTTCTCTCCCGCAGGATTTTCATTTCAGAGCGGGGGAGAAAAAATATCTGCTCAAACGGGTGCTCTCCGGCCGGTTGCCCACCACCGTGCTTACCCACAAAAAACAGGGGTTTTCCATACCCCTGCACCGTTTTTATACGCCTGACTTTCTAAACGAGTGTGAAACGAGATTAAGGGATTCATACTCATTTTGCGGGCGGCTGTTCAAGCCGGATATCATTCGGCAAACGATTGCTGCGAATCGCAACATGAACAGCGCCAGTAAGCGGAATTTCAGTGTTTTTACCTGGAGTCACCTTCTATGGATGATGCTGCAGCTAGAAATCTGGGCCGATACCTATCATGTCACTCTCAACTGACAGTGCTTATAATAAGGTCTTGCTGGTTTCCCCTTTGCCGCCACCTTACGGCGGCGTAGCAACCTGGACGTCTGCCGTCCAGCATTTCGGGCTCAGCGGAGACTATAGGTGCCGTATCGTGAATACGGCTTTCACTTCAGATCGTCTGACCCATGAAAAAGTTGACTTAAACACCAATGAACTAAAACGCTTTACAGTCATTATTCTACGATACATAAAACAGCTGTTCGCTTTTGAGCCGAATTTGATACACCTGAACTGCTGCCTGTCCCCGGCGGGTATATTCCGAGACTTACTGGTCGGCATCCTGGCCAGAATGTTTGGAAAAAAGCTGGTCGTCCACTATCGTGGTCATATTCCGGATTTTCAAAAAAAATGTAAACATTGCATCAGCATCCGCGCACTCACCCTGCTGATGCGACTGGCAACTATCAATATCGCAGTGAACCGGAACTCGCAGGGATTCATCAGCCGGATGCTGGGGGCGGGCAACGACCATAAAAACGTATACGTGCCTAATTTTATCGATGATAGCCGCGTTGGTTCCACTGCAGGCGTCGGAGCGCATGAGCAATCGCAAAAAGCATTGACCTGCCTGTATACCGGCAGCCTGTCGGTTGCCAAAGGGTTCTCCGAGTTCATTGAGGTGGCCAGAATCAAGCCAAGGTGGCGATTTGTGGCCGCCGGCAGTCTTCATCGTGATTGTGAATACCTGATGGAAACATTCCCGGCCAACGTCACGTATCTCGGTGAAGTTCAAAAAGAACAGATTTTTGCGTTGCTGGCTGAAGCCGACGTGTTTTTATTTCTTTCCCACTCGGAGGGCTTTCCAAACTCAGTGGTGGAAGCGATGGCCGCGGGTCTTCCCGTCGTGGGAACCAATGTGGGGGCGGTCCCGCACATGATAGACGACGGGAGAGGTGGGTTCATCTGTGAGGTTGGACACCCGCACCAAGCGGCGGCTGCGTTGGAAAGACTTGAAACCGATAGGCTGAGACATGCCTGCGGTCTCTACAACATCTCCAAAGTCCGCAATCGGTATGCCTACTCGATTGTGATCAAGCAGCTATGCCGCGTGTACGATGATGTCCTGGCCGGCAAACGATCAATTGAACCTCAGAGCCCAATAGGACCGGTAGCCTGATGTGTGGAATTGCGGGATATTGCGGGGATTTCCCCGAGAATCTGCTGAGCGCGATGAGCCGGCGGATTGCGCATCGCGGACCCGACGATAAAGGCGACCTGATCATCGCGGACGAGAAGACCCGCTGGGGGCTGGCCCACCGTCGACTTTCGATCATCGATCTTTCTACCCGGGCACGGCAACCGATGACAGTGCACTGCCCACATTGTGGTGAGGTTGGTGTGGAAGACAGCCGCTGCCTCTGGTTGATATTCAACGGCGAGATTTATAATTACCGGGAGCTGCGCGCCGGTCTGGCAGCACGGGGGCACAGGTTCAGAACAAACAGCGATTCCGAAGTGTTGTTACATCTGTATAGTGAACGCGGAACAAAGATGCTGTCGGAACTTAACGGCATCTTTGCCTTTGCCCTTTACGATGGTCGTACATCAGGGCGACCTGATGGAATCGAGCCCGGCGATCTGTTATTGGCCCGGGACGGTATCGGTGTAAAACCGCTGTATTATGCCTGTATAAGGGCCGGATTCCTGTTTGCATCCGAACTGAAAGCGCTGCTGGCAGATGACGCGCTTTCAACTGACCTCGATCCGATAGCATTGCATTACTACCTGGCTTACCTGTGGGCGCCCGCACCGCGGACACCGTTGAAATCCGTAAAAAAACTGGAGCCGGGAGCGGCTCTGGTCGTTCGCCGGGGAGAAATCGCCCGGCAATGGCATTCCTACCGCCTACCCTTTGGCACCGCGGTTAATACTGCCAGGGAGATAGATATACAGGTTGAACTGCAGCGTCACATCCAGGCGGCGGTCAAGAGGCAACTCGTTGCGGATGTGCCCGTGGGTGCCTTTCTTTCCGGCGGACTGGATTCCTCGGCCGTGGTGGCCATGATGCGCCGCGCCCAACCGGACGTGAAACCGGTCTGTTATTGTGTGGCCTTCGGTCAGGACGTCGATATGGAAGGCAGCCCGGCGGATCTACCCTATGCCCGTAAAGCGGCCGAATTTCTTGACGTGGATTTGCGCGTCATTGCCGCCGACCCCGGGATGATCGACCACCTTAACCAGATGTTGTTTCTGTTGGATGAGCCTCAGGCCGATCCATCGCCGATTAATGCCCTGCTGATCGCCGCGCAGGCCCGTAAGGACGGTGTCAAGGTCCTGCTTTCCGGTGCCGGAGGCGATGACATCTTTTCCGGGTATCGTCGCCATCAGGCATTATACCTGGAACAGTGGTGGAACCTTTTACCACGGGCTGTGTCCGCACCGGCAGCTGCTTTTTTGGAACAGGCGCTCACAGGGGTGGCCTCCAAGGTGAGAAGGTTTCCAGCTATCGATCACCGTACGCGCCGGGCTCAGAAACTTTTGCAGCAGTTAAGGCTCCAACCGGAAGAGCGGTTTTTCAGCTACTTTTTGTGGAGCCCGGAATTTCTCCGGCGCTCTTTGTATACCAGCGAATTTGCATCCCGGCTGGCAGATACCGACACATTGGCGCCATTGCGACAAAGTCTATCAGAGATTCCATCCAAGACAGACGCGCTCAACAAAATGCTCTACCTGGAAACCCGCCATTTTTTGGCCGACCACAATTTGAACTACACCGACAAAATGAGCATGGCTTGCGGTATTGAAGTTCGGGTGCCGCTGTTGGATACCGAGTTGGTGCGGTATGCCGCGGCCATACCCGGTAAGCTGAAACAGAACTTGAAGACCGGGAAAGCTATTTTCAAAAAGGCCATGCGACCCTATCTACCACCGGGTATCATTAAGCGACCAAAGAGTGGTTTCGGGGCGCCGTTGCGCCGTTGGATGCACGTTGAACTGGCCGATACCGTTAATGAGGTCCTTTCCGACACGGCCTTGGGACAGCGCGGGATCTTTGATCCTCGCGCAGTCCGGAAGTTGATCGATTTGGACCGCCGCCGCGTGGTTGATGCGACCTATACCCTTTTTGGGATTATGTGTATTGAAATGTGGTGTCGCATATTTATTGATAACCGCGGGACACTTTAAGGAAAAAAATGAAACAATTAATTCAGAGCCTGCGTAATGGCGAAACCGAGATTGTGGATGTACCGATGCCGCAGGTGCGAAGGGGCCATTATCTGATCCGGACGACCTGCAGTCTGATTTCCGCCGGGACGGAAAAAATGTTGATCGATTTCGGCCGTTCCGGGTGGCTGGAGAAAGCCCGCCAGCAACCGGAAAAAGTAAAACAGGTGTTAAACAAGGTCCGCACAGATGGGCTGATGACAACTCTCAACGCAGTCCAGTCCAAACTGGATACCCCCATTCCAGTGGGGTACTGCAATGTAGGCCGGGTTGTAGATGTCGGTGTCGGGCTCGGCGCACCGGGCACGCTGCGCAGCGGCGATCGGGTCATCAGCAATGGACACCATGCCGAGATGGTCTGTATTCCAGCCAATTTATGTGCGCGGATTCCTGATGCGGTGGATGATGAAGCTGCGGCGTTTACCGTCCTGGGTGCCATTGCCCTTCAGGGAATTCGATTGCTGGCACCGACCATCGGAGAAACCGTTGCCGTCACCGGCCTGGGTCTGATAGGGCAACTGACCGTACAGATACTCAGGGCCAATGGGTGCCGGGTATTTGGGATTGATATTGATCCGGAGAAATGCCGTATGGCGGAAACCTACGGTGCTATTGCGGTTGATGTGAGTCAAGGGGAAAACCCGATAGATGTAGCTAACGAGCTAACGACGGGTTGTGGACTGGATGGGGTGTTGATCACAGCTGCGACGGATAGCAATGAACCCGTGCACCAGGCCGCTGTTATGTGCCGTAAGCGCGGCCGAATCGTACTGGTGGGAACGACCGGTTTGAAACTTGACCGGGCGGACTTCTATGAAAAAGAGCTGACCTTTCAAGTGTCCTGCTCCTATGGCCCTGGCCGCTATGACCCGGTCTATGAACAACAAGGACACGATTATCCCTTCGGCTTTGTAAGGTGGACGGAGCAACGCAATTTTAACGCAATCTTACAACTAATGGCCGATGGCAAGCTCGACACTTCTTCGCTGTTGACGCATCGTTTCGACATTGATAACGCCTCTGCAGCATATGATCTTATTTCTAATCAGGCCGAACCCTACCTTGGCATCCTGATCAATTATCCGGAAACTGGCACCGTGCAGCAGGATCCTCACAGCGTTCCGATTACGGTTTCGACTGCCACCGGTCGTAAGATAAGCAAGGTGGTGGCGGGCATGATAGGGGCGGGCGGTTTTACCGACCAGGTGTTATTGCCGGCAATACAAAAATCAGGTGTCCGGCTTAAGAGTATTGCCAGCCAGGGTGGCCTGAGTGGCACCCATCTCGGGCGTAAATTTGGATTCGAGACCTCCGTGACGGATAACCAGCGGATATTCGCCGATACTGATATCAATACCGTCTTTATCAGCACGCGGCACGACACCCATGCCCGGCTGGTTATTGAAGCGCTGAAGGCCGGGAAACATGTATTTGTTGAGAAACCGCTTTGTATCCGGTGTGATGAGCTTGAAGAGATCGAGACCGTTTTCCAACAGCAGCATGCGAAAGCCGTCAACGGCGGCCCTTTGCTGATGGTTGGGTATAACCGGCGGTTTGCTCCACAGGTAGAGAGGGCGGCCCAACTGTTAGAGGCGGAGCAGGCTCCGCGGAGTATCGCCATGTTGGTTAATGCCGGCAACATTCCGGCCGAACATTGGACCCAGGATCCCCATGTCGGAGGCGGTCGCATTATCGGCGAGGTCTGTCATTTCATTGATCTTCTGCGGTTCTTAGCGGGTAGTCGTATTCGTGAGTACCAAATCGTGAAACTCGAATCCGGTACCCGGGATACGGTCGGTATCCAGTTGCATTTTCAGGACGGATCGATAGGGAGTATTCAATATTTTGCCAATGGGCACAAGGCTGTTCCGAAAGAGCGACTGGACATATACTGCAATGGAAAGATCATTCAGATCGAAAATTTCAGGATGATGCGAGGGTATGGATTCACGGGATTCAACAAGCTTAAATTGGGTCGGCAGGATAAAGGGCACACTGCGGAAATAAAGGCTTTTGTGAATGCGATCCGCTCTGGGACGACAAGCCCAATTGCCTTCGATCAGGTTTTAGAAACCGCTAGGGTTTCGATCGAGTTGGCTGGTATGGAGAACGTAAGGTAATTATGAACACTTTTTAAGTTGAGGTGTACTGAAGATGGACATTGCGATTGTCACTGGTTCAGGCGGCCTTATCGGTTCCGAGGCAGCGCTTTTCTTTGCCGAGAAAAAGTTTCAGGTAGTAGGAATCGATAATAACCTCCGGCAATACTTTTTTGGGAAAGAAGCTTCGACCGACTGGAATGTAGCGCGACTGACACAGCAGATACCTGACTATATTCACTATAACAGGGATATCCGGGATGTCGGGGAAATGGGGGCCGTTTTTGAGCGGTTCTCAAATGATATCAAGGTAATTATTCATACCGCCGCTCAGCCTTCGCATGACTGGGCGGCCCGGGAGCCGCTGACCGATTTTTCGGTTAATGCGACCGGCACATTGAATTTGCTTGAGATGACACGGAAATATTGCCCCCAGGCAGTATTCATTTTTACTTCCACGAATAAGGTTTACGGGGATTCACCTAATTTCTTACCGCTCGTGGAAAAGGAGACCCGCTGGGAACTGGAACCCGCCCACCAGTTTTTCACAGACGGTATCGATGAAACTATGAGCATTGATCAGTCTAAGCACAGCCTTTTCGGTGCTTCAAAGGTGGCCGCCGATGTCCTGGTTCAGGAATATGGTCGCTATTTCTCGATTAAAACAGCTTGCTTCCGGGGTGGCTGTCTTACCGGCCCTAATCATTCAGGCGCCCAACTACATGGCTTTCTGGCCTATCTGATGAAGTGCTGTATTACCCGGGAGCCCTATACGGTGTTTGGTTATAAAGGCAAACAGGTACGCGACAATATCCATAGCAGTGATCTCGTCAGCATGTTCTGGCATTTTTATCAAAACCCGGGTATTGCCAAGGTCTACAACGCCGGGGGAGGCCGGTATTCAAACTGTTCCATGTTGGAAGCGATCGAAGCCTGTGAGGAAATAACCGGCAATAAAATGACCTGGACCTACCTTGAAGATAATCGATCCGGCGATCATATCTGGTGGATCAGTGATATTTCCAAGTTTATGCAGGACTATCCAGGTTGGGAACTGGAGCATGACCTGAACAGTATTTACCGGGATTTGTACACCGGGTTAACGCAGCGATATTAGACAGGCACTAGTATGACAAACATACAGGATAATGAAATCATTGCCCAAGCCCTAGCTGGGCAGGAAAAGGCACGGACCCACTATTGGAATACCTATGATCCTTTCATAGACATGCGGCTTGGATGGCGGGCGAGCGTATATCGTCACCTTTTTCACATTCTGCCGGGAAAAAGCATCTTGGAAATTGGTGCCGGTGATGGTCGGTTTACCCATGCGCTTGTCCGGATGACAAAAGAGGAATGCCCCATAACAGCGGTTGTCTTTGACCTGGAATCCGAAGCCGCCCTCAAAGCCATGGCGAAGGATTATAGTGTCATTAAGGTCATCCGGGTAGATACTTTTCCCGGCCAATTGGAAGCCGACGCCTTTGATTATGTAATCGCCCATCACATGCTGGAAAACGAAACCAGAAACCTTTTCCTCTTGAATTTGAAGCAATTGATCAAACCGGGGGGTGGGGTCCTCCTGTTTGAGCCGAACCCCTGGAATCCATACTTTCGCGTTAGAAGGCTGATTAAAAAGGTGCTCCCGTTTATTTCTCGGAGACCGGCTGAACCAATTTACCTTAATCGGATCCAAATGTTTTCTATTATGTCTGAAATAGGATTTACCCAGATCAATTGCTTGCCGTATGATTTCTATTATAAACCCGTACCGAGTAAGTATACCGGATTCTTTCAGCAAATAAGCTTGATACTGGAAAATTTCCCCTATGTACGAAACTTTGCAGGTTCCCTTTGCATCTGGGCAAGTACCCCTCAGTTAAAACCAATGGAACAGTCGTATCCGGATCTTGCGGAACACGAATTGTTTTTTGGAAAAGTTTCTTTTGTTGTTCCTTGTCATAACGAAGAGATGAATATCCCACCATTGGTGAATGGTCTGAAACAATATTTCGATCGCTATATTAAGGAAATTGTAATCGTTGATGATAATTCCACAGACCGCACGGCAGATGTTGTGACCGAATTGTCGGTGTCCGATGAGCGTGTACGACTGGTTAAAAGAAATCCACCCAACGGTGTCGGTAGGGCTCTACGCGATGGGTTAAAAAATGCTACCGGTGATTTTGTGATGCTTATGGATTGTGATTTTCAGCATTCCATTCCCGAAATTAGAGATCTCTTTGATCAAGTGGCCCGGGGTGCCGATGGCGCCCTTGGATCACGTTTTTCAAGAGAGTCCGTATTAATCAATTACGCCTTCACCAAAATCATGGCCAACCGGTGCTTTCATTTACTGGCCAATTTCATACTGGGTCTCAGATTTCGGGATGTGACCAATAATTTTAAACTCTTTCGTCGAAATGTTTTACCCTCTTTAACCATTGAAGCCCCTGATTTTGCTGCAAATGCTGAGACCGGACTTAAGCCGATGCTGGCGGGTTTCAACATTGTCGAGGTGCCCATGTCCTGGGTAAATCGGTCGATAGATATGGGCTTTTCGACTTTCCGGGTCTTTAAAACGGGACCCAATTACTTTACCGTGCTTTTAAAAATAGTGTGGCAACGATTTAAAAATCGTTCACGACGGGGGAAGGGCAGTGAACCAGGACAAGCTGGCTGAAATTTCTTTTTTCGACAAATGGTTTGAATCGCATGATTACGATGTTTTCACCGAATCAGGTTATCAGGTTTTGATAAACACCTTTAAAAGCCTGGCCGGTGAAGGATTAGAGCAAGGGTGTCGTGCGATTGACCTCGGTTGCGGTACTGGTGCGTTTACGCGGCGGATGTTCAAATCAGCCTCCGCTAAGACCTATGGAATAGATTTGGCCCCTGGCGCTATCCAGGTTGCCGAGCGGTATGACCGGCGGACACGTTACCTGACGGGTGACATTGAGAAACTGGATTTTCCGGACAACCACTTTGACCTGATCATATATTCCGGCGTTTTACACCATATGCCCTCGATTAGCAGTACCTTAAAGGAAGGCCTGCGTGTTTTGAAAAAGGGCGGTCGTATGTTGTCTTTTGATCCCTGCATTCAACGTTTAAGTGCAACACTCGGCTTTAAAGGCTTCGGCCGGTGTTTTAAAATTTAGACACTTTTTAGGGCGATTGTTAAGCCATTTTTCGATCTTTTCCAATTGATGTGGAGAGACATCGGCCAGGTTGGTCTTCTTCGGTATGAACCGCCTGACCAAACCGATCGTGTTCTCTACGGTTCCCTTCTGGTGACTGCAGTAGGGTTCACAAAAGTATGAAGC
>Ga0126334_10000297_pt1 | contig 14974 bp, 8 predicted proteins | sample InaspJWI49metaG_FD_94491 | JGI IMG/M metagenome (GOLD analysis project Ga0126334, IMG submission 94491) | Marine gutless worms symbiont microbial communities from Oahu, Hawaii - Inanidrilus sp. 2 OAHU.JWI-49 metaG | ecosystem: Host-associated > Annelida > Digestive system > Unclassified | place...
GTAATGACATAACCCTTCTTGAAGAATACATAAAATTTTTCCCTAATGGAACTTTCGTTTCTATTGCAAAGAGAAAAATTGAATTAATAAAAAAATCAAAAAAGGAAGAGCTATTAAAAGCAGAACGAGATTTCAAATTAGCAGAAGAAGAGTTTAAGCGTAGCGAGATTTTGTATAAAAATCTGGTTTTAACAGAACGCGCTTTTAGAAAAAGTCACAATAAATATGATGAAGCCAAAGAAAGGCTAAATAAACTCAAGATAGAATCCCATAATCATAGTAGCCAAAGCATAGAAGTTGATAAGAAATAAACCGCCAATATTCCTATGAAAGAAATTGGCAGAAATGGCCGTTTCATAGCTTACGACAATGGAACGGTGCAAGATACAAAGACGGGATTGATGTGGGCGGCCAAAGACAATGGACGTATTGTGACCTGGCAAGAAGCCAAGGAATACGGGGCAAGCAGAAAGGTAGAGCGAGTTTAGTACATGGGGCGAAAATAGGGGACATTCTATTGGATTATTGGTTCAATTAAAATAGAGTATATGGTGAAGTGGGCGGAAACCAATGAACTAATGGATGTCCCATAGATTTACTATTACGGATTTTACTCTAATAAGTCGCGTGGATTACGTAAAAAGGCCGGCAACGATGATTAAGTTCCGGCGTTGATTGATTCGGATATATCGCCCAAGGCGTTTCGGAAAAATTGGGCACGGCTGATTCAGAAAGTCCACCCTGTTAAATCTCCCAAAGGAAGCCCTTTTGAACAGGGTAAATAATGTTGATCCATTGGTATTTCCCAAGTGTTTAGGATCTATAATAATTTCATTTAAAGCAAATTCCTATCTTTTCACAAAACCTTATCGTTCAGGAGGTGACCCCATTTCGCGCGTAAGTGTACCGAAAGCAGCAATGTTTATTCTATGCGGATTGGTTCTAGCTCTTCTGGTCGCCGTTTTCTTATTTGTATACAATCCACTCGGTCTTGGTCCTGAGCCGGACACGGTACTTTCTTCGGCCTTCTTTGCCACACCCGCTGAAGATCTTAGCGAACTCGAGCTGCTCGTGGAGGGGGAGGAGGCCTTCAAAGAAGTCCTCGCCGCTGTCGACTCGGCCAAGTCGTCTATCTTCGTGCAGACTTACATATGGAAAGACGACAACATCGGAATGCGGATGGTCAACAGACTCAAAGCTGCGGCCGACCGTGATGTAAAGGTGACTGTCAGCAAAGATTTCCTGGGTACGTTTTTTGAGCTCGGTGACATGTTAAAGGGCAAACCGAGCCCCGTGTATACGAGCGCAGGTTTGAAGGGATATGACAACATAGAGGTAAATACGGCGGTGTTCGCAGACACAGACCACAGCAAGTACTTCGTTGTGGACGAGCACATAGTTATTTTCGGCGGTATGAACATCGCCGATGAATACCATACCAAATGGCACGACTACATGGTCATGATCCGAAGTGAGCGTTGGGCGGAAGCCTTCATGAAAAAGGTGTTAGACGGCTCGGCTTGGCCAAGCCCATCGCCGTTCGTTGTGACGATAAACGACAGACACGCCACGGAGATTCGTACCGCACTCATTGAAATGATTGAGAACGCGAAAGAGGTCATCATCGTTGAACACGCCTACTTCTCAGATGACCAAGTGATAGGAGCCGTGAAACGGGCAGCGGCAAGAGGCGTCAAAGTGGACATCATTCTACCGAAGGCACCAAATCAACACATATACGCCAACAGGGTCACTATAAACAAACTGCTCGACGGACCGCCCACCAGAGTCCCAAGGGTTTTCTTATATCCTCGAATGAGTCACGCCAAGGTGGTGTTGTCCGATGGCGCCATAGCCGCAGTGGGGTCTGCCAATTTGACCCCCAGAAGCATGGTGACCAGCCGTGAAGTGACGGTTTTCGCTCATGGTCAAAGCGACGATCGATTCATACGAGAGCTGCGTGATCAACTCAAGACTGATCTTGCTCAGAGCGAACCGGTTGTCGAGCGTTTTGAGCTGAGTTTGACCGATAGGATCATGGCCGTGGCCGCAAAGTATACATGGTAACGATTTGTATGGCGGGACGCGCAAAAATGCCGGGAAAACCGTGTGATTTGCGATAATAAAGGCAAAATCAGAAATTGACTTTTAAACACGATAATGCTTAAAAAAAGCCATGTTCATCGAAGTCTAAATTTTGATATGCCATATGGACAGAACCACAAGTCTAATTTTTTAATAGACTTCACTCGAAAAAGCAAATTTTCATCTTAGACAGAAAACCGATAACAGATGGCAGATGTAGTTTTTTTGCTTCGGTTTTGATCAAATCGTGCTCGTAATCGGTTCATTAAAAACTTCAGATTTTCGAGTACGAGTGCGATTCGGGTTACGTATTTTTTTAAATCCGATATCCCAAATCCAAAATGGTTTCCTGACACCTCAAACCTGACACCTGAAACTTTTTTTTTCCTGAAACCCGAGATCTTGGCCAGTGATGTTTGATAATTGATATTTAGGAATTGTTTTTAGAATTCACTGCATGAAATGAAAGGAAAAAATCGTGCCCCAACTGATTGCAGACCGCAGAGACATTAATTTTGTGCTGTATGAACAGCTCAAAATTGAAAATCTGCTGAATACAGATAAGTACAAAAACTTGAATCGGAAGATGTTTGATATGGTCATCTCCGAGGCAAGGAATTTCGGTATTAAAGAGCTTTTGCCAACCTATGCACAAGGCGATCGTCAGGGGGTTCAATTTGACAACGGTCAGGTTAAGGTTCCGACGTGTTTTCACCGGGCATATGATCTTTTTGTTCAAGGCGAGTGGCTGGCCATGACCGAAGACCCGCGATTCGGCGGGCAGGCGCTACCGCGGATAATTAGACAGGCGGCCTATGAATATATTTTCGGCGCCAATTACGGCCTTATGGTCACCGCCACTTTGGGCCACGGTACCGGAAAAGTAATCGAGCAGTTTGGCACCGCCAAACAAAAAGAGCTCTTTTTGGAAAAGGTGTATTCCGGGAAGTGGTGTGGCACGATTATGATGACCGAACCCGAAGCGGGATCCGAAGTCGGCGCCTTGACCACCTCGGCAGTTAAAAATCCAGACGGCACGTACAATATTACCGGCAATAAAATATTTACCTCCTACGGGGATCACGACCTGACGGAAAATATCATTCACCCGGTGTTGGCCAGAATCGAAGGGGCACTCGAAGGTTCCAGGGGCATTTCACTGTTTCTGGTCCCCAAAATTTGGGTCAATGACGACGGAAGCCTGGGTGAGCCCAACGACATTGTCTGCACTGGGGTGGAAGAAAAAATGGGCATACACGCAAGCCCCACCTGCAGCATGAGCCTGGGCGCTAAAGGCAAATGCCGCGGCCATCTGTTGGGACAGGAAAACAGAGGCCTGCAGGCACTGTTTTGCATGATGAATGAAGCCCGCCTGGACGTCGGTGCCGAGGGATTTTCGCACGGTTCAACCGCCTACTTGTATGCGCTAAATTATGCCAGAGAGCGCTTGCAGGGATATGACCTAAAAAAAACCAAAGCATCGGATGCATCCCAGGTTCCCATTATCAATCATCCGGATGTGCGCAGAATGCTGATGATCATGAAAGCCTATGTGGATGGAATGCGCAGCTTAATCTATTACGTCGCCTATTGTTTTGACCGTGCAGACTGCGCCGAAAGCGGGGATGAACAAGACCGCAACAGAGGCCTGATTGACCTGTTGATCCCGGTCGTAAAAGCCTACTGCAGAGAGCGCGGGATGTTTATCTGTGATCAGGCCGTCCAGATTTACGGCGGGTATGGATATACCCGGGAGTATCCGGTGGAACAGCTCATGCGGGACTGTAAGATTGCCACCATCTGGGAAGGCACCAACGGTATCCAGGCCATGGATCTGCTGGGTCGCAAGCTGAGAATGAATAAAGGCAGGGCATTTCTCGAATTAATAAACGAAATTCAAAAATGCATTGATTGTGCCGGAACCCTTAACGGGCTTGAGGCGCTGGTCGGTACCGTTGAAAACGCCCTCAGCCGCCTGGGCGAAACCGCCAGACGTCTGGTTGACATCACGCTGCCCGTTGATGTCAAAACAGCCTTTGCCTACGCACATCCTTTGTTGGAGGTCGTCGGCGATGTATGCATGGCCTGGATGCACCTGTGGCGGGCTTCAATAGCGCTGCCCAGTCTGGAAAAGTTGACTGGCGGCAGTACGCCGGAAATCATCCTGGAAAAGGCAGGTAAAAATAGAGAGGTGGCGTATTACGACGGCGTTGTAAAAACTGCACAGTATTTTATCAATGCCATGCTTCCTGTAACTATGGGCAAAATGGAGGCCATCATCGCCGCCAACAGTTCGGTAGTGAAGATGCATGCAAAATCATTTGGCGGATAAATCAAATCTCAACGGAGCGCTGATCGAATTTACAACATTGGCGAAAATTGGGGACATTCTATTGGATTATTGGTTTAATGAAAATAGAGTATATGGTGAAGTGGGCGGAAACAAATGAACCAATGGAATGTCCCGTGGATTTACCCGAGATGATGGTGTAGTCCTGAATCTGGCGTTCGTACGGACGTCCCGGTCTAGAACCCCGTCACAGCGGCGCGGGCGGTTAACCGGACCCGTAAGCGGCTTAAGGCGGTAACCATTCAGCGGTATTAAGGTCCTGCACGCCTGTTGTGGGTTCCCTGACGAAGCCCGAAACCTCTGCGCTGACCCTGCTGATTCCGCTGAGCGGTGCATTGATGCGAATTATACTTGTGCCCTCGGACATATCCGCGAACTGGCAGTTTATCAGGACCAGCAGGTTGCCCGACTCCGTCTGCGAAGGCGTCACCTGACAGACTTTACCACCACCACCGGGCAGAAGGACATTCGCGCTCTCGACCGAGAGGTTGGCCGCTTCCAGCCGGACAACAAGGTCAAGGCGCACGAACGGGGCCGGTTCGGGTGCAGCGGTCGCCACGATCGTAAATAGCGTCTGCGTGCCGTTGCTCAACTCTTCCGGTGGATTGATCGTTACCGAGAGATCTGTTTCGGGGCCGACGATGGTCACCGTTTCCGTGTCTGAGTCGGTCTGATTCAACGATGACGCTTCGGCGCGGAATTCAACCTCACTCTGACCGGTTTCGTCGGAAACGCCGGCGGCGTAGAGGATTGCACCGAACTCCGCCTCGGCCTCCGGGCCGATATCGCCCACACTGCATTCCAGACTGTAATCCCCGACGATCGGACATCCACCCTGGGTCCCTGTCGGATTATTGATCTCGACCAGCTTTTCAGGCGTGGTTGACAAGGTCATACCAACATTCGGCGCGGTGGCGAGTTTGCTGTTGTTCTTAATGCGAACGACCAGGGGATTGGGAAAATTCTCCCGATACGCGGCCTCGGCAGGCAGATTCTCCAGTTGCACTTCAAGTTCCGGCGCGGGGGCCGGGCTACAGACCTCTCTCTCGACATCGTCCGAGCCATCCGCTGTGAGGACCACCGTGTTGCACAGTTCCTCGGTCCCCGGCGCAAGATTCACGATCTGTCCGGAGATGTTGATAAACTCGGTGTCGCCGGGGGGCATCTGGTAGGGGCCGCATTCGATCTCGTTGACGCTGCCCGCCACCGGTACGCAATTGGCGGGCATGATCTGCGGCACGACCGCGGGCGGGAAGACGTCGCGTACACGCACGTTCTCGGCGGGGCCGGCGGCCGTATCATTCCAAAAGTGCAGGGTCGTAGTCACTGCACCGGTGCCGGAATCGATAGTGAACTGCTTATCAATGGAAAGTGCCGGCGGTTCGGGCAGCGGTGGTGCCTCGAAACACTGGGGGGATTCCAACGTTACGGGTGAGACGCCGTCGGCGCTCACCTCAACCTCGTTACAGACCGGATCGCTGCCCGGTGCGATGGGGCCGAGCATTCCCTGAATGACAACCACGTCGCCGTCATCCTCTGCCACCGTACCAAGCCCGCATTCGACGGCGTAGGTGCCAGGCGCGCCGGTCACTTCGCATTGCGGCGGCGGAACGACGAAGGTAACCGACTGCACCTCAGCCGGCAGGGTGTCAACAAGCTCCGCGTTGACCGAGTCGGTTGGGCTCGTGCTCGTTACCGAGATGGTCCAGGTCGCCGTGCCGGTGGCCGGGTCGTGAACGCCAGTCTTGGAAACGGCAAGCCCCGGTGGCTGCGGGACGATCTCAATACTTGCACTGGCAGCGTTGTCGCTTTCGTCCGCATCTGGCTCATCGGCGCCAGCGAAAGCCTCGTTGGCAAGGGTGCCGAGCGATGCGGCCTTAATGGATAAGGTGACGGAAACCGATTGCCCGGGATCGATATCGCCCAGTTGATTGCAGTCGACCGTGCCGCCACTATAGGTGCATACTGGTGGATTGGAGCCGATAAGCGGGTCATCGGCGGGTAGCGTGCCGAAAATCAGATTGTCGGAAACGCGCACATTGGTGGCAGTGAGGTCGCCGTTGTTGGTGACCTCGATTAGGTACTCTAAGGTATCTCCCAGTTCATAGGGCGGCGGCGTGAGGAGAATTTTGGTAATGGTGAGGTTGACCTGCGGCGGCGGCGGACTCGCGTCCATGCGGACGAGAAAATTGGCCGAACCGCCGGAGGTAAAGCTGCCGGTCTGGGCGCCGCCCGTCTCAAAGTCGGAGGAGGTGGTAAAGCCACCCGCGAACAGGGTATCTCCCGCACCGCGCGCCAGCGCGACGACCTGATCCGTTCCGGTGCCGCGGAACAAAGCCCAGTAATCGAGATCCCAGGCGTCGAGAGCGGAACTGTTCGCTAGCAGGGATGCGACGATGCCATCGTCGCCAGTACCGGCGTCGGTCACGTTAAAGGGGGGCAGCGGGGCGAAGCCATAGCTGCTGCGGCCGCCCAGATAGACCCGTCCGCCGGGATCGACCGCAATATCGAAAAAGCGGCTCCCCCTAAGCTTTGTGGCATAGACCAGTGCGCTGTTTTCCGGGGAGCCATCAGGAATGGACAGGACGGCGAAAAACACTTTGCCGGTGTTGTCTACGACCGGGTTCCCCACGAGGGGGAAGTTGGTGGGCGCGTTGGGATTGCCGACAGCAGTGATGCTGGCTTCACCGGCGACATAGACCATCCCCGTATTGTCGACCGCGATGGCGCGTCCGTAGTCCCGTTGCAATCCGCCGATGGCGGTGGAGAACAGGATCTCGTCGCCAGCCGCGTTCAGTTTGACGACGAAGGCATCGCGGGGGCCGGCAATAGGGGTGGTCTCGCAATCATCATCTGGCGTCGGTGTATTATTGGGAATAGGCGTATTCTCGACACAGCGCTGCACCCCGTTGACATTGGGAAAATTGTGGGAGTTGGTGTAACCGGTGACATGCGCGGCGCCGTTGCGCACTGCGATATCCCAGATCTCGTCGCCGCAGCAGCCGCCAATAAAGGCCATATAGGCGACGCTACTGAGGGCCAGGTCAAACTTGGTCACGAAACCTTCGTAAAAGCTGCCGGACTTGCCGATCAATGGCGCGACTTCGGACTGCAGCGACTCCGAGCTGGTGGTGCCGGCCAGATAGATCCCGGCGGACGGACCGCTACCCGTCACCACGGCAAGCGCGTAGCCCAGATCGATTCCCGCACCACCAAAAAAGCTTGAGCTCTGAATGTTCAGGTCCGCATCGAGCCTCGTCAGGAAGGCGTCGAATTCTCCGCCATGAACACTCTGATAGGTTTCAGGAGCTTCCGGCGCCGGAAACTCGACGCCAGTCGTGCCTGTCGAAGCGGTCAGCCCGGTGACATAAACAGCGCCGTTGTCGCCCAGGGCGACAGCCGTCGCGACGTCCTCTTCACCGCCACTTAGATAGATCGTCCTCTCGACGACCGGCACCGCCCCAGTGACGTCAAGTTTCTGTATGAAACCGTCCCAACTACCCTGGTAGACCGTGGCCCCGGTCTCGTCGAGATCCGCAGACTGCGTGCCGCCGGCAACATAGGCGAAGGTTGTGCCCGCTTCCTCGCGCACTGCGACGGACAGCGTTTCGCCATAGAATTTCGACGACAGAAAAGTGTCTAACAATACGCCGGTGCCGCCTTCAATACCCATACCGCCGATCGCGGTGGCGAAGTCGATTCCGGGATCGATGAACAGGGGTAACTTGCGGTCGAACCGGTCGGCCTTGAATCCCACCGTTTTGCCGCGGACGACATATCGGCCCGCAATAGCCTGCCGCTCTCCATCCTGCCACTGATAGAAAAGCGGCGCGCCAAACCGCACCGTCTCCCCGGACATCGTCACGATGAGATCGCCGGTGTCGCCGCGTACGACGGTATCAGCTCCTTTGAATAAAAGGGCGATCGGGCGCGGGCTTGTACCAGGCGCCAGGCGGAACCGGTAGGTCAGCCCGTCCTTTGATGCACGGAAGCTGAGGTCGATGCCTGAATATAGATTCTGGTAATGGACGTTCCCGTAAGCCGGGATGTCGTGGAGCCAGCGACTCGAATCTCTGCCCGTATAATGACCGATGCTCGAATTCCTGCCGTCCGTGGCCGTGATCTTCGCGTTCGGGTTTGCGCCGGGAAAGCCTATACGCAACGCGACCATCTCGATCGGCTGACGCCGGCGTGCATTCTCGAATCCCTTTCTGCTGATCGGAGCTTGCTTCGGCGCCCGAGCGAGGGACAGGATCACTTCGTCCTGTTTCAGAAAGAAGTTGAAACCGCTGCCGCGCGCCAGATAGCGTATGCTCTTTGACGTCTGACCGCGATTTTTCTCGAACAGCACCGTGAATCGTAATGCATCAAGCGCGATCTTCGGTGGTGCCTTGTCGATGTCCCCTTCACATCCTGCGTGCGTAACAACAATGGCAGCCGCTGCCAGGATGAAACAACCGAAATTTATGATAAGCCGTTGCATCGCAGTTTATCCTCCCCAAATTTGGAAACTTGACAAGTACTCGCTTTTTAAGAGCTGAATAAACGAAAATAATGAATTGTGTATCGGATTCGGCCTCAGCCCAACATATGGTATCATCAAATGATCTGAAACTATGTTCGGAGATCTCCCGCTGTCATTACCAAAACTTTTGAGTTAGATTTATAAAGATCAATTTTCGTGCCAAAGGCGATTTATTCACATAGATTTGATATAAGCTATTGAATTATTAAAAATTATGAAAGGTGGGTTGATTTAGTTGGGAGAGCTGTATGGATTTCGGTGGCCGTCATATATGGCAGATCCGTCAAATACGACTGGGAATGTGGTCGATTTTAGATTAGAATTTGCTTTTTTGAGTGAAATCTATTGAAAAAATAGACTTGTGGTTCTGCTTTTATAACCAAAATTCCCTGGCCCAGACCGATTATACGAAATGTTCGTTTTACTAATGGATGTCAAATATTACACCAGAATCAGAAAGTTATAGGTTAGTAGCACCAGGTCGGGCCATTATTCCACCATTCCATCATTCCATTGGGCGTCTAAAGCTAAACGCCACCCCTCTGGGGTGAAATCAAAGCCGGGTCCTTGGGCCCGGATTCCTTACTTCTACCAGCTGTCAATGGGATAACCTGTCGAGAGCCTCCCTTCGAGAGCCTCAGGATCCAATGACAAGGTCGAACGATACGGATTTATTAGATAACTGCTTATGCCTTGTTTTTGAATACTGTTGAAGACAGCAACGGAAATGTTACTGTTTCAGAACTAAAGACAAAAATATGAAGGAAGCCGGACTGCTGCTTGAGAGCCTGCAGTGTAAAGCCATACTCACCAGCGATCACTCCACCAACTACCTGTATCCGTCCGGGAATTTTTACGAAGATAAGGACAGGCTTCTTGCTGAGATCGACCGGTACGTGAACTGGGATTCGGACCGCTTCTTTCCTATGTTTATCGGTACCCAGTAGTTAGAAAAAAGCGTTCAAGCGGATACTGTCAAGACAACATGCTGATAAGGTGGCTGGCCTGCCCTTTGGTCAAATTCTTCGGGACTTTTATTTTTTTACTGCTTAGAACATTGAGCTGCTTTTCCGAGGCCGGTAGTCGTCGCCACTTAGTGTTGCGGGCTACGAGTCCGACCGATCCAGACAGATGACGGGTCACATAGTCTTCAGACATTTTGATGGCGGAAGGGAGATCCTTGCCGCGAGCGATCAACGATTCCTTTCCGAATCGGCGCAAGACCGCTTCCCATCGACCGAGTATGGTCGGTGCAACATTGATGGCTTTGCCGCCCGCCAGGCCCAGGCGATAGGCCCCTTTGCCCACAGCGATCCAGGCAAAGTGGCTGTGCCGCAGCAGCTCGGCGGGTGTTTCAAGGTCCAGCAAATTGATCCTCCGGCAACGGTAACGCAGATCGCTTAAAGATAAAGCCTGATCGATGGGAACCCAGGGACGATGGGTCTCCACCCAACGGATGGCTTGTTGAACTTCATCGGTGGTGTGCCCCTCAAGATCAAAACTTTCTGAAAATCCGAAAAGGCTGGAAAGGGTCGTGAGACTGTGATCGCGGGTGACATCGACAATGTCGATGATGGTCACATTTTGCTTACCTGGATGCAAGCGCGTTCCCCGGCCGATCATCTGGGTATACAACAGGGCGGACTTGGTGGGGCGCGCCAGGATGATACCGGTAACCGACGGTTCGTCATATCCTTCCGTCAGCACCATACAGTTTGCAAGCACTTGAATCCGTCCCGCGTGAAAATCCGCCAGGACTTTGAACCGGTCCGCACGGTCCATATCGCCGCTGACCGCACCGGCAGGGATACCCGCTCTATTAAAAGCGTCGGCAAGGCTATGCGTGTGGGCAACATCCACACAAAAACACAAGGTCTGGCGATCCTTGAGTTTGGCCCGAAACACCTTCACCACCAATTCGTTGCGCGGTCCGATATTGACTGTCTGCGATAGGTGAGACGCCACAAAGTCACCCATGCGGGTTTTCACCCGAGACAGATCAATGTCGGTATCGATCCGATAACCCGCCACGGGTGCCAGATACCCCGCCTGAATCATTTCCGGAAGACTGCGTGAGAAAACTATCTCCTGAAAAACGGCATCGAGCCCTTGTCCGTCTCCGCGTTTGGGGGTAGCCGTAAAGCCGACCAGCAGCTTCGGGGTATCCGCTTCAAAGACGCCGAAATATTCAAACACACGCTTGTAGGTGGCTGCTGTCGCATGATGGGCCTCATCCACCACAACCAAAAGAAATCGATTTGGATCCAAACGCTGCAAACGCTTCGATCCCCGGCGCCCCAGCGTGGGCACGCTCGCCACAACAACATCATCAGCAGGGTCCGCGACCCGTCCGGCTTGCTCGACCGCAATCTTCAAGTCAGGATTTGCCCGCCGGATTTTATCGCAAGCCTGTTCAAGGAGTTCGGCACGGTGGGCCAACACCAGCATTTGGTTTCGCATGCGAAAATAGCGCGGAAATTCAGCGAAGATCACAGTTTTACCCGAACCGGTGGGAAGACAGGTCAACTGCCGGCGAACACCGGCCCGGTAGCCCGCCATGATTGCCCCCAGACATTCACGCTGGTAATCGCGGAGGTCAAACATTCTGTTGGAAGGATCTGGATCGGACATGCTATTAGAAGCCAAATTTATTATCTGTTTAAATGGACAGGGCTCTGCATCTTTTATCATTTATTGTTAGCAATCCAAGATGGCTTTTACAAGACGGCAAATAGAAAAGATGTCATGGCTTTATGCAATTCCCCTGAGAAATAAAAGAGAAATGCATATTTCATGTCCCCACTCTCGTGTTGAGCACCGCCCCTACAACAATGCCGCCCAACGTCAAGATCATCGAGAAGCCGATCTAGCGATCTTCACTGTTTAAAGTCAGCTTTATTGTCAACATTGGTTTTTAATGCCGGGGTCGAAATTTATGGTAAAATCGAGTCCGCCTTGGCGGATTTGTCCGAGGTTGGAATTTTTCCGTGGTCTTCAGGCCTCAAAACAGAAATCATGCCGGTATCGAACCGGCGGTAGCACCGGTAATACTTGGCTTGAAAAAGCGCCTGCGATGATTTTCAAGTTAAGGAGTTTACGATTGACCTTTATTGGCAGCATCGCTATGTTTGAATCACATCGTGCCCGTTGAGAATTGACTATCCGCATTCATGGCACCCTGCGATGAATTGGCCTAAAGGGGGGGGATTTTATTCCAATGTTGAAAACCCTTATTCTTACTGAAAAGCCCTCGGTGGCGATGGATTTTGCACGGGGGCTCGGTATCCGGGGCAAACAAGACGGATATATTGAAAACGACAAATATATCATCACATGGGCGGTGGGACATTTGGTGGAACTTTTTGAGCCGCAAGACTACAATCCGGCCTGGAAAAAATGGAGTTTTGAAAACCTTCCAATCATCCCGGCGTCCTACAGGTACAAAACAATAAAACGTACCGAAAAACAGTTCAACACAATTCGCAGGCTGTTGTTGGAAAAAAACATCGATCGGATCGTCGTGGCAACAGATGCGGGAAGGGAAGGGGAGGTCATCGCCAGAACGGTTCTGTTGACCACCCAGCCCGCAAGTATGAAGGAAATATACCGCTTTTGGACAAGCCAAGCCTTGACTCCCGCAGTGGTTAAAGGCGGGATGAAGTCTCTCAAGCCTGCAACAGAGTATGACCGGTTGTGGGACGCCGGAAGGGCGAGACAGATCGCCGATTGGCTTGTCGGAATGAACGGATCCCGGGCTGCAACAATCAGAATGAAGGATCTTTTCAGTATCGGCAGGGTCCAGACAGCGGTTCTTGCCTTGCTTGTGGCGCGGCGAAAGGAGCGTGACGCCTTCAAGCCGGAGCCGTACTGGCTGGTCAGGGCAACCTTCAGAGGAGAAAAAGGAACCTGGCGGGGATTGTGGATCCATGAAGGAAAAAGCAGGATCACTTCCCGTAAGGACGCACAGAACATAATCGCCGCCATTGAAAACCGTCAAGGCGTGGTGACATCGTCCAAAAGAACCCAAAAAAGCCAGCCCCCGCCTCTTCTTTATTCACTTACCGATCTTCAGCAGGATGCCAATATTCGTTTTGGTTTTACCGCAAAACAGACCCTTCAGATCGCCCAGGATCTGTATGAAAATAAAAAATGTCTGTCATACCCCAGAACCGACTCACGGGTGCTGGGTTCAAAAAACGCTGCCATGGTACACGGACTGATTCAGAAGCTGGCAAAACAGTATCCGGATGTTTTTTCAGGTATTGATCCGGAACTGGCAGGTGCTGGCAACAAACGTGTGTATAATGACGCAAAGCTAACAGACCATCATGCCCTGATACCGCTTGACCCCTTGCCAGAGAACAGCTCGGATAGGGAGAAGAAAATTTATGATCTGGTTCTGAAACGGTTTGGTGCAGCCTTTTATGCAAACTGTATTTACGAGGTCAGGGAGATCCTAACGAAGGTCAACAATAACCTTATTTTTCGTACCATGGGCAAAGTGGTCATCCGACCGGGCTGGCAGTCTATTTTGACGCCGACACCCAGCAAAAAGAGTGTTGACGAACATGAACAGGATATTCTTCCCCCTCTTGAAAAGGGTGATAAGGGAGACGTAGAAAAAAGTGAAATAGAAGATAAAAAAACCACTCCACCGCCTGAATACACTGATGCGCTTCTTTTAAAGGACATGACCAATCCCGCAAGGTATGTAAATGAGGCCGACCTCAAAAAAATATACCGTGGGGATGTTGGGCTGGGAACCCAGGCAACCCGTGCCCAGATAATAGAAACACTTCTTGTCCGACGATATGTACGCAGGGAAAAAAAGACACTCCTGACGACGAAAAAAGGTGTCTTTTTGATAGACACCCTGAAAAAGTTTAGTGTTGCCGGAACGCTTGCCTCACCGGAGAAAACGGCGTTGTGGGAACTGGAGCTGGAACGGATTTCTGCGGGAAAAGGCTCTGTGGACGGGTTTCTTGAGGGAATCGAACATTTTGTGCGGGATACGGTCCGGGAATTTTTGGAAAGTGAAACCGGAGGCGTTCAGCGCGAAGCTGTGGGGCGTTGTCCTTTGTGCGGCCGAAATGTCTTGGACGGCTTCAAGACCTATGAGTGTTCAGGAAAAAGAAAGACCTACGGTCGATGTCGGTTTGTTATCTGGAAGAAAATAGCCGGAAAGCGTATCTCTCCGGGAGCGGCGGCAATGCTTTTGAAAGGAAGGACTGTGGGACCTTACAAAGGTTTTGTGTCCAAAAAGAAAAAGAAGTTCTCAGCCTCCCTCAAACTGGTGCGTGAAAATGGCAATTGGGAAGTTCGATTCTTGTTCGATACTTCCGGCAAAGAGCCGCCAGCCGGGGCGAAACCGGCATCTTTGGATGGTGCTGTAAAGGAAACTCCTGAAACTAAGAAAGATTTCGGCAACTGCCCCGTCTGTGGCGGAAAAATCATCAAAGGCAAACGAGGTTACGGATGTTCTAACTGGCGGACACAAGACGGCGGCTGTCGTTTCGTGATATGGGAGATGCTCAGCGGAAAAAAACTCACACCTGCCAATATCAAAACGCTCACAGAGGGCAAAGCCACAAGAAAATATGTATTCAGGGAGGAAAGCGGCAAAAGGTTCCGGGCGAAACTCAAGCTTGAAAAAGGGGGACGCGGTATATGGGAACCGGTGATGATCGAAAGGGAAACATACTAAAGGATTCTGACTTCATCGTATTGATATCGGATATTTGTCATTGCGTACTATTGTCTGATGCCGGTTTTAAGGCCTTAGATTGGCCTGCCCTGTTAAATAGGGTTCCTTACAGGGAAATTTAACAGGTGAAAAATGGGGACCTCCTTTTAGCATTTTAAGGGTTTTACAAATTATCGACTCTATGCTAATAGGAGGCCGTTTTATTTAAAATGAGATAAAACATTCTTTCCGCTAATTCTTCTGTTTTACTCTTAGAGGTATTTTCTCTAGTTATTCCATTATATAACATCCATAAAATTATAAGATTCTA
>Ga0126334_10000298_pt1 | contig 14956 bp, 10 predicted proteins | sample InaspJWI49metaG_FD_94491 | JGI IMG/M metagenome (GOLD analysis project Ga0126334, IMG submission 94491) | Marine gutless worms symbiont microbial communities from Oahu, Hawaii - Inanidrilus sp. 2 OAHU.JWI-49 metaG | ecosystem: Host-associated > Annelida > Digestive system > Unclassified...
ATGTGCCCGGATTGCCAGGCCGAGTATGATGACCCGCTGGATCGGCGTTTTCATGCCCAGCCCAATGCCTGCCCTGTTTGTGGACCGCAGTGCGTTCTGATGGGTGCAGACGGCCGTCTGCACGAGGGAGAGGATCCCATCAAAGCCGCCGCCCGCCTGTTGAAAGCCGGACACATCCTGGCCGTAAAGGGTCTCGGTGGCTTTCACCTGGCCGTGGACGCGGAAAACGAGGCCGCCGTTCAACAGCTGCGCCGGCGTAAGCATCGGGAAGAAAAGCCGTTTGCCCTGATGTCCGCCTCCCTGGAGATGATTGCGAGCTATGCCGTTGTGGAAGGCACCCACCGCGAATTGTTGACATCCATCCAGCGTCCCATTGTGCTGCTGGATAAAAAACAACCGAACGCCATTTCAAGATCGGTAGCTCCCCGCAACCGCTATTTCGGGGTGATGCTGCCGTATACGCCGCTGCACTATCTCCTGCTTGGCGAGGGGTTCACGGCGTTGGTTATGACCAGCGGCAATATGAGCGAGGAGCCCATCTGTATCGACAATGCCGATGCACGCACACGTCTGGCCGCGGTGGCCGACTATTTCCTGATGCATGATCGCGGTATTTACCTGCGCAGCGACGACTCCATTGTCCGACACAGTGCCGGCCAGGCCCGCTTTCTCAGAAGGTCACGCGGGTATGTTCCCGTGCCGGTGTTTGTCAAGCGGGCCCTGCCGCCGACGCTGGCTTGTGGGGCCGGGTTGAAAAATACAGTTTGCCTCACCAAGGAAGATCGGGCGTTTTTAAGCCAGCACATAGGAGACTTGGAAAATCAGGAGACCCTGGACTTCTTCGAACTGACCGTGCGCCACCTAAAACGCATCCTGGATATCCAACCCGAGATCGTGGCCCATGACCTGCACCCGGATTATCTGAGCACGCAGTTTGCACTTGCCCAGACCGGCGTCCAACAGGTTCCGGTCCAGCATCATCACGCCCACATTGTCAGTGCCATGGCGGAACATCATCTGGAGGGACCGGTTATCGGCCTCTCATTTGATGGAACCGGCCTGGGGACTGATGGCAAGATCTGGGGGGGTGAAGTATTGCTCTGCGAATTACATGACTTTAAACGGGCCGGCTATCTGGAATATGTCCCCATGCCGGGCAGTAACGCCGCCATCAAGGAACCGTGGCGCATGGGCCTGAGCTACCTGCAGCGTGCCTTCGGCGACCAGGCCGCCGATTTGGATCTGCCCTTGCTGCAATCCGTGTCCGGTGACCAAGCCGCCGTCATATACCAGATGATCGATAAGAGGCTCAATGCACCCGAAACATCCAGCCTCGGCCGGCTGTTCGACGGAATTGCCGCCATCATAGGCCTCCGGGAAACCGTACGGTTCGAGGGGCAGGCAGCTATGGAACTGGAAATGATCGCCGACCCGGAAGAAAGCGGCCACTATGATGGACGGTGGCGCCGGACGGAGGACCAGTATCGCCTGGACCCCGGGTTGCTGGTGCGTTCAGTCGTATCCGATTGTGTCCGCGGCGTCCCCGCCGCTGTTATCAGCAGTCGTTTTCACAATACCCTCACCCGCCTGTTTGCGGAACTTTGCCGGAGCCTGCGCACCGATACGGGTCTCGATCGGGTTGTGCTGAGCGGGGGCGTATTTCAAAACTCGCTGCTGCTGACCGCCCTGTCGGCGGCCCTTGCCAAAACAGGGTTTAAGGTTTATTCTCAACAACTCTTTCCGGCCAACGATGGGGGCCTATCACTGGGACAGGCTGTGGCGGCGGCCGCTATGGTTCAACATTAGGACGTACTGTTATGACTGTAAAACACCTCGAAGAATACCGGGATCCGGAAATCGCCCGGACCCTGATAGATACCATCAGCAAGCGCAGCCGAAAAAACATTCGGTTGATGGAAGTGTGCGGCACCCACACGGTGTCAATTTTCAGACACGGCATCCGGGAGGTCCTGCCGGATACCATTTCCCTGCTCTCCGGGCCGGGGTGTCCGGTTTGTGTGACTGCCCAGGGAGAGATAGATGCCTTTATTGCCCTCTCGCGTGTAGAAGGCGTAATCATCACAACCTTCGGCGATCTGCTGCGGGTGCCCGGTACCACCAGTTCCCTCCAGGAGGAGCGCGCCGCCGGCCGGGATATCCGGATGCTTTATTCCGCCATGGATGCCCTGGACGTGGCCCAGGCCAATCCCGATCGCCAGGTGGTGTTCCTGGGCGTTGGCTTCGAAACCACCGCTCCCACCATTGCCGGGACACTGACCATGGCTAAATCCATGGGGCTGCAAAATTTTTCCGTCATCTCGGCCCACAAACTGGCGCCGCCGGCCCTGGATGCCCTCATGCAAACCGAAGGTGTTGAGTTGGACGGGTTCATCATGCCCGGCCACGTTTCGGTGATTATCGGGCTGAAGGCCTATGCCGGGCTGTTTGAAACCTATCGGGTGCCGTGTGCCGTGGCAGGCTTCGAGCCGACCGACATATTGAAGGCCATTGCCTTGCTGGTAGAACAAATAGAATCTGAAACGCCGGCCGTGGTGAACGCCTATCCACGGGCCGTTACCCACGCGGGTAATGTCAAAGCGCAGGAAATTATGGAAACGGTCTTCAAGGTTGAAGATGCCAACTGGCGCGGCCTGGGCGTCATCCCGCTTAGCGGCCTGGGCATCAGTGACGCCTTTGCCGATTTCGATGCCATGCGGCGATTTCGGCCGGAAGTACCGGACGCACCGGAGCCCAAGGGCTGCGGGTGCGGGGAGATCCTGACCGGGCGTAAGATACCCCCGGAATGTGCGCTCTACAAAAAGGTCTGCACACCGGTCAACCCGATCGGCCCTTGCATGGTTTCCAGCGAGGGGACGTGTGCCGCATACTATCGCTACCACTCTTAGTGTTCGCGCACAGGCGGCATCTTTTGGTTCCGGACGGCGTTATCACATTTTCTAAATCTTCGACATAGCGGCTACTATGCCTGCGGTTTAGAAAATGCTCTAGCCTTGCCCGGAACCAAAAGATGCCGCCTGTACACGAACACGAGGAATTTTCACATAACAGGAACTCAAATGGCGAATGATAAAATATTATTGGATCATGGGAGTGGGGGGAAGGTGTCCCATGCCTTGACCAGAGATCTGCTGCTGCCGGTGTTCGGCAATCCGGTCTTAAACAGACTGGATGATGGTGCGGTATTGGATGTGGACGCCGGACGGCTGGCTTTTTCAACGGATACCTACGTGGTAGATCCCATCTTCTTCCCCGGTGGTAACATTGGGGATCTGGCCATCAATGGCACCGTAAATGATCTGGCCATGTGCGGGGCTGAGCCGCTTTTTCTCAGTGTGGGTCTGCTTCTGGAAGAAGGTTTTGCCCTGGAAGACCTAAAAACAATCGTTGCAACCATGGGAGCTGCCGCCCGCAAGGCCGGGGTTGATATCGTGACCGGCGATACCAAGGTGGTACCCAAGGGGGCGGCCGACAAGATATTCATTAATACCTCCGGGGTGGGGCGCATACCAGCAGGCATCGACGTGGGCTCTGACCAGGCCCGCCCCAAGGATGTCATCATCATTTCCGGTACCCTGGCGGACCATGGTGCGACGGTGCTGACCCAGCGGGAAGGTCTTACTTTCGACGCCCGGGTGGCCAGCGATTCGGCGGCCTTGAACCTCATGGTGCAGCAGATCCTTGACGTTTGCCCGCAGGTCAGTGTGTTGCGCGACCCTACCCGCGGAGGGGTGGGAACGGCGCTGAATGAAATTGCCGGGCAGTCCGGTGTCGGGATAAAACTGTTTGAGGATAGAATACCTGTTAAACCTGAAGTTGCCGGCATATGTGAACTACTCGGACTGGACCCGCTCTATGTTGCCAATGAAGGCAAGCTGCTGGCGTTGGTACCGGCTGACCAATCGGAGCGTGTGCTGGGCACGATTACCGCGAATGAGCTCGGCCGGGATGCCACCATTATCGGAGAAGTGACGGCAGACTCCCCCGGCAAGGTGTTTATGCAGACCCGCATCGGCGGCAGCCGGATTGTGGATATGCTCACAGGCGAACAGCTTCCCCGAATCTGTTAGAAGCTCTCTTAAAAGTGCCTTTTGATCCAATCTCTGCGTTGGGTGCGAAACTTAAATCCTCGAAATACTGGAAGTATTCCTCCGGTTTAAATTTCGCACCCAACGCAGAGATTGGATCAAAAGGCACTTTTAAGAGAGCTTCTAAACGAAAAATTACAGACGAGTAATTCCAAGTGGGTGAAAATACTTCACAGCTTTCTTAGGGGAGAGCATTCAAATAGATAAAATGATAACTATGAAAACATATAAATGTTTATCCATAGTTTGCGCTAGCCTGGTTTGCCTGGTGCTGGGTTTTACGATCGGCTGTGGGATGAAGAGGGAGACGCTCCTGTCCGGTCGAACCATGGGGACGTTTTACCACATCAAGGTGGTTACCGGCTATGTCACGAATCTTGATGGCCTGCAAAGAAAGATAGATGCCCGCCTGGAGGAAATCAACCAGAGCATGTCCACCTACCGGTCTGACAGCGAAATCAGCCGTTTCAATAGAATGCCGGCTGGTGCCACCATACAGGTATCCGCAGATTTTTATCGCGTGCTGCAAGTTGCCGCAAAGGTGTTCAAGTGGTCCGGCGGAGCCTGGGACGGGACTGTAAAACCCCTGGTGAACCTCTGGGGCTTTGGCAATGCACGCCCCGTGCAGCAAGCCCCAGATCCGGAGGCGATCACCAACGCGCTCGCCCGTACCGGCTTCGGTCACATCCGGATGCTCCCGGACGGACAGATCGGGAAAGACGATTCCCAGCTAACCCTCGATTTGGCCTCTATTGCCAAAGGATATGGTGTGGAGGCGATTGCCGCCCTGATCCGCCGGGAGGGCTATCGGAATTTTCTGGTGGAGATCGGGGGGGAGGTTGTCGCGGCCGGGGTCCGTAAAGATGGCCGGCCATGGGTCGTGGGCATCAACCGGCCGGCCCCGGAGGCGACTGCCACCGCTGTCTACCGGGCCTTTGCCCTGTCCGACGGAGCCCTGGCCACCAGTGGCGATTACCGCAATTTTTTTGAACTGGACGGCGTCCGGTATTCGCACGTGATCGATCCACGCACGGGATACCCGGTGGCCAACCGAGTGGCTAGTGTATCGGTGGTGGCCTCCAATTGCACCCTGGCCGACGGTTTGGCCACCGCCTTGATGGTCATGGGTATTAAAGAAGGCCTATCCCTGGTAAACCGGCTCGAGAATGTGGAGTGCCTGATCATCGCGTATGCACCGGACGGGCAGCTGCGCGAGCATGCTTCCACCGGTTTCCCTGGGAAAACGAGCTGACCGCCAGTACTAGAACCCATCTCAAAAAAGTCTTATAGTCCGGGATAGCCGTACGGCGAAGACGGATTGGCCCAAACTTCAGCCTTCGCTGAAGCAATGCCTGATAAACGCTGCTGGGAGCCTTGCTTGCCCGGCGTAGCTCTTAGAGCGAAGACGGGATTTTGAACTAAAAGCCGGTTTTTGATATGGGTTCTACTCCCACCATTGATTTCAATTGACTTCGCGAAATGATCGTATTAGCAATACTACTCACGGGCGAATTCGCGATATCCGTAATTCAAATCTACATTTCACGTAACAATTAGCAGCTTCATTCATTTGCCGGAGAGATCAGACCTTAGGACGGGAGGATTTCGCATATGTTCAGGCGGTTTTTCAAGTATCTGACCTTTGAGAACGTACCGGTGTATCTGGAAAGATGGCCGAAGACGGTGATCCTGATTGTCGTGGCGCTCACCGCTTTGTTTGCCCTGCAGATTCCCAACCTGTCATTTTCTACCTCCGTCTACGATCTGGTGATCGAAGATCTTCCCGAGACGGAACGCTACAAGGCCTTTAAAAAAGTATTCGGCTCGGATGAGATAATCCGCGTCGTGGTAAGAAGCGAGAATGTGTTTGATCCCCTGGTCTTCCGTCAGCTGGAGCTGCTGTCTGAGACAGCGGCTAAAATAGAAGGGGTTCGGCGGGTCATCAGCCTACCGGGCATTAAAAAAGCGATTGATATCAGTGGTGATTGGAGCCTGGATGAGTTTGCCCGGGTGCTGGATCCGGTGGACCTGTTCAGTGGCAATATCGTGTCCGTGGATCACAAGGCGACTGCTTTGACCCTGGTCCTGGCCAATGATGCCGACTACTTGAATGTAATCGATAGAGTCGCAGGGATGATCGCCGACTCTCCGGAGAAACTCTCTCTTTACCAAATCGGCATGCCCCTGGTGTCCCAGGCCCTGGAGGAATATACCCGCAAAGATTTTTTTAGGTTGCCGCCAATTACGTTTGGCCTGATAGCCATTTTGTTGTTCTTTATTTTTCGAAATGCAGCCTATCTTATTCTGCCCCTGGTGTGTGTTTCCTTTTCGCTGGTATGAACATTCGGGCTCATGGCCGGATCCGGTATTCCCCTGTCCATGCTGACCATGATTGTACCGGTGTTTCTTATTGCCGTGGGTACGGCCTATTGCCTGCACATTGTTTCCGCGTATCAGGCCTGCCGGCAAGACGATCAAACCGCAATGGTATCCGTCCGGCTTGCTTTCGGGGAGATCGCTTTTCCCACGGTCCTGGCTGTGACCACTACCGTTATCGGTCTCGGATCGCTCTTGCTCAATCACATTCCAGCGATCCGGGAGTTTGCCCTGTTTTCCTGTTTCGGGATGTTTAGCCTGTTGGTAATGGTGCTGACCCTGTTCCCGGCGGCCCTGGTCTGTATACCCATGTCCAGGGGCGACAGCTGCCAGCCGACCGGCGATGGCGGAGTCATAGACCGCATCATCACCTTTGTCATCGACCTGAACCTGAACCGCCAGTGGCTGGTGCTGCCGATCATTGCTGTTGTCGTGGTCATATGTGTTGCCGGTATCTTCCGCTTGCGGGTCGAGACCAACCCGGTTGGTTATTTCAAAGACGACACCCCGGTCAGCCGTCATTTTCACGATATCTACAAAGATCTGTCTGGTAGTTTTCCGATCAACATCTCCATGACCGGCAAGGGCGAGGACTATTTTCAAGATCCGGCCCACCTTGCCGAGATCGCCAAGCTTCAAAAGTTCGCCCAGGCACTGCCCGGCGTAGACAAAACCATTGCATATACGGACTACATGAAACTGGTTAATTATGCCGGCAACCAGTTCAAACCCGAGAACTATGTCTTACCCGAAGCCGCCTGGGAAGTGCGGATGCTGGCCAACAAATACACGATGATGCTGGGCGAGGACATGTTCACCCGGTTCATGAGCCCGGATTATACCAGTGCTAATATCCTGCTGCTTACCCACATTTCCAGTTCCCAGGATTTTTTAGACCTGCGCGAGCGGATCCTGGAATATACCGAGGTGAATTTTTCCAAAGACTATACGTGGGATGTGACCGGTTTCGGAATCGTTATCTCAGCCAGCAGTCATTTACTGACCAGCGGGCAGGTAAAGAGTCTGTCTTTGACCATGGTGGTGGTTTTCGGCATCATGTTTCTGCTTTTTCTGTCCAGTAAGGTCGGCCTGGTGGCCATTGTGCCCAACCTGTTCCCGATCATTATCAATTTCGGCATCATGGGGTGGCTTGGCATCGAGCTTTCCATGTTTACCAGCCTTATTGCCAGTATTGCCATCGGATTGGCAGTCGACGATACCATCCATTATCTGGTCCGTTACAACAAGGAATTCCGTAAGGATCTGGATGATAGAAAAGCTCTGCAAGCGACCCTGCGGCACATCGGCCGACCCATCATCTACACCACGATTACCATCAGTATTGGCTTTTCCATTCTGGCCTTCTCCAGTTTTCAGCCCACGGCCGTGTTCGGCCTGATGATGATCACCATGCTGTCGGCGCTGGTCGGTGACCTGATTCTGTTGCCTTCTTTGATGCTGCACGTCGAATTGGTGACCCTCTGGGATCTGGTGCGGATCAAGCTGGGCACAGAGCCCAGGCACGGCATTCCCCTGTTCAAGGGATTGTCTCGCACGCAAGTTCACTACATCATCATGGCGGGGGCCCTTAAAAAAATCGATAAGGGCGAGGTGTTGTTTCGCAAAGGTGATGCCAGCGACTCCATGTATGCCTTGATATCCGGCGATATGATTGTGGTTGACCAGACCCGGGATGGGGACGCGCCTGAAAAACGGAGTATTTCGAAAATCCTTACGCGGGTCAGTGCCGGGGAACTCATTGGTGAAATGGGATTATTGCGCGGGGCCCCGCGCTCGGCCACCGTAATTGCTTCCTGCCCGTGTGAACTGCTGCAGGTGAACCTGAAGATGATCAAACGCCTGCAGTGGCTCTACCCGCCCATGGCGCTCACCCTTAATTTCAATATTTTGAACATTCTGTGCGATAAACTGGAACGGTCATCCCAGAGTCTGGTCGACAACAGTTTTATCGATGACCTGACTGGATTGTGGAACCGGCGTACATTTATGGAAAACCTCAGCACGGAAACCTACCGGTCGAAAAGGTACCATTCCGACCTGACGCTATGCCTGCTCCAGCTGAATGGGAAAAGTGCCGCTCGCGGTGAACAAAAAGTCGGTCTCGATGAGAGACTCCTGCGGGTCCTATCGTCGATTCTGAGCCGAGGCTTGCGGAAAAGTGACGGTCTCGGGCGGCTCGATGACGACAAATTCGCCTTCATGTTCCCCCAGACAAAAGCAGATGAGGCCCATGGCATCGTCAACCGGGCCGTTGAAAGCCTCTATGAGACTGTCGCAGATCAGGGCTGGCCGCAAGTAAAGCTGTCTATGGGGCTGGCTATCAGGCCCAGGGCGATGAAACCGCCGACGAACTATGTGCCCGGGCGGAAGAAAACCTTCAGGACATCGCCGATCGCAATAAACTCGCATAGGGGCTTTTTCTAAATTGTCTTCTTGTCGGGCATAGCCTTCAGGCGACGCCTGATTGGTCCAATTTTTTCTCTACGTTAGGCGTTCGATTTCGGCACGCAGTGCCGGTTTTCAAGCCGTCAGGCGCAACCGTTAGCGCTATCCTCAAAATAATTAAGTATTTACCATGATAGGCATTGGCTTTGCTGGCACCTCCGGTTGCGACCCACAATCGGGAAATAAAACAGCGGGAAGTCCCGCAGCGCGGGGATACCTCACGGCCGCCTTGACTTGTCGTAGATCCCGCGTGAATTATGCGGGGAACCAAAAGCCTAATTTAGAAACAGCCCCTAGTGTTTGCATTTCAAATGCCGCCTGGCTGCCACCCATTATTCTATTGACAATCCATACCGGTGTTTCTATTCATAATCTGGCTTTTTGGCAGGCATAGCTTGCATTTTTTAACGTTTAGCGGGATCGGTATGGACGCGATCGTAAAAACGATTTATCTGGTGAGTCTTGGGTGCGCCCGCAACCAGGTGGACAGCGAGCTGATGCTCGGCAGTTTGGGTGCCGCCGGCTGGGAAGTCGTTGCCGATCCGGAAGATGCCGGGGCCATTGTCATCAATACCTGTAGCTTCATTGAATCCGCCGCCGACGAATCCATCGCGGCCATTTTAGAAATGGCGGTGCACAAAGCGGAAGGGAACTGTCGCACACTGGTGGTGACCGGCTGTCTGCCCGAACGGTACCGGGAGCAGATCAGCGCGGAATTGCCTGAGGTGGACGCCTTTCTGGGTACCGGCGCTTATGCCGACATCCTGCGGGTTATAGAGCAGCCGGTCGAAAAGGGCCTGTGCCTGCTGCCGGACCCGGACCTGATCCGCCCCCAAGGGCCAGATTCACCGCGGCAACTCGAAGACCGGACGGCCATGGCTTATCTGAAGATTGCCGAAGGCTGCAGCCGGCACTGTACCTACTGCATCATTCCCAAACTGCGCGGAAAACAGAAAAGCCGCCAACCGGCTGATATTATTACAGAGGCCGGAACGCTTGCCGCCGCCGGGATAAAAGAAATCGTCCTGGTCGCACAGGATACCACTTATTACGGGCAGGATATTGGGTCCTACGGGCTGGCCGGGCTTTTGACAGCCTTGGCAGAGGCGCATCCGGAGCTGTGGATCCGATTTTTGTATGGCCACCCGGAGAGCATCCAGCCGGATGTTTTATCAACGGTAGCCCGCTATGCCAATCTTTGCCCCTACTTTGACATTCCCATCCAGCACGCCAGCAACGGGATATTGAAACAAATGGGCCGGTACTATACCGCCGACGACTTGCTGGACCTGTTTGACCGCATTCGGATGGCCGTTCCGGGAGTTGCCCTGCGCACGACGGTCATTACCGGCTTCCCCGGCGAAACCGAGGCGGATTTCGCCCGGCTAACAGACTTCGTGCGTCGGGTTCGGTTCGATCACTTGGGCGTGTTCACCTATTCCGACTCGGCGGATTTGCCCTCCCACCGGCTTCCGGGCCATGTCCCCCACCAGACGGCCGTGGACAGACAGGAGCGCCTTATGGCCCGGCAACTGGATATCTCCAGGGAGAACAACCGCCGATATCTGGGAGCGGAGGTGGCGGTGCTCGTTGAGGAACATCCCGAGACAGGCGTCTATATCGGGCGGACGATGATGCAGGCCCCCGAAGTGGACGGCTTGACAATTCTGCACGCGGACAATATTGAAAGAGGCACCATCGTACGCGCCCGGATTACGGATACGCTGGAATATGATCTGATCGGGAAGGTTCTTTAGGCTTATGGTTGACCTTAAAACCAAGATTTTGGAGGCGGTTCGCGAAGACCTGGAAGCAATCAATGCCGCCCTCGAAGCAAACCTGGATCCCTATTTTGACCTGACCCGGGATGTGGCCGGCCATATTCTGTTCAGCGGCGGCAAGCGGTTGCGCCCGCTGCTCATGCTGTTGTCTGCCCGCTTGTGTAATTATAAGGGTAACCGGGCGCCGGCATTCGCGGTCATTTTCGAATATCTGCACGCGGCCACCCTCTTGCATGACGACCTTGTCGACGAGGCTACCGTCCGCCGGGGCAAACCGGTGGCCAATTCGGTCTGGAACAACGCCACGGCCGTCCTGACGGGGGATTTTCTGCTGGCCCGGTCTTTGTCACTGGCTGCAGAAACTGGGAATGCGGATGTGATTCAGACCATCGCCCGAATCACCGAAATGATGTCCCAGGGTGAAATCCAGCAATTGCATCGCAAAGGCGATCTGACATTAACCGAAGCCGAATATATGCAGGTCATCGAGTGCAAAACCGCGGTGTTGTTCGAGGGGGCCTGCCGAACCGGGGCCCTGGTGGCGGGGCGTAATGCTTCCGATCCGCAGGCCCTGGCCGATTATGGTTATAACCTGGGACTGGCTTTCCAGATGGCAGATGATCTGCTGGACTATACCCAGGACAGTACCGCGCTGGGCAAGGCCGTGGGCGCCGATCTGCGAGAAGGCAAGCTGACCATGCCGGTGATTTATGCACTAGCAAAGGCCGCTCCGGACGACAGGCACCAGATGGAGGCGATAATCCAGAATCCCGAGTTCTCGATCGGAGAATTCAACACCCTGATAGAGCTGCTCGAAACATACGACGGAATAAGGTATACTCGAAACAACGCCAGGAAATATGTGGACCGCGCCAAGGCATGCCTGGAGGGATTTAAATCCTCCCCCACCCGGGATACATTGGGGGATATTGCGGATTATGCCCTGCAACGCAAAGCTTGAAACAGCTTTGGGTCGATTAAAAAGATAGAAAAAAGGGCTTGATGTTAGTATTAGATTGAGCCGAGTGAATGCTTACAAGCCGCTCCTAAAAGCAGTTTTCTTTTTTAAAGGGTCAGACATTGAGCGCTATACGGAGGAACACATACATGCGGACTTATGTAAGGTCGCTATGGCTGCTGGCTGTACTAGCAGTGGTTTGCGTAACAGGATTAACAGGCGGGCAATCGGCACAAGCCCAGCAGCCGGCGGGTATTAAAACCATGGTTGTGATCGGGACCGGAACCATTTACAAAGGCAATCCCGAGGCGGCCCGGCAGGACGCCATTAAAAACGGGCTCAACACAGCCCTTGATGCAGCCGTGGTTGAAATGCTCTCACCCGAAGGTCTGGTGGGCCACTTTCAGATTATCAACCAGGTTATCCAGGGCCAGACCGAGGCGTTTATTCAAGGCTACAAGGTCCTTGGTGAATATAAGGCCGGTAAAACCTACCGTGCTGTGGTCGAGGCAACCATATCCGTAGAAGCCATTGCCCGTAAACTGGCCGAAATGTCCATCGCGGTGGGCCGGGGGGAATTACCGAAGATCCTTTTCTTTGTTTCCGAGCAAAACCCGATCGGTGCCTTGCCGCATTACTGGTGGGGAGGCGATGCGCAATTTGTCATGTCTTCAGCGGAAAAAACCATGGCCCAAGCGTTTACGGAAAAAGGGTTCCTGATAGCCGACCCAGCGCGCAGTTCTTCCGGTACCCAGAATCGAACCATAGATTTTCCAGCTGCCATCGATACGGCTTCCGCCATGCTGCTGGCTGCGGACTACGGCGCCAAGGTTATCATCGTTGGGACGGCGGTTTCCCAACCGGCACCCAATACCATGGGGGCCACCCGAAGATCATATGCCGCCACGGTTCAAGTGCGGGCATTTCTGGTCACCGACGGCACCGAGCTGGCATTGACTGAAAAAGAAGCAGTCACGGCCGGAAGCGACGATATTGTTGGTGGCCGCCAGGCAATCGATGCAGCAGCGGGGTTGGCGGCAGCGGATCTGGCCGAACGGATTGCGGCTGTCTGGGGTAAAGAGGGTAAGGATCTTACCACGATTCAGATTGCGGTGGAGGGAACCCGCGATCTGGCCAATTTCGTCATGTTTCGGCGCGTGATAAAAAAAATGCCCGACGTCCAGAATATAAAAACCCTCGAAATGAAGCCGGATCAGGCCTTGATGGAAGTTGATTTCCAGGGAACCGCCGAAGCCTTTGCCAATGGTTTGATGTTGAATCCGTTTGAAAATTTCCGGTTGGACATATACGAGGTGTCGGGTGAACTTCTGAGAGTCGCCTTAATTCCAAAGTGATACCGGGCGGCCAGCGGCCGACCTTGGCGGTTTCAGAGACCAGACCGCATACTTTCTATAACCGGCTGATAATTCAGTTATTAATGAATTTAGTGGATGTGATGGCATCGTTATGTGTACGGCTGGGATTTCGCTTGACAGCGAATAGCCCCAATGATATCTCAACATCTACTTTTACAGGCACGTAGCTCAGGGGGAGAGCGCTTCCCTGACACGGAAGAGGTCGTTGGTTCAAATCCAATCGTGCCTACCAGAAACAAATAGGCGAAAAGCCCGGCTACCTGGCCGGGCTTTTCGTGTTTTCGGACCATACATTGTGTGCTACGAAACTCGCCCAAATTTCTACAATGCCAGCTTCTATTTTGGTGATCCTTAATGATTAATATAATTAATTCGGTTGTATGAATCTGGTTGCGGTGGTAGGCGCGACCAGCAAAGATAAAGCCGCCTATTTCTTCAAGAATCACATTTGCTTTTCTGACATAATGTTGCAGTTTTAAGTCATGTCTAAAATACACTTTCACTTGGAGATGAAATATTTCACATACTGTAAAGGCTTAGCACCCTCTTCACCCTCTATGCAGGAGCAACAATCATGAAAAAATCCCTCATCATTATATGTTTAACGATACTTATCAGTACCTTGAGTATTTCCTATGCCCAAAATAAGTCGACACCCGGTTACAACACCTCAATCCCAGAGGTCATTATGACGCCAGATACCGTGGAAACACGGATCGGTACGTTGAAGTTCATCGACGGTCGACCTACCCCTGAGACGAGCAAGTTAATGTATGATACCCTTGACTTTATACGCGGTGCAGAAGTTTTTCTCAACTTTATACCGGCGACCTCAATCGAAGGTATCCGGCGTGGCCTACTGGAGATTGGCATAGACGAAGCCAATAAGGTCGCCGTGTTTGACAAACTCATGGACTCAAACCCATTGTTTTTGACCGGCAACACCGACACGGTCTACGGGATGACCATCCTTAACCTCCAACGCGACGGAGCAGTGGTGATCGAGGTTCCAAAGGGGCAAGGCCCAGCGACGGTGAACGATGCCTATTTCCGTTTTGTAACCGACATGGGTGTACCTGGTCCAGACAAAGGTGATGGGGGGAAGTATCTGATCCTGGCACCTGATTACAAGGGTGATCTCAATCCGCCAGTAGGCGGCTATAAAACCAAGGTCGATGGCGAAAACTATTTCGTTTCGAAATCTACGAGCTATATCAACTGGTTTATCGCCAGGGGGTTCCTGGTTGATGGAAAAACCGACACTGCGGTTAAAGCCTATAAAAAAGGACTGAAGATCTATCCGTTATCTCGGAAGAATAGTCCCCCTAAGATGAAGTTTATCAGTGCATCGAGGCGGTCCTTTAATACGATCCACGCCAATACGTTTGAGTTTTATCATGAACTACATGCTGTCATCGATCGCGAACCTTTATCGACATTCGATCCTGAGCTGCGTGGCCTGGCTGCTGCCATCGGCATCCAGAAAGGTAAGCCCTTTGAACCGGATGCACGCATGAAAAAAATTCTCAACGAAGCCGTTGCTGTAGGCAACGCTACGGCACGGTCTATCTGGCTGAAACCCAGGGATCCCCAAGCCTACCTCTATAAGGACAGCAGCTGGTATACCGCATTCCTCGGGGGGAGCTGGGAGTGGCTGCGTGAAGACGGCCGGGCCGGGCGGTACCTGGACGCTCGAACGATGTTCTTCTACATGGCGACCGTAAATACTCCGGCGATGGTTTTGAAAATCCCCGGAAAAGGATCCCAATATGCTTCCCGAGTTCAATAAGTAAGTGCAACACTTTCAGGTTTTAAGGCATTTGCGGTATGTTTTCGATATTATGCCTAAAACCTATAAACATCTGAGTCCAGAAGAGCGAGATATCCTCGCTG
>Ga0126334_10000299_pt1 | contig 14951 bp, 13 predicted proteins | sample InaspJWI49metaG_FD_94491 | JGI IMG/M metagenome (GOLD analysis project Ga0126334, IMG submission 94491) | Marine gutless worms symbiont microbial communities from Oahu, Hawaii - Inanidrilus sp. 2 OAHU.JWI-49 metaG | ecosystem: Host-associated > Annelida > Digestive system > Unclassified...
AAAAACCAATCTGGATTTTACCGAAGCAAGAGACAGTGAGTGGCAGTGGCATCAGCTGGGCCGTATGCAAGTCTGCACCTCGCTCCAGACAGATAACCATGCCAGCACCCCACTACTCTTTTTTTACAGGCCGGATGCCCTTCCTACCGCCCAACCAACAGCGTCAAAGCACTGAAGGCACTGTAATGTGCTGTAATAAGAGGAATATTGCCTTCAGTGATTTGACACTGTTGGTTGGGCATTAGGTAGAGCATCAGGCTAGAAAAATTGAGTGATGAGGAGTTGGCGTGGTTATATCTCTTGGCGAGGTTCAGATTGCTTGCCATTCATATGTGTGGAATTTTTGTGTAGCTGACAGTAATTTAAACAATGACTATCAGATAGCAGGCAAAGTTGTTATTCTACAGTTGTCTCTGTCAGAGATGAGCCCATTCAGCCACTGCCACTGTCATGCCTTATTAAAGTCCACAGTGGTTTTACCTTTCTGGTACTAACTTGCCCAGTCTGTCCTGGAAAAGAGGCCATTAAGTGGGTGTTTGTAATGAGAGGAATAGCTGAAACAGCATGGTACTAGCAAGTAGTATCTCTTACTGTTTGTGACTGGTTGTGTTAGATGTTCTTTGAGGATCACATCGATGATGCCAAATACTGTGGCCACCTGTACGGGCTTGGTGCCGCATATATCCAGAATGGCAGCGGGTCCAACAGCTACGAAAGTCATCCACCGACGGTCGCCAATGGTGATATTCTCCCATCATCATCTGCACCATCAACCACGACGTCGAGCTAACTTTCCCCGGAACACTCGGCAGAAAACTGTATCGTATTGTGATGGCACTGGCTGCCGTCGATACACATTTGTGAAATTTGGTGATGTACTGAAATGCAGCATTGCCAAGGACACCTCCTTGCGACACAAGTTTTATGTTATTTGTCAGTTAGAACTGAATCGTGAAGATGTTAGCAGTCGGCGTAGTTTAAACACGCCAGATTGTTGCACTGCTAATACATGTGTACTGTTCTTTTCCAAAACAAGTGACGACTGACCAAGTACATAGGAAGTGATCTCAGTGCATAGAGGGTGCAGTACTCTCCTGTTGTTTTCAGCAGAGAAAAAGTGCAGCATATGACACCAAGCATGGTACTAGCTATGGCCTTGCATCTGTCTGTCACACGTTGGTGCTGTGTTGAAAAGCCTGGATAGATCTTGCATTTTTTGCATGGAGGCTTCCTTCGACCTGTCCTGCACTGTCTTTTAAGGAAATTCAGGTATCCACAGAAATACGGGTACTTTCTTCTGGAACTGTGTCCTAAACTTGGATTTAGATAATTTCACCACACACAACTCTTCAGTCATCAGAACCTTTTGTGAGCTTTGCACGAGTCCATAAAGGTATACACTAGCATGATCAACTGGGCTGTCGTCGGTCAACTAGTTGGTAGTATCTCCGAAAGTTGACAGCTAGTTTATTACACTGATCGTCCACCACTGTCTGCAGCATGATGCCGTTTTGTGGGTTCATCTATGACAGACATAACTGTACAATAACAACTTTGCCTGCTGTCTGATAGTCATTGTTTAAATTACTCTGTCAGCTACTTAAAAATTCCACACATATGAATGGCTTGTTTTCCACTATCAGGCTGTGGAGTACCACAGTGCTATTTAGCATGTGTACTGTGTTGCAGAAAAGTATACTACCCAACCTGCAATGATAATTTTAACAGTACATGTAGTTGTCTGATTTCAGTAATTTTTGGTAAGTTATTACTGAGTAAAAATTCACCCACTCACACCGGATGGGTGTGAGTGGGTGAATGTTTCTTCTGGTACCGGCCTACCCGGGTTGTCCCGGATCAAAGGCCGTTAAACGGTCGTTGTATTACTGAGTAAATATGCCATTGAATGGTTTCATCTCCCACCTCATCGGTTTAAATCAAAGTCGCTCATTCCCTTTGCAGCGCTTTGAGCTAATTAATTCTAATGACTGGCGCAATTAACAGTCAGTGCCTTTAACCGACTACCGGTAGGCTACATCAGTATGCCATCAGACCTGGTAATGGGGCCTAGACTGCGCCTAGTGTTACGCAGAACTTGCTGTTTCTTTTAATGGTGGCTGAAACCATCGCCAATAGTCGTTGTGGTGACCCACCGCGGGATGGCCAGGCTGAGTGGGCTTGGTTCATAGGCGGCGGAGCCTGGGGGCACAGGCCCCCCAATGACGGGGTTGGGGGGCACCATGCACTTTGCCCCCCCCAACTCTGACACCAGTGGACCGTAACAAAGCATACTGTTTTCACAAACTGGTGCTAAATTTGCCGGCTCCGTTGGACATCCAATGACCAAAATGCTTTCAGCTTCAGGGGGGCTTTGCTCCCCTGACCAGGGGCTCTGCCCCTGGACTCCCGCTGGGGGCTCGGCACCCAGATCCTCGTTATAGGCTCGTGCTCCGCACTCGCCATGGTGCCCCCCAACCACTGACCCCTTCCGCCGCCTATTGCTTGGTTTAAGTTTAAATACCACGGACCATCCCATCTATGTACTAACCGGGCTCGTCGTATATTAACTTCGTTTGTCTGCAATATCGTTATCACTAAGCCAAACCGCAGCCAACTAAACAGTAGCCAGAGTCGATTTGCAGTTTAGAAAAGCAAAACTAGACGAGTCCGTTTTCAGCTTCCAACGTCAGCTGCTGATAACGTGACACTGCTCGCATTTGCTGCTGTGTGCCGCGCCGTGCAGCAGTCGATCGGTATCTCCTACCCGCCGGGCCCACAGCAGCAAACACGCCGCAGCGGCCGAATGATGGGAATGACGGACGGACTCTGGACAGTTTCATAGAGTAGACCCTGCTCCACATAGCACAATATGCTAGCAGTGTTGTCAAAAATACGAGTCAGTGCAACAATACTGTATATAGTTTCGCGGCCGTTTGAAGTAGTCTGCGTAACTGCCTAGAATGCATCAGTGGGTACCATTAGGCGTTTCATTAACGGCTATTTTCATTTTCATAAGCCGCTACGTCGCTTCACTCCGTGCCGGCTTGACGCTGATGATTGTTATCGCCTACATTACCCACAGTGACTGGCCCAGTGTCAGCAGTTGTCTCTATAGCCTGCGTGCATCTGAAACAATGGTGGCCGACGCCACACCCGTCTGTTATCTGTGTGGAGTTGCTACGGGGCAGCCGTCAACCAATGACGGGCCGACGTGCAACACGTCCTAGCAACACAACAGTTAAGAGATATGAGGGGCGATCAAAAAGTTTTGCAACTTCTTATCTTAGTTAATAAGGTGGTCAAAATTAATGGTTGAGTGATGATAAGCAAACATTAGTCAGTTACAAACTTTTCAAAAAATGATGATAGCTTCTCTGTGTATGACGTCATTGTAAGTACTTCTAAGCGTGGAAATTCTGAATCTTTAATAGCATGCAGTTATAAAGTTTTTGTTTACAGAAGGCTGTTCAGCAACAGTTACAAATTAATGTTTGGTTGCTGTGTATGGTGAATCTTCTCCAACTATATTACAGTAACTAGATTGCCCTCAAAAAATTCACACGTGGCTGCAAATCTCCAGAAGGTTATCCATGTTCTAGTCGGCCTTCTGATGCAACGAACCAGTTGTCAGCTGCTGCTATGGAAAGCTGGTTTTGGAAAGCTGAAGTGTAATGGTGTCAGAAATTGTAAAAGTGTTACACGTTTCTGCTGTTAGCATTGAGTAAATAATTCCTGAGAGTTTTCATCTGTTGCATGTCTGCTCGTTGGGTCTCCCAAAGTCTCACTGCATATGATCGCATTGGCGGGTGGCTTTATCTCGAGATGCTGGGTTCATACACAAGGGACAAAGAACTGTTTTTGTCATTATTTGGTTACTGGGGACAAAACGTGGATTTACCATTGGCTCTCGTTAAGCAAATGAGAATTCATGCAGTGGAATGACGTGGATCGCCTCACATTTACACGAATCTGTAAATCAGCCATTAACTGGTTAGACTATGGCAACAATTTTTTCTGGGATAGAGGCGGACAGCTTATGATAGACTATCTGCATCCTGGAAAGACAACTACTGGTCAGTATTACGCAGAACCAACATTCAAGTTACTCGATGTCATCAAGCAGAAACGGTGACGAAATTTGTCATTTATATATATAGGAGTTTCACTTTTTCATGACAGTGTACCAGCGCACAAGTCATTGGTTGCTCAGCAAGCTCTCTGCAGCTGTGAGTTTGTTCAACTAAACCATCCTGCCTACCGTCCAGACTTGGCTCCCAGTGATTATTTCCTAATAAGAAATCTGAAGTACCGTTTTCGTGGAACCTGGTTTATAGACGATGAATCACTGAAGATCGCTGTGGAGGCATGGTCTGAGTCAAAAGAGAAAAAAATACTATTTTCATAGCATAAGCAGCTGAGAACAAAAGTTGCAAATATGCATTGATATTGCATGAGAATATGTCAAAAAAATGCCAGCATGTGTGATATAATTTGTTAACTTTTTATAGCCAAGTTGCAAAACTTTTTGATCGCCCCTCGCTTGTAGTAGACGAAGCATAGACCGCCGACTTCCTTGCAGTCGAGTGACGAGCGGAGTGCACTAAGGTCGTAATCAATAATCTTCTTCCGCGACCGCGACTTCAGTAAACAACGTTTAAACGTTTCCGTTCTGTTTGCCGGGGCGGTAAGCCGCCGCCGACACGGCGGGACGTTGCTGCGGTCGACCGTAACTGTCCGTCAAACCGGTCCTCGTGTTCGCCGCGCCTGCCCGCTGCCGGCCATTACAGAGCGGCGTAATGGCCTTCCGAGTAGCGGTAGTTGTCGGGCCAGCGGGGCGGGCGGGCGCTGTCGACGTCTGTAGGATGCGGCAGGTGATTTGCGAACGTGCGTGATCGTCGGGCGTTGTCCGTAGCGCGTCGATAACGACGCGGCCAGGACGTCCTAGTATGTAACGAGCAAGTATGAGCTGTCGCAGATGGACCCGCGCGACGCGGCCAGGGCGCCCGGCGTCCGCCGAGGTAGGATCGTCGCGATGCCGGCGCGACGAAGAGCAGTCGCTGGGACACGGTGTCGCCGACTGATAACAGACCGCATGATGATGATGATGGTGGTGGTGATGGGGCGAGACTGTCTCGTGTAAGTCGTCACTCGGCTGGCGTGGCTGTCGCTGAACGCAGACCGTCATCGACTGCTGACTTGCGCTGCCGCCGTCTCCCGCCGCGTCAACTATAGCCCGACAATTACGCACTCAACCGTCATTTATTGCTTTTCTCCCCGCCCGCCTTACGGCAATATAGGCATGATGTTACTTTGCGTGCCGTTAGACAAGCGTTTCTCGAGTAATACTTTTAAAGTCTAATAACAAATCATGTAGGCCTAGTACACAATATTAAGTATTCGGTTTTTGACCATGCCCGCCTCTGTCCGATCGATCGATCACGGCAACGGCCGCCGGCGGGTTTGCTGTTGCACGCACCGCGGACCCGAGATATTGATCGATAGCAGGCGACCGTGCTTATACTTATTATATTTACGCCTGATTCTAATTACATCAAAACCGTTGCACATGGATGGCTGTCATTACCAGTCGCGTTAGCGACGAAGGTAGTAAAATCGGTCCTGTCCGTTTGTTTCCATTTTAACTTTTAAACCGGCTGACCCACGACGTTGGTTTTTGCGTGGGTACCTGGTCATGACTCATGACTATCTCGCTGGGAGTTGAAAATCAAGGTCAATGATTACAGTTAGCAAGGATGCTAGTGCGGTCGGTATGACTTCGATCATCAATTGAGGGCAGTTTTAGCTAATCATCAGCATTTACCAGGCTATTTATTTGTGCCAGGCCCTTTGGTATGTCAGTTAACAACACATCAACATTGTCGAGTTGGTCGACAGATTAATCTATCTACCTGGGCAGTCTGCTGACAACTGGTGACGGCTAGACTAGAAGTCGTTCGGAGATGAAACACACCGGATTAGACTTGCTGCAGCAGTCTTGCGTCGAGCTTAAGTCGGATATGGCGTGACAGCGTCGTTCAACTCGACACGACGGTTCAACGAGGCCTAAATCATGTATAGGCCTACTGTTGTATGCCGCAGAGACCTCGACACTGCTTGCTGCTGACGTGAAAGCATTGAAAGTAGCTCACGTGAGGCGCCTACGCCAGATAGTACGATTTCATGACTAATGTTGAGATTTCCAGTCGTACCAGCCAGTTTTCTGTCAACGCTGCCAGCCTGTAGTCCGCCACATAGCTCGCCTTACCGATGGAAATTTGAATACCCGCTCATAACCCTCTAGTACCAAGTCGCGCTTCCTGTTCGGTTTTTCGCGGGGTTTTGAGTGGAGCAGGACCGGATTTGTGTCTTTTAGCGCTGTAGGCAAAATGTCTAGGGCCTACAACGTCGAAGGGGCCTAAGAAATATGACTGTAAAATATTTCAACGTACATTAGTCATTCAATACACTATGCACTAAACTGTCGATTTATGCTAGTAAATGCATTTCACTGTTAGTCTTTACTCTTTACTTATATCATTTCTTATATGCATGACTTCAAGTAGTCTGCATAACTAACATTGAAGCTGCCACGCGGAATATGTTAGTTTAATATTGCATAACTGTTTAAGCCACTCAAGAAACAAACAGTTTAGCATTGCGTATAGAGGGCGGCAGGTGAGAAACGGAAGGGCCTACGATATTGCAGTGCCTAGGGCCTATACGTCGACCTTAATCGCGGCCTAGAGCGGAGACGTGACAAGGCCGTCCATGTACTTTACGTTGGGTCGATCAGCCAAGATGCGCATCCTTACATATAACGACCGAACGGTAACGCATTTACATATTAAGTGGGGCGTGGCTGTAGGCCCCACCGTCATCGGAGCTGGTACTCGTCATTTGCCCCCTTCCCGGATACACGCCCCCGTAACCAACCCGCGCTAGCGCAGACGTACGCGACAGTTGTTTTCGGGGAGGGGCGGGTGTCCGGGGAGCAAATATTAACTGACGGGCGTGGCTTACGGACGACAGCAACAGCTGCAGTAGGCCCCGGCTAAAGTCGACAAAGCAACGTTCCATCTAACTCACTGCCAAGACTGGGTCCTGCTGCAGACAGTCGCTGCAGCAAACAACATGAGCGTTGTGTCAACATCGCTGAGGTCGTAACTGTGCGACGAAGCGCTCGGCCCTGGCTTCGTATGTCGACATACTTCGTATGTCGTTTGTCTGTTGATTTGTTACTAGCGGCAGAGCCGCTAGTAACAAATCAACAGACAAACAGTTCCAGTTATGGCGACAGGCAGTTGTCGAAGAGTGGGCCTAATGAAAGAGCGAATCTTCGGCGCTTGCTGGCTACTTGACATAGACAGCGTCGTGCCCACAAACGACAGTGCACTGAGTGTAGCGTATCGCGCTAAGAATGGCGTGGAGACAAAATGAGACATGCTCCGCTTTTTATAACGCTGTCCAGTGTCGGCGCCATCAGGAACTGGTGGTAGGTGCCTCTTCTTACCCGCCTTTGTCCCTTCCCTGCCCTTCCTCCCTGCCGCGAAGCGGCCCTCTTAAATCCAGTTAGAGGATCTGGGGAGCGCTTTAAGCTCCCCACGCGGACCCGGTCGCCAAACGCTTTTATGCGTTTTGAATTTTAAAAAATCGCTTCTGTTTGTAATAATTTGCCGAACATACGTCCATATAACCAGTAAGTAAATTAAGTAAGCCGGTAAGGAAGCATTAGTGACTACTGGTATTTTTCGCGGGCCAAAAAATGCTGTAAGCCGGTGGGGCTGCATCCACCCCCTCTCTATCCGCCCCTTGTCTATCCGCCACTGACGCCGTCAGCAGCTACGCGACGCGGATGCCATATGAAGGACATCGTTACATGAATCACGTAGGCCTGTCGACGTATCGACTTCCAACCAAGCCGACGTCGCGGACTTTATTTCACAGAGCGCCAGACTACTCTCAAGGCCACAACGACGCGACTTCGGTCCGTATAATGCAGAACGACCACGTCATAGTGAATAAGTTGATACAGTACTGCTAGCCAGGGGCCGCATCGCTCCTGCCATAGCGAAAAAACGTCGATAATATCACTGCGGACAAGTCATGGTATGCCTAAGTATACGACTCCCCAAAGGTGTCCTTTCCCGATCCGGGTCCCCCAACTGTACATGGTTCCTTGTGCCCCACGAGTCCATACCCAAGCGACATTTCGGTCGGTTCATCCGTTTCAGCACAGTTCACGGTAGTAATCAACAGGCACTCGGGCAGACAAACCACGTACAACAGTTACAGAAGCCCGCATCTTGTGCACTGCATCGCGATGCGGCCTAGCAATGCTGGTTGTGACCACATTACGTACTATAGTAACTAAGTAAGTAAACAGGACATTTGTATCATAGATGTAAAAAAACGTTCAAATGAAAATTTAAAAAACGTTAATAAACGTAAAAACGGGACAAAAATAAGAAAACGTCTGTAAACGTAATAAAAAACGTTACCTCTTTTTAGTGTAGTTCGACTCCACGCCTGATGCCCAATTAAGTAAGTAAAAGTTTATAGGGAGGCACTTCAGGTCATTCGACATGCAACAGAAAAAGCATAGGCCTAGGTCTATTTCGTTGCTGTTATTTTGAAAGTGCTTCTTGTTAATCTGCTTGCCGCTCTGAACTTCGCCAACGTTTTTTAAAAATAAAAAACGTTTGGAAAATAAAAAACGTTAAAAAAGTAAAAAACGTGACCAAAATAAAAACGAAAAAAAACGTTTTTACATCTATGATTTGTATAGCACCTTATACTGAGTCTGCCTCCAGAGCCTCGCGCCCAGTATGGCACGTGTTTACGAGGGATCACGCAGTTTTATCCGCTAGCCAACACGCTTACCCACATGTCGAATGAACCATCCTGCCTTTACTCCCCCAGAATACTCCCGACATATTACAATATAGCTGCCATTTTAACGCGCGACTCTATGCACAACAAATCGAAGTAACGGAATTTAAAAAAGCATTACGATCGACGGACACATAAACCATGTGTGCAGTAAGTATATAACATTGACCGTCGAACACACGAAGCGGCGACCATGCGTGTGGTCAACAAGCGCGACCGTCCTGAGTTTTTCTGACGACACGATCGACTTGCCGTGAGGAAATTTGTCAAAGTCCAGAGTTTGGGACAAAGTTCCAGAGGGGAGTACCGTTATGTTTGGAGATACTCGTAGCGTCGCACTGTATAGGGTAGGTCGAAGGAAGCCTACGTGCCAAGAACTAGTTCGATGCGTCCATCAGTTTCGATAGAACACCGACTTTTGACAGACAGACAGACACGGAGAGACACAGACACAGAGCCGCAGCGGTAAAAATCGCAGCCAATTGTATCTGTCAGGAGCATCGTGGGGCGTAAAGGCAGTCGAAGGGTAGCGGCGTCGACGTACGTGTACAGGCAACGTCGCTGTTGGCGGCGGCGTCGAGCAGGTTGACGCGGCGCGACTTGATGACGTCACAGCTGGTGACGTCACATCCGCTGCCGTAGTCGCTGGTGACGCTGGCGCTCGTGTCTCGGTTGCAGTCGTCGCTCTTGGCGCGTCGCACGACCGCCATCACCGGCCTCGCCAGCACGCCGCCGTAGCCGCTCTGTCGCCAGTCGCATACCGACAAACCGACCAGTTTAGTGGTCCAAGTAGAGCAACTGCGCCTGTGCGCGCGCGTCTGTGACTGTCTATGTCTGGAAACTGAATGACTTCTGTATATTACATCTGTATATTTCATCTTCACACTATCTAAATCGACTACATCACGTCCGAAAGTCGAGGTTACACGAGGAAACATGTTGCTAGAGTGGTCGGTGCGACCTCTGGTAAGGTTTTCTAGGTATGTGAATGTCCGTCATGGCTGGTCGCTTTACTGACTGCATGCTGTGTCTCGTGCTGATCTTTTAAACGAGGGAGCCGAAAACACTCACAAATCGACCAAATCGCATACAGTGTGTCCGTATAATTCAACTAGGCTTGTAACCTCAACGAATCAAAGAGGTATGAAATGCCCGAAGTTATTTTTTTTTGTTTTAATTTCTCACGGACATCGAAATTTCTAAAGACACTGTATGCTCGGATTCTCAGGAAATCGGGTAAATGCTTCCGCTCGCCTCAGTCTATTCGACACTTGGATTGGTTCACAAACTGAAAGTTTTACAGCCCCTTTAATTATTTTGCTTCCATGAGCACAGCCAAAAGTACTCATTGCATCCATCTAATAGGATGCTATAATGCTATCATTCTGTAGGCTCGTTGAGTTGTGTCAGCGGACATAAATTGCGGAGATATTAAAACGACCTTAACTGACAGCGAATGTTCTCAACAAACGTTTAAATTCTGCTAAATTCTCGGTTGAGTTATGCCGAAATAAAACTGATCTGTGAAATAGATATTACGAGGGCATGGATCCTCAAAAACAAAGACACTTCCTCATCACCTAACCCAAACTCTGGAGTCTGGACACCTATTTTTACCGCGCGACGCTATGCTAGCGCGACATGCCATGGCCCTGTGTCCGTCCGTCTGTCTGTCACAAGTCGGTGTTCTACTAAAACCGCTATATCACGCAAACAACACCACGTGATAGATCATGGACTCTAGATTTATGACGCCAAAGATCTTAGCGAAAATCCACCGGGGTAACTCCCAGCGATGGTGCCAAATGCAGGTAGGGTGGGTTAAAACCGGCGACTTTCGACAAATAGCTGGCTATATCTCGAAAATGATATAAAATAGCCGCATAGTTTCTATTAAAGTTGAATAGGAAGTCGTATGCGTTCTATCGAATGGTGACACTACCCGTGACCGTGAATGTAAATTAACCACCCCATTTTCTGCATTTTGCACTGCCATCCATAGCGTCGTAACAGGTGCACCTAGAGACTTCAAATATGGTACTTAGGTTGACTATAGGAAGTCCCACCCTGTCGATGAATAATCATCCCTGAAAAGGGCTTGGTCAGGGTCATGTGACCCTTTTAGAATTTTAGACCCCGTGAAATATCTCCGAAATGGTTAAGAGTAGAGACTTCAAATTTTTATACGGGTTGGCCATGTGAAGTATTAGCCTTGCGACGATTGTTTCCAAAGTAGGCGTGGTCAGGGTCACGTGAGTAATTGCTACATTTTGGACTTAGAAAATATCGCCACAGCAAGTCGTCGGTGTATTGGTGTGGTCAACAAACTCGTCGACGGTCAGCTTGTGGATTGCACCTACGACGGTCGAGCGCGTCTTGGCTGAATGCAAAAGTTTATTATACGTTAGTCGACTGTAAGCTTATGACTCCATTACTTCGATTTGTACTAGATTTGTCGTACAAGTTGTTCCTACACTGTTATGCAGCAGTTGGCAAGATCTTGACTGACACATCGCGTCGCGCGGTCCGTCTGCGGTAGCAGAACTTCTTGATTCGTTTTATTTGACACACGACACGGCAGCTTCTGCCACTGCCAACAGTGCGATCGTTCACGTGACTGGTGACATCGTACGTAACCTTTCGTTCACATCACGGACGTCAACACGGCATATACACAAAGGTCTGTTGTCCTCGGCATATGGGGCGTGCTGCCCCCGGCACTGGGGGTCTGCTGCCCCCAGGCGCGGCGTGCAGTCCAATTTGTCAAACGTATCTGGCGTCTATGGTTTCAAAGTCCACATTTAACGCAGCCCACTGTAACGACGACCGCTTGAAAATGTCACGTGTCGTGTGTATATAAATGATTAATCTCTGTCGAAAACAGCAATTATGTTCACGCCTTTCCGAACCCCTGTTTGTTTAAGACCGAAATGGTTCCATGGTTTCACTATTTCACACAAGTGTATACTCCCCCCAATTTTCTCGCTTCCCTACCCCCATGCAGCATCGACGTTATGTCCGTCTCCACTACCGACGGCCGTCATAAATATTCATGAACCACCGCGGCTCATCTGCGCTTGACGGTTGAACGACTGCTTGTCATTTCATAACAACATCATTAGTTTCGTTTGCGTAATCACTGATAAATAATTCACACACTCGTCGCCTGCGTATCCGTATATTTACACTGAGTTTTTTTAATTCTCAAAGTGACTCAAGCAGCACTGCGACTTGCTCGCCGCCATTAGGCCTACTGAGGCCAATGGTTGGTGTCTAAACTGATTTCTTTGTGGTCTTTTAACAACGTATATGACACTAACTCGTCGTGCGGTGACGTCGGCTGACGTTCTCCCAGACACATCTCCCGTCGTCGCAGCAGCATCGTCAACGAACAGCGACGCCTTGCCGTTCTGTCGATACTGGCGTTCATCCACGCAGCAACAGGCGCACCAACTCACGTCAGCGAGACTGCCCCGAGTCCGCCGCCGACGTTTCCCGCGTGCCGGCAGGCAGCAGCGGCAGTTGATAAACAGTTGATCTGGAAGTCGTGACCCTGACCACGTCCATTTGGTGGTACCTTGTCACCCGAAGGCTAATAACTTCATATGTGTAAAAATATTATCACCTTAGCTTCAGACGTTCCGTATGTATGATTTGGGTCCCAAAACTTAAATTGCACGTGACCCTGACCACGCCGCTTTCAGAGCTGGTTTGTCAAGCTGGAACTTGCTATGGTCGACCTGTGTACCTAATTTGAAGTGTCTATCTTCATCCGTTACGAAGATATGACAGACGATACAAAGTGTATAGAAGATGGGTAGTTAGGGATAGTTAAGGGTTACGTCAACTACACTTCCCAGAGTCCGCCGCCGATGTTTCGCGTGCGTCGGCAAACAGCAGCAGCGGCCGACGAACGGTTTGTCGGGAAGTCCGCATCGCCGCCGGTCGACGATGACGGTGGACAGAAGGATGATTTCAGTTGCCACGTGACAAAACAACTGGCTGTTTAAAGAACCATCCAATTTTCGGGGTAGCAACGCAACTATGACCAGAAGCGTGACTTGCATTTTACGAGGCAGGCCTATATCGCACGGTGACACTTCTCAGCTGTGGCTGACGTCGACGACGACGGTGGACAGAAGGATGACGGCAGTGGTCAGAATGACGGCGACTAGGAGCAGGGCCAGCGCGGTCGCCAGGCGGTCGCTAGCCAGCGCTGAGCGGACCAGCCGCCCCACCGCGGTCGACCTCGCCGCCGTCGCGTTGTCGGTCGGACGGGCGTCGACAAGCGTCAGTTGCAGGTGCGCGAGCGTCGACAGCGCCGGACGACCGCCATCCGTCGCGCTGACCGCCAGTGATAGCCGACTTGACGGCAAGTTCGGTATGTGGCCGACAGCCGCCTTCAAGTAAATCACTCCTGCGATATCGAACCAAACCAGCGCGTTGATATTCTTTACGCGATCCGATGAGATATATTTTAACGTGCGCTCGCAAACTGACGGCCGGCTTAATATAGCGCACGGAGCCAAAAAAGAAAAAAGTAATGAAAATCACTAAAACAAATAACAGTGTTGTTGAGAAAAAATACGTTACCGGTCTAGAGTCTGACGTCAGCCATGACATTGCATTGACATAATGAGTCACGGTGAGTACAGGAAAATACGAATCGTTATTGTAGTTTAAACTAACGACTTTTGGTAGACTGGTAGACTTATGAATACCATGCAGTGCCAAGCTGATGACGAAGGTTAATATTGTATTTAGTAATTAACATCAATCCTAGAACTCGCATGGGATAAACTCGCCGGATTAATTGCCGTTATTTTCCAACAATATTTTACAACAATGAGTACCATCACGAATATCCTTCAGGCACAGAACCCAAAGATTAAAATGACTTCAAACCAAATACAAAATAGAAACGCTGTCGCAGTAACATTACCGTTTTACAACGCAGTTATTAGCCGATAGCCGAACATGATCGACAGTAATCAGATATTGTTATTTTGACCCCTTTACATGAGTTAGAACAAAACGTTCTTAGCACAATCTTGGAATGCAATCTACACTCAAGAACATAAGCGCATCACATGGAATTGTATGACCATGTGCAACTGAATGTTGGAAATGTGATGCAGGCTTCAAGTACAATTTTTGCTTTACGAGTCAAGACTATATTTTTGTATTTCATTTATTTGTTTTAGTAAACACAACGATAATGAACAGTCAGACGACGGATTACGCCAGATTACACAGGGAAACGACGGAAACAAGTCTTTTGGTCTCTGTATCCTAGAAAAACTTTACAACGGTACTTTATTAGTACTCGAAATACTTCATTATACTACATGCAGATGCAGTTGTCGTACCGGTTTTACTGTCGATGTCGAAAGCTTTCGACCACGGCTCCCGTGACTCGATGCGGTACGACACAGTGGCGTTGTGTCCGGCGTCCTTGTCACGTGCGATTACCCGCGAGATCACATGACCTGGCGCCCCGGTCCGCGGCACTCTGATGACGTCATATCCGGGTCGAGGGAACTGGAAGGCGGGCGGATTGTCGTTGATGTCGGTGACGTTTTTCTTCTCCCTTTAACCTCTCCAAAAGTCTACCATGGTTTACAGAAGCGACAGTTGGGGCTCTAAGGTTACTTGTCGGCAACTGATGTCGGTGACGGTTACGTGCAGGCGGGCTAGCGCCTCGATGACAGGTGCCCGACGGGCTGTTGGCCGTCGGCAGCCGGCCGCGTCGACGTACAAATCGAAAAATCGCCGCGATATCTCAGCAACAGTGTGACCGATCTGGTGAAATTCAGCACAGTGATACAGCAAGGGTCTGTTAACCGCGGCGACCGCGTCGACGTAGGCGGCGCCGGTGGACGACCGTGCTCGCACCAGCAGGGTGTAGTCGCGACGCTGTTCGCGGTCGAGCGGCGCCAGCGTCGTCACCAGACCGCTGTCGGCTGCGACGTCGAACAGCCGGGACAACGTCGCCGCGTCCTTGCCGACGAGTCGATAGACCACGTGGTCGTCGGCGTCGTCGGACATCGGCAGGCACAGAT
>Ga0126334_10000304_pt1 | contig 14902 bp, 12 predicted proteins | sample InaspJWI49metaG_FD_94491 | JGI IMG/M metagenome (GOLD analysis project Ga0126334, IMG submission 94491) | Marine gutless worms symbiont microbial communities from Oahu, Hawaii - Inanidrilus sp. 2 OAHU.JWI-49 metaG | ecosystem: Host-associated > Annelida > Digestive system > Unclassified...
AGATGGATACGTTCCCGTACCTTGGGTCCCTGATTACAGAAGATGGTGAGTGTACGACGGAATTCCGTACCAGGTTAAACAGAGGGCAGGCGATCGAGGCATCACTGCAGAAGATATGGAAAACCGATTTCAACGAATATACGACTAATGAAAGCGCTAGTGTAGCCTGTAGCAACATACGGCTGTGAAAGCTGGACTCTCAGAAAGAATGAAGAAACACGTCTGAGATAAAAGGACTTAGCAGGATGTTGCGGGTTTCGTGGACAGCAAAGAAAAAACAAATTAGTATGTTATTAACAAAGCTGGAGTAAAGAGGGAACTTCAAAGCAAGGAAGGAAACAAGGGAGTTGCCTGGAGAAAGAGATAATGCAAAGAACAATGCCAGGTGCACGAAGGCGAGGAAGGCAACGCACGGCCTGGATGGACAACATCAAGACGTGGACAGGACTCTCCGTGGAATAGTCAATCAGTATGACAGAGGACAGGGATAAATGGAGAAAGTACGTCCGTGGTGTGGCCAACCCTCGGATCGAGGACGGCTGAAGAACAGAACAGAACAGCATTTTTTTTTCAAAATGGCGGCCGTCCGCCATCTTGGATTTGTTGAGCGCGTATTGGGACTACCCATGATGAGTAGGCCCTACTTTCGTTTCTATGAATACTATACGAGTTTCTGTCGTTGTGGAAAATTTGCTTGGAATCGATGCGGTAGTCCAATAATATGAAAGTTTCAATATGTATTTTGCCCGTTTAGCTTGAAAACGCCTATTCATACGGGCACAATTGCTGCAAGAGGACTCAGTTCTTATAGCCAGAAATTGAACTTATTTTTGGCTAGTAACAAGTTTTACTGTGGCACTCTTGTGAATTCATAAAATGATTGCCAAATGTAGTGAAATTGCATAACATCCGTTCCAGCCGAATCGCCTATTTGGTGAGACATGGATTAGCACATCATTGTGAGAGATTAATATGACAAAAAGGAAGGGTGTGTCTACGCAAAGATAGTAACTTTTAACAACTCTTTTGACACCAGTTGTCCGAAATTCAAATTTCTGGACAACATAATAGCCATTTTTTTCAGAGTTGACTAATTTTGGCGGAAAATCATACAATTTTGATTTGGTAAAAAGTTATGGATTTCACAAGGTACTGTTGTAACATTTTCAAGTGTGGTAGCCAAGTGCATAAGGTCTAATATCAAATGTCTTCGGGATTCTGTTTGCCAAAAATTATAAATTGGTTCACTTTGGACCGTCAAACACAAAAATAACGGAATGGTGGCATTTTTTTCTGAGACACAGTATACTAAGTTGTTGTAACTTTAGTAAATGTACAAAGTGCGGATCATTTAGGCTTATATTTTCATATCAACAGGTCGCACAAAATCCACAGCTGGATAGTTACGCGACCTTGGCGACGTAGGTGCCTCCGTTGGGTAATGGTCGACTGGCGTCGCTGGTATCGTACACATGCAGCAGGTTGTCGTAGTGTCCGACGCTGTTCTTCCTCGCGACGACGCGTTGTCTCTGCCCGAGCGACGGCAGCGTGTTTAGGAACGTGCTGACGTCGCCGCAGTCGGCCGGTACCTCTAACTCGGCCACTAGCTGCGGCCCGCTCGCTGTGTCTCGCATCACGCGCATCAGGCGCCGCATGCCGCGCAGTGGACCCTGAATCACTCGTGTACTGATCGTCCGACCGTCGGCCGCCTTCCTCGATATAGTAGACACCTGCTCGAGCGCCAAACATTACACATCTCTTTGTCTTTGCTGTTCATAACTGACCATAGAGCGCTGGATTCAATACAATCAGTTAATCAACGGCTTATTTCATACGCTGGATTAGTACAATTGTTGTTGGAGAGAGAGCACTGCTAGTTTACAGTGCTATTGTAATTGCATGCCTATGACACATATTGTTGATCAACAAAGTATTGTTTTATAATCGTTTACCACATAACGTTCTAACGTGATCCTGTCTACTCTACTTCTTTTAAAACATTAAAATATGGTATCCCGTCATTGTCACTCCCCGCTCACGTACTCAGAAACTCTATATGGAACAGCTATGTCAGTAAAATAGTTGAGATCGGACATTTGATATGTCACATGTATAGTTTACTGATGACTGTCAAGCTAGGGTTACCATATTGTCTAAGTCGAGAAAGATGACCCTTTTTCGCATACATGTAAGTAGGCAAAAATAACCAGTCTAAGGTCTATTGAAACAATGCAAAATCAAATGCAAATTACACAAATATGTTTACATGTTTTTGAATACTCACACTGTGCACAGGACTTAACGCTAAAGATGTCCTGATAATTGACTACACTGTTAGACGTAGTAACATAGCAATACTGTAAACACATTAACACGCTGCAACCGTCAGTCGCCTGCTTCATCTTGACTCCCAGGCACAGTTAGGCCTGAACTTGACTGAGCCACAGGCTGAGACCAAGTATACTTGTCCGAAGAACGAATTGCTTTCAGCAATTTCGGTTGACTGCATAGGTATGTATGGGTTGCCGCGCTACAACATTAATTTCCGGCACGGTACACAGCTGCCACGACACGACACATACACATTAGTTCAATAGAACACCTTTGAGCACGTCTCTGCATGACAGATGCTTGAAACTGTGTTGTACAAAGAGAATTCCTTTCCTTTCTTGTATTGAAAACTGGCCCAAGGTCCAATAGTAGCACACGAAGTCAGTTCAGTATTACTAACAATTTCCTAAACAACGCCCACGGTATAAAGCACCGACTGGTACATATTCGACCACCAACATTTAACAGTAAATCGCTCAGTCACGATGTAGGTCCCATTACGCAGAAGCCAAGTTAATACAAACGCCAACTTATTCGGCCACAAACACCGACCTACACGCCATTCATTAAAGTAGGCCGTCCGGCGAACTCAATAGACGCGCCAAAGATATCATTAATGACTGTCATGACCCGCCACCGAATTGTATGGGTTGCCGCGCTACAACATTAATTTCCGGCACGGTACACAGCTGCCACGACACGACACATACACATTAGTTCAATAGAACACCTTTGAGCACGTCCTAATTCTATTGCCATATCGAGAACATTATGAGTATAGGCCGCCGACTACGCCACGCAGAAACACATTAGTATTGCCACGACATGCACCGACCCACGGCGCGATAGAGTAGCCTATAGCCTATTGAGAAGCCTTTCATTGTCACCGACTGCTGCATACGCAGTGACTTCTTTATGGTATATCAGGAAACCTTCAGTGTCACCGACGACCACGCACAATAGATCTATAGCACACTAAGAAACCTTTATGTGTCGGCCGCCAATTACAAGTTATTGGAACGTCTATTGTATAACGCCTCCTCACTTCCGGTGCAGTCCTATACACAAGTGGACCATCGACGTCACTTAACAAAAATTGCCCTAGTTGTTTTGATTATTAAATCCCACCTTTTCCAGTAAGAACGGAAACGCCTACACAGCCTACGCAGACACGCAGACAGAACAAAAACCCAAAAACGGAATAAATAGACGCTGTCCGTAACGCCCCGGTATCTTTCGACTGAAGAGAGAAGAGTCTAGTAGAAGAATCTAGCATCGTCAGCGAGTTACAGCGTACAAATATATTTAGTTTATTGTGAATAAAAATCGTAAAAGTACTTTCTCTCAGTCGACTTCGTGATTGTCGGTGCCGACATCATTGCACCGTCGCCGGCACATTTCTGACAGCATTTGACCTGACGGAGTGCTGTCCGATGCCCTAGCAAGCCAGTCGCTGGGCCAAAACTAACGAGCTTTCTTTGTCTCATGCCGTCGTACGCCTTTGCAAATTGGCAACGTTCGAATGTACGTGCGGATTGGGCCAAAAACCCGGACAAACCGCCGATTTTCGAAAACCCACCCGGACGCCCTGACAAAGGCCAAAAAAGAGGACGTGTCCGAGGAAACCCGGACGTATATGGTAACCCTATGTCAATCTTTAGTATTTTAGTCATACGTTTAATTAGTTTTAGCAGGTTTGCACAGTTTTATGTGTTCTTATTCGGATGTAGGTGTATTAGCTACACACTTCACGCCAAAGATGGTCGTACGTTGTATACGAGAAATGATTTCGTAGATGTCTCGTCACAACTATCGACCAGCCACCGTGACGTGGTGAAGATAGGAGGCTATAACATTGCCAACGTCTACAAACCACCAACCCTGGGAGTACAGAAATCCACTCCGTTCTCTACCACATCCAGCTATTTACGTGGGAGACTTCAACAGCCACCATCCAGACCGGCGATATGACATTCCCAACAACGACCGTGACATGCTACTAGGATGGCTATCATGCAGCGACCTCGCTTTTGTGCATAACTTAAAGCAGAGAGGCACCTTCCGCTCAGCCAGTTGAGGACGGGATGCCAAGGCCGCGGAAAGGGGTTTCTGTGTCCGTTCAGACGATTGCTAACGACTGAAGGTCGACGATGAGTGCGGCTTCGGAGTTGGACAAGCGACTTTTTCACGAAATATATGAACGTCGTCGCGTTTGTGCTTTTCTGGCAACCTTCCATTTACAGTTTAAGCTGTTTTATATTATTACGTTAATTATATGGTGTGGTGGTAAACAAACTTTACGTCTGTTTGTCTCTCTCATGAATTATAATGCTAAAGCGGGTTTCAATTTCTCAGGCAGCCGCCTTCAACCTAAATGCAAAAAATGTTCCTAGAATTACAACCTCGTCAGCTTCACGGGGCTTCGCCCCCTGACACCCTAACCAGGGGCTTTGCCCTTGGACCCCACTGGCCACTGGGGGCTTTGCCCGAGACCCCCATATAGGCTTGCGCTCAAGGTTCGATTTGCCGGGTTGGAAGGGGTAACCTCCACTGGTTGAGGATGACCCCAATACTGGTGACTGAAAATTTTGGTCTGGGGCCGGCTCTATTGTGTGTACAAAAAGCATTTGTTTTCTAAAATGTACGAAAAGTCTTCGCCCTCTCCTTTCGCGCGAATCGTAATCGTAATCGCCTTCGCCGATTGCTATCCCGCGTAAAAACTTTAAATTCGCTAAAAATGCTATTGCCGCTCAAAACACCTACAAGATGGCGGTACATAACGTATTATTAATTAATAAGTAAGTAACTAATGCTAGGAAGTCAGTAATTAATACTTAAAATAATTCGCGAAAAATTAGTAGATAAGTAGTACTAATTTCCCGGTTGGAGCCCCATAGAAACCTTAAGGAATGGTCTCGTCGGTTGTCATCCGATTTGTTCGTAAGTCCCACTTTAGATAGCCCCGCCAGTGGCTATCTGCACACCAAAATTCAAGGTTCTAGTTCCAACCGCTTTGGAGCTATAGCTTTCCAAAGTTTCATTTTTGGGATTTATCCTAATTGTGGGCTGAGTTTTGCCCCTATTGTTTTTGATTTGGAGCACAAGGGAGTTCCTGCTAAGGACTTCCTGCGTAAAAAATTTGAGCTCTGTAGCATCGTTAAGCTACTGCATCGACAAGTGCAAATTGCTTTGGGATTCAAGGTATGTCCAGCATCCTGTCCCCTTTCACCTAGGCTTAGTAGTGTTGATGTTCGTAGGCCTATGCCCTATATGGGCGTGCGTCAGCCTAGGTCGATGATGAATGCGGATGCGGATGAGCCTTCGGCTGGCTCGGCCCGGCCGATGCGTGTCGGTGATGAAGGCCGACAGGGTGTGGGTAGGCTTATGTCGGTTGACGTTGTGCGTCAACCCCACTCGTCGTTGATGGGTGCTGACATTGCTAATCCTATGCCTACACCACGACAGCCTAGTATGGTTGATGTTGTACACCCACCGTCTATGGGTGCCGGTGTTGTCGGGCCTATGCCGGCCCACGTTGCCTACCCGCCTAGTTCGCAGTCAAGTATTGGAGTTGATGTTGCGTCGGGTATACCTAGGCGTACGTTGGCTGATGTTAGTCACCAGCCACCCACGTGGACTGGATCTAAGCCAGCGTATATGCTAGTCAGTATGCTGCGGTGTGTACGGGAGTACAGGTGTGTACGCCAGTTGAGACTCTTACGGCCCAGTCGTTGTTGTTGTTGGGTCCTCGTACTGCGTCGCCTCAGTCGTCACCCGACTCTAGTGTGCACGAGTGGCTGCAGACATCCGGGACAGCCGCAGCCCCGCCTAGCCCGGCTGAGTCAGTGTCGTGTAGTAGATTTGAGCTACAGCAGGTATTCGCCTCTGGTGCTAATGCAGCGATGGTGATGCCACCTTCCGCTCGTTCGCCGCGTATGTCGCGTGCGCGTCGTTGGCGATGGAAGTTTTCGGATATTGGAGAGAGATGTCGGGTCATTTGATGCAAATGGTAGGGCAGATGCAGACACAGGCTGAGGCCCGGCGCCTAGATGCTAAACAGAGAGTGGAGGCCCAGCGTGCCGAAGCTAGGCAGAGGGAGGAGGCCCAGCGGGGTGAGGCTTTGAAGACAGAGGCAGCGCAGACAGCAGAGGCCAAGGCTCGTGAGCAAATATTAGTTAAGATGAAAGCCGAGACTGATGAGGCTACTAGGAAGCAGGTACAGCTCTTTACGGAGCATGAACTTAAGAGACAGAAGGTGTTAGTGGATGCTAACACAGCTCTTCAGCAGGAGAAGCTGAAGGTAGATATGAACAGGCAGATTGCTAACTTGGAGGCCATAGAGAGAAGGGAGGCTCAGTTTCAGCAGTTGCAGGAGGAGCGAGAACGTGCAAGGAATGCACAGCTAAAGCTGCGGGAACTTGCAACCCAGGATTTAAAAGAGCGTGTCCACTTGGAGCGGGAGTTGGTAAAGCAGCTGCAGCAGAATTTACTATTGCAGAAGCAGCGAGAAATAGATCGCCTGGAGATACAGGCAGACAAGAATCTATTTCAGCAGAGGCAGGTAAGCTCTGGTAGACAGGCCCTTAATGAGAAGTTGGCCACGGTACGGGAGGAAGTTGCGACTCCCTCGCCCGAGGCTGTTGTTGCTGAGTTGACTGACTCTGACACGCCGCCGCCTAGTCAGAATAGGCCCAAGCCAGCTAGGAGAACGCCGGTTATTGTTGACGTTAGCACGCAGGAGTGTCCTGTGTCTGCTAGTGAGCCACCTGTCTTGGGTGCTGCGTTGGTTAGTGAAAGTCAGCCACTTGGAGCAGCTACTGAGATACCACTGCCCACTAGTGATGGCCCTTTAGTTATCCCTAAGGGCCCCGAAGTTGCCGCTACCCCACAGCCAGTGGTCAACCCACATGTGGGTAAAGTCGTGTACACTGCAGGTGCCCGGCCCATAGGTTCATTGGTAAGTGGCAATCCACTTGGCGACCCTGTGTCCCACTTGCCCTTAGGCTTGACTACTCACCCGGCCTTTGCCCAGCAGAGTGTGGTGACGCCAGTGCCGACCCTGCCGTTCATACCAAGTAGTGTGCCCGCTACGCCGTCTTTGTATGCTGGATCAGCATCGACTTGTGTTACGTCTATGCCACCGAGTGGTGTTGGTGCGTCCATGCTCATGACTGTTATTGGAGCAGATACTAGGCCGACTTATGTTAGCCTAAGCTTACCTCTGTCGAGTGCTCCACCGATTGTGGACACTAAGGCCGTGCCCCTTGCTAGTGCTGCGACTTCGGTTGGCGTTCCTCCTACTTCCCAGGAGTCAGCAGTTGGAAGTTCAGGACAGACGTCAGGTATGGTAGGCCCTGTTGCTGTCCCGCCTGCGCCCACCGTGGTAGTGAAGCAGCCGGAACCCGTCCGTCCATACACGGGTACGACCTCGTACAAGGCCTACAAAGAATATTTTGAAAAAATTTGTGTCTTCAATGAATGGAAGACTCCGACCGAGTGTGCTCGCCATCTTTTGGTAGCCATGGATGGCTCCGCCTCCGAAGCCGTTCGTGGATTGAAGGCCGAGAAGAACACGGATTTGGCTTTGATCTGGGAAGCCCTGTCACGCCGCTTCGGCTTCGTCGATGAGCAAGAGCGGGCCATGTGCCGCTTTGACGTTAGGAAGCAGCTGGAAGGAGAGACTTGCCGTCTTCGAGCAGAGCCTACGGATGCTACACCGGGAAGCCTGGCCGAAGACTGATATCAAGTCACCAGAGGCGGATTCGCTTCTTCGACGAAAGTTCGTCGACGGTATCCTGGACATTGAGCTCCAGAAGTACCTCCGTCTCCACGCCGCCAGTGACGACTTTGCCACAACGGTGTCCAAGGCGAGCTGTCAGGTACTGTGAAGAAGCCAGCCCTCCGTGCCACGTCACCTAGTTTCAATTACTAGACCATCGTGGACGGCATGCGATAAGTTCTTGCAGAAGTCAACACCGCCCAGGCGCCCAACTCTGCTGCCTGTACCGGCAACAGGGACAAAAAGGGACCGCCCCGCCAGGGATCACCAGCTTTAAGCAATTCATCCGCCGGAAGTTCTTCCACCCGCAGTGCCAGGACCAGGTGGATACCAGGTCAAGCAACCAAGCCTATGGATCATCCGCCAGGAGCCGTTGGTAGGGCAACCAGTCTCCACAAGGAAACACCAACGGTCCCCGGTCATGGGTTGATTATCGTCAGCCAAGACAACGGATCCCTCGGCCTCAGCCCCCGTCGTCGGGAACAGGAAGGATGCCACGCCAGAGCGGCCCGCATTTTCCGCCGCCCCAGTCAAGAGGAACATGTAGGCCTGGGCAAGGGGGCCCACGCTTTCGTTCCCCGGCCCAGGGCAATGCGGGCAATTGGAGGCCCGGTTGGAGGTCATCATCGAGTGATCGTGGTGGTCCGTCTCCAGTTCAGCAGAGTATTCGTCCGGACAATTGAGCCAGATTTCAACTGACCAGCAGCCCCGACTATTGCCATCACACCGCCACTTCGTCGTCGTGGATGCTACGTCTGTGGTCACCCGGGATGCCACTCGGATTTCCACGGGCCAGGTGCTGTCTCCCCAGGCGCTGCCGGCCATGGGATGCTTCGTCTGCGGCCAGCGAGGACGCCACTCGTCCCGCCATGAGGCAGGTATCCAGCCACCAACGCCAAGTGTTCCAAGCCAGCCAACGAGTCCAGCTCCGGGATCAACCATGAGTGCAGCCAATCCGCAAATTGGCAGCGGGGCTCGAACCAGGGCGAGCCGGCCCCGCCGTCCAATGTACCTCCACGCCCTCAGTCAAATTAGGCGCAGCTTGTGTCTCCGCCGAGACACAGACTGACCTGATGATAGTGGAGAGAAGCTAGCCCATGGTTAACTTCCTGAATAGTGCCGAATGCCCGTTCAATGATGATATACCGAATTGTTTTCACTTAGGCGATGACAAGGTCTTCGCCCGGTCACCCTAGGTTTTTGTCATAATCGAAGGGGTCCGGGTGCCGATGTTACTTGACACAGGTGCTGAAGTGACGATCCTAAGTTCGGATTTTCTGCATCGTCTCTTTCCGGGACGGGAATTCCCCGACCAGGGAAGGAGTGTTAGGTCCTTGGGAGGTAACCACGTTGCTGTCAAGGGACCTGTCATGTTGACGATGCAGATTTGTTGTGGAGTCTTACATCCTGTATATTTTTATGATAATGCTACAACACCCTTCTAGGGTATGACGTTATTTCAGCTGCATCTTTAATCATCGACACTGAAGCGAGACAGATCTGGTCCAAACCGACTGTTCAGTGTGGTCATGTCGTGCAATTTACCGTCGCCAACTCCGTCACGCCACCTACTACTGAGTCGTCAACTGGCACCAATCCGTCAACCGTCCGCCGTCAGTCCGTTATCCACCACTCCGCCGTCTATTTCTACTTCAACTACCCGCACCGCTTCTACCATACGTGATGCTTCTACTCCAATGGAGTCCGATCGTCTGCCGCCATGCGAGTCCCCGAGGCCCTCTCACTACCGCCTCGCCGCCTCCACCTCATCACCGACTTCCGCCGACCTCGGTGACTCTGCACGATCGACAGCATCTGCCACTCTAGCCTCCAACTCCAACTCCATGCTCCTCGAACCACTTGCTCCGATGTTCACCCCAAGGTTTGTCTGCACCCCTTCGTCTACCACCACTCATCCATCCACGTTCGTTCATCAATCAGTTGACTCCACCTCCATCACGGATCCACATCCGTCTGCTGTTAACGAAGATGCACTAAGGTTTGACGAATTCTCGTGAGGGAGACCACCGGAGTTCGAGCTGGATGACGAAACCCAGCTGAAGGTACCAGCGCCGCGCCCAAACCCGGAAAAGTTGGAGCTACCGGAGCACGTTAATGCTGTTTTTCTGCAAACGGTTGAAGATGTCGACCTTCCAGCAGATACAGTCCAAGGTCTAAAGTTATTGCTCCATGATCACCGTGACACGTTGCCTCATCTTCGGCCGACTTAGGGTTATGCCCTTTGGTGGAACATGATATTGACACCGGAGATTCAAGGCCCATCAAGCAGTCACCACGTCGACCTCCGATCAGCGCCAGAGAAGCAGAAGATGAGATTTTAGACGAGATGTTAGCAACAGGAGTTATAGAGCCATCTAACTCGTCATGGGCTTAGCCGGTTTGTCTGGTTAGGAAGAAGGATGTCACCTTCCGGTTTTGTATCCACTACCGCCGAGTTAATGCTGTGTCGAAGAAGGATGCCTATCACATCCCAGACATTCAGGACGCGCTTGATAACTTGAGAGGTTCTCAGTATTTCGCTACGATTGACTTACTGAGCGGTTATTGGCAGTTAGGAATGACTGATCGTGCTAAGGAGAGGTCCGCCTTCTGTACCAGACGCGGCATCTTTCAGTTCACGCGAATGCCGTTTGGTTTGTTTGTCGCCCCAGGCTCTTTTTGTCGCCTGATGTCGATCGTGTTACGTGATCTGTTATGGGTCGTGTGCTTGTGTTACTTGGACAACATTGTTGTCTTTGCGCGTTCGCCTCAAGAACTCTTGGAGCGACTGAGGATTGTCCTCGACCGTCTTCGAGATGTGGGTTTGAAGGCCAAGCCTTCGAAGTGTGAACTGTTTAAAACTGAAATCAAGTTCCTTGGCCACATGGTGAGTGCGGATGGAATCAATCCACTGCCGGACAAGTTGGAGACGATTAGGGATTGGCCAGTGCCCCACTGCCTTCGGGACGTTACGGCGTTCTTTGGCCTGGCCTCCTATTATCGCCGGTTTGTTAAAGGGTTTGCCACCATTGCCGAGACACTTACCCGTCTCACCAGTAAGATGGCCAGATTTGAGTGGACGGAAGAAGCACAGCAGGCGTTCGATGCCCTGAAAAAGGCCCTGGTTTAAGCTACCTCCCTGACCTTTCCGCTCCCGTTAGGGCGTTCTTTGGCCTGGCCTCCTATTATTGCCGGTTTGTTAAAGGGTTTGCCACCATTGCCGAGCCACTTACCCTTGTATTTTGGATACGGACGCCTAGGATGTCGCCGTGGGAGCTGTCATCTCCCAGAAAGTTGATGGCGTATAGCGACCCATCGCTTTCTTCTCAAGAGTCTTGAACTCTACCCAGGGAAACTATTGTCGCGAGTTGCTAGCCGTTATTTCCGCACTGCAACATTTTCGTCATTACCTTCTTGGTAATAAGGTCGTATTGCGAACTGATCGCCAGTCTGAAGTGGTTGCAGACATTCAAGCGGCGGGAAGGGATTCTAGCTCGATGGGTGGAGACCCTGGCCGAATTTGATTTCATAATTGAGCATATACCTGGACGACTGCATAGCAGTGTTGATGGGTCTCAAGGCCATTTTGTAAACAATGCCTGGACAAAGTGACCAAGGTCCGTTGGGTGGACGAACTCGACCGAGTTGACGAGCTCACCGAGCCCTTGGGAGTTCGGTGGGTGGTCCTCACTCCTGAAATCTCAGCAGACCAGGTAAAGGAGTTCCAGGTTGAAGACCCTGATTTCGGGCCTTTGGTAGACTGGATAACAGAAGGACAGACTCCTTCCGCCGACGTCCTAAAACAGCATTCCCTTGAGACAAGAAATCTTAGGGGTCAGTGTCCGCCGTTCATTTGTCTGATGGGATGCTGGTGCGGAAGTTGTTTGACACCGACGTTGCCCAAATGGTCATTCCACATCGTTTGCGGAAACCGTTCTTTGACCAGTCGCTCTCAGGTCCTTTGGCTGCCCACCTTCGAGCCCAGCGAACCTTCGTTCAGTTGAAGTCAGCATATTACTGGCCAGAAATGAAGGGAGACATCATCAGGTGGTGTAAAAAGTGTGAGGTATGCGCCCAGTGTGAGGCTCCAGGTGTTGGCAGGTGCCCCACTTGACATCTTTGCCGTGGATGTACTTTCCGGGTTGCCAGCCACCGCGGACGGCAAGAAGTACATACTAGTCCTGACGGACTACTTTACGAAGTGGGCATGCGCCTTTGCCTTGCCAGACGCCGAAGCATCTACATGCATGCGAGCCATGTATGATGGTTACTTTGCTAAATTCGGTTTGCCTCGTCAGTTACATAGCGACATAGGCAAGAACTTCGAGTCAAAGTTGTTTTATGAGTTGTGTTTGCTGGCGGGCATTAACAAGTCGCATACGACGGCTTTTCATCTGCACAGCGACGGCCAGACCGAACGGATGAACCGTACTCTGCTGCAAATGCTTAAAACCACCGCCGACCCGGCCACGTGGCCCCAGCGTCTGCCTATTGCCATGGCGGCGTACCGCATGACAATGCACAAGACAACCCGTATGACACCGAATATGGCTATGTTGGGCCGCGAGGTGATGCTCCCCGCAGCATTAATTGCTCGTCCCCCTGAGGAGCCACACCGCACCACGGTACCGTTCGTCCGTGATCTCAGGGATACTTTGCGAGACGCTCATCAGCGGGTACGAGATGCCACACGGTCGTCGGCTAAGACACATAAGGCCTACTATGATGATAGGTCTAAGCGGACTACCTTCAAGGAGGGCCAACTTGTTTGGTTGTTTTGGCCGAGGCCGCCAGTCCGTCAGTGATTTCGTAAGCTTCAGCGACTCTGGACCGGCCCTTGGCGGATTGAGTCATTTAAGTCGCCACTCCACTAGTGGTGGTGCTTAAGCATACTGTAAAGCGGACGCGGCAGACGGTCCACGTGGACCGCCTTCTGCCGTGCAATACACCACCACCAGCCGTGCCTGAAACAGACTCGGGGCCCCCTTCCGACTTACCGACTCCTACGGATGGACTGGACATACCCGACGGGGATAGCCAGCCCCTCCTTGGGATGGAAGAGGACAGCCAGTCCTGGGGGACACTGAGTCCCAAACCCAATCTGCTTCAGGCACGTCAAGACCAGTGCGTATACGTCGGCGTCCGACTGCGTTGGACCCGTACATTCTTGAATAAAATTACCTTGTTGATCTACAGCTAGGGTGTGGCAGGAGGATAGGGATTCTGGATGGAGCCCTCGATTCGCTCCACAATCCCGTCCTGTGTTTGTACATATTGCATTGTTTGTTTTATCGTACTAACTATGTGTCTTTGCATAATGTTTGTATTGTATGTTGTTGTATATTGTGTGGACACCCACACACTGTGTTGTCTTATTGTTGTTTTTTTGTGGACATGACAAGTGATAGCCGTTCAGGGAGGAAACCATCTAGTTGCTACCCCCCTGATGTTATCGTCATCGGCGATTATCACATAGTTGTTACCACTCTCCTCCTTTCGTCTGATAATGGTTAGCCATCGATGTTGCTTCCGAACCAGTTGGTGAATCTTCTTGTTGTTGCCTACTCTGCCGGACGTAGACTTTTTAACCGATTTCTTCCCGATACTCGCCGGATGTGAACCTCCTTTACCAAATGTTGCTTCTACTTGCCGAATTTGGAGCTGAGAGGGGTAACGGATTATGGATTGGGCCTCAATTAGCCCCACAATCCGTCCCCATTCGTGTATATAGTGTTTTGATTATTATTTTTGCTTTAATAATAGCTAGATGTTTCTAGTATATAAACATAACGATTACTGTGTCTTAACTATTAATAACCACTTAGAACATATAGTGTAAAAATGCCAATACTTATCTTAATCATTTATCTACTGGGGCAGGATAGTTATTACTTAGTTACTGTTAACATTTATTTTTCTTATTAGCTAGCCCCAGGGATAACACAGTACCCTTGTGTGTTAATTAATAGTTTTACTTATCTTATATGCGTAAACACCTTGTTACACGCATTTGTGGCACACGTTATGTGTGCGTAAACATTATTTTAATATGTATATAAACTGTTACCGATGTAACAAGGAATGCAAATCGGGAAAGAGTGCCTAACGGTACTCTCCCTAAATTTGGGAGGGTCCCCACTCCCTTATAGGAAAGTAACAAAACCGCACAATGAGACAAGACATCATGGGAGAGATGTGCATCGTTGTTATCATCAACTGTTATGCTGTCATCATGTGATTGTGTTGCTGCCGTGGAGTGTTTTGTTTGACAGACGCTATTGATACAAGAACCTATTGGCCAAGCAAGTTCAAGTTCATATATCTGGAATCATTGGAGTAATGTTCTCATCGTTCATATTGTTGCAGTCACTCTGTGTGACTAGACTCATGCCGCTTCCAGTACCATCATTGGATATCATGATTGAATTATCATCGTTTACACTCACTGTAGTCATGTGATGTGCTTGGTCACAATATAGCAGCTCAATCATCGATCATTGATTGCATACTGCCGCGATGGAACTGTTAATCATCGCCGGTTACCACATCTTCAATTGTGCGGTAGATTAAGCTGACTTATGTCGGCTTTCGAGCGCACGTTAAAATAGCATCTCGTATCGTAATGATGGTGCTCATGCTTGAATATTGGGATAATCATACGATGCTTTTGCCCGGCAGAAAGTAACGGCAGCCTACTGCCGGGTCTATGGCGTGATTCACTTCACGTCACCTGCGGGCTGACTGCCTGTACACCGGGATCAGCTCCGGGCCCAACGCTCGGTAACGAGTATG
>Ga0126334_10000308_pt1 | contig 14790 bp, 12 predicted proteins | sample InaspJWI49metaG_FD_94491 | JGI IMG/M metagenome (GOLD analysis project Ga0126334, IMG submission 94491) | Marine gutless worms symbiont microbial communities from Oahu, Hawaii - Inanidrilus sp. 2 OAHU.JWI-49 metaG | ecosystem: Host-associated > Annelida > Digestive system > Unclassified...
AGGGTCAGGCCACAGCCCGCAGGGTCATGGTTAGGATTGCCGATTAGCTATTCGAATAGTAATCCTAACCATTGCCATGACCATGACCCTGCTCTTCAATGAGTCTTCATCATTTACCTTGAGTGAATCTTAAGCTAGGACACATTACACCATCACGTAATCATTTTGACATTACTGCATTTTTATTTTCATCAGTAGGCCTACATCGCCGGTGTCACAGTTGCTAAACAGTATATAGGGGCCTATACGGACCGGCACAAAAAATCCGGATATCCAGATTTGGCGTGAAAAAATAAGCCGAAAATCCGGATTTGCCAAAGTGGAACGGATATGCAAACACTAGGTGGAAGGAGTGAATTGCTCTTTATTGATCAGCACTATGTTAGCATGATGGCACAAGTTTTGTATTGCAGCCAAGATACTAAGTTTGATGAACAAGCAACATCGCTCGTGCTCAGTTGTGTCATTAACTGCTTGATACTAATCCAGGTTGCTAGTCACCCAGAAATAGATACTGTTAAAACAACATATTAAGTATTGTCTGGCATGTTTCTAATCGATTTCCAGCTTTTCCCTTGAATGTTTTGCAGTAAGAAACCATTTATAGATAGTTTTTTGTTGTGCATTTAGTGAGACCACACTGATACTTCAGATTAGTATCCTGTCATGAACTTATATTTATACTGTTACAAATCCCTCCCTTATTCTGTTACTAGTATTTTTTTGTGTACTTATGTCATTTTATTGACATACGTGTATTGTAGTTTACTATGATATTGTGCCAGATTTAACGGCAAACTGCATGTTAATGTTTGCATCTCTAATTAAATTAAGCATTTGTGGTGTTAATAGTTAACCGTTTTCAGTTGTATTAATGTCACTTCTTGACTGTAGTCATAATTAAGTTTAGGTAAGTGGAGGCAGTCCATGCCTTAAAACGTGGCTTCGTACAAAATGTCTGAGGGACTGTGTGACCTGATTTGCCATAGTCTAACGCTTAGACTAACCATACGCATGAACGTACAGTTTTTCCATATTTGTTAGTCATTTAGGGTCATAGCATAATGAGCAGGGTCTGTGTAACAGTTGGGTGTCCATCTGTCTGTCTGTCTCATCTATTAGTCACAGTAGCATTGTGCGGTGGGTTGCTGCTGGTCACCCGATGAGCAGGAGATTGATCAGTAGCAGGCGCCAGTGCTCAGCAGCAAATGAGGACTGTCACTTTTTCAGCCTGTGTAGAAGGCTGAAGACTGACTTGTTTGCTCTGATACTTGACAAAAGATTGTAATAAAAGGTTTTTTTTCTCATAATTCAACTGAAAAGAAAAAAGGTTGTTTGAGATGATTGTACATGGCATACATTTCACTATCATATCTAATGCAACAGTTTTTTTCTTGAGTGGCATTTGCACTAATTAGGTCAGGTATCCTGATATTCCTATACATTGTAGTTTCTCAAACTGTGCAGGCTAGGGTAATTTACAGAGCATTCAGTCTGGTTAAGACGTCAAGTCATACCTAGCAGTAGGCTGCCAATGTCAGCTTATTGTTTTGATATCCCCTCGAGAGTGCCATTGGCCATATGGCCTAAGTGCTCTGTTTATCCGGTTTGTGAACTGTGCATAGGCAGAAATAATATAATTTCTGTAGTATTACTTATTTCTATGCGAGTAATGACTACTGAAAACTTCAAACTGGAAAGATCTGTAACAAAAGGAAACAAGCGTTAACCAACTGAAGCTCGGAGTGTGATCTTTTAAACATTACAAATTTAATATTGGCACTTCTCTAATTTGTATTTTTTGTGACCACATGATAAGTATTTTTGGGAAAATCCCAATTCCTGAACAGTGGTTATAAACTAATAAATAAAGTTTTCTAGTTGTAACAATCATGCCGCCGATTGGCTCTGCGGTTGGGAAGAAGGTGTTTGACTTTCTGGTGATTGGTGGCGGTTCTGGTGGCATTGCCAGTGCGCGTCGAGCGGCAGAGTTCGGATCACGAGTGGCGCTCATCGACAAAGGCCGACTGGGCGGCACCTGTGTAAGACCAATGTCACTGCTTTTCACTTCGTCCGTGATAGGGTAGCGGAGTATTGTGATGACCGTGTCTGTTTGTCTGTCTGCGAGCATATCTCTGGAACTTCAGTTCCGATCTTCACCAAATTTTTGGCGCATGTTACCTGTGGCCATGGCTCGTCTTCCACCGGCGGCATTGCGATACGTTATGTATTTCCGGTTTCTGGATGACGTCGTATTTGCCCATTAATGTGCCATATGCAGCGGTGCCAGTCTGCCGGAACAGTCAGCAAGCCTGATGGTGCTGTCTGGGCAGATAAGCCTGGCCAGGCTGTAGCTGAAGCGGCGCTCTATAACACGTGATGTAAGTTAACAGACTACTCAGGCACCGCAGTGGACGTGTTGTGGTGCAGTTGTCATGCATATGTCCATATCATTACAAATATGCATATTTACTATGATGTGTTGAATATTCTGAATGTGATGTTTGGTGTTTACACATTATGTCCCAGCATTATTGCAACATGAAAAGGGCATGCACTTAAAATAACTCACCAGGTGTCAGAAACGGTGGGTGGAGTTTGCGGTCTGTCAGATTGCCTTGTTTGGTGTGCAGACGTTTGGATGATAAACCGTTAGGCGACAAATGCTTGGGCGACATGCATTGGTGACATTGTTTGAGGGTTGACAGTCTTAGTAGTTAATAATACAGCACACATGTGTCATCGTGCCTCACAGAATCTCCCTGTACTTTTCAATGAGCAGTGGCTTTTGCACAGAATGCCAAGAAAGAAACTTATAAGTAGATTAACATTAACAAGGATTAAGAAGGAATAGATTGCTTACCATAAAAATTTGATTATAATACGCACAATTACCACACCGTATTATACGCATAATATGCACCATAATTACCTGTCTCTTAAAGAGAAAGTCGGGATGCATATTATACACGTGACCTGATCAGCCTGCCAGTTTTCCAGAAGTGACAGAAAGAGACCAGAGTTCAACGTCAAGGTCAGCTAATAGCACTCGCTCTGTTGTAGGCCTTCATAGCTGTTGCTTGATGCTGACAGCGCACACACGTCAAGTTTCAACTGCTACTTGATGTTCTAGGCACCAGTGTGACAGTCAGCTCCTCTCCCCTTCCCTCCCGCAGTTCGCCACCCGCCGTTCGCTGGGGAGAGTAATTAGGAATCGATTGTATGCACAGGCAGCGCAGCAGAGATGTGCAGACAAGAATGTTTCCGTGAACACCTTCGCGGACACGTCTGCACATTGCTGGGCATAAGTGCATGCGTTTGCTGATGTGTACATAAACATGGACAATGTGGACGCATTTGCAAATGCACGCCGACGCGTCTGCAAGCTTATACTCAGCGTCCGTGGTGGACGTAAACGCTACCTTGCGTTAAGTTGTGGACACTCGTTATGTCTCTAACTGCCGATGCTGCCAGTCGTAAGACTGGATACCGATCATCCGCCGACGCCCGCAGACACGGATGGTATTTTTGGCGTAAGCAAAATATTCGCGTCTGCACATTTCTCCCCTGAAGTGGCGGGCATCAATCGCGATGGCCGCCGCCACGGTCGAGGCCATGCCGCATATGTAACGACTTATGAAGTCGTAGCTCGCTTGCGATCGCTCCATTGTAGTGTAAAAGTATGGGTGCGTAACTGCGTATTATGCACATGAACTTTAGTTTTCCCTCAAATTAGGGTTCAAAGTCGGCCTGTGTATTATACATGAGTGCATATTATAATCAAATTTTTATGATATATGGTGTTTAAATTACTCGCCTTTATACTGTGTAAAAGAATATGCTATAAATGTATTGTTAGGTGAATGTGGGTTGTGTTCCAAAGAAAATTATGTATGGTGCTGGAGTACATTCTGAGTATATTCATGATCACAGTGACTATGGCTTCAATGTAACTTTTAACTCATTTAATTGGAGGTAATTTACGTTTATTGTCATGTTGTAAGAATGCATTTTTATATATTTCGTGACTGATGCTTGTTATTTGTTCTGCTAATACCTGCATCATTCAGGAGAACTCTAGCATCTACTCCATAATCCATGTTTGCCAGTCATCAACAAAATCCTCTATTTCTTGACTTGGTGCCACCTGATACATGTTGACTCGTGAACTTGCTTAAAATGGTTGCTCAGGTATATGCTGTATTTGCAGTAGATGACTAAGAGTAGCTTATAAGCTGTTTGTCACAGTGGTAAAATTGCATAATGTTGTCATGAATATTGTGCTATACTAATTTTTACTATCAAATACTGTTAAAAGTTAAGGATTGGAATTTGTATGTAAGTAGTTACCAGTATGTTTCTGTTTTTTGTTATGCAATTTTGTAAAGATTGAGTCAAGTGTTGTTTGAAACCAAACTCTTTTTGTTATGTTTCTGTAGGTTATATGATATACGTGTGTATTATTCTGTATTATATTAATAAAATTAGTTCAGTTCAGTTGTATGATAGTTTAATGGTGTCCTTTTTGGCTTTATTTAGTTTGCTGTTCACTAACCTGCATTGGGTTGAGTTTTGTCGCTGTTTGAATTTTTGTTGATCTTTGTAACACATTACAGTCTGCCTTCAGTGCTTTGACGCTGTTGGTTGGGCAGCAGGAAGGGCATCCAGCCTGTAAAAAACTGAGTGGTGGGGTGCTGGCATGGTAGTCTGTCTGGAGTGAGTTGCAGACTTGCATATGTCCCAGCTGATGCCATTGACACTCACTGTCTCTTGCTTCAGTAAAATCCAGATTGGTTTTACCTTTCTGGTACCGGCTTACCTGGGTAGTCCCAGAAAAAGGGCCGTTAAATGTGTGTGTGTGTGTGTTTGTAACACATTGCATATTGTGTTTGTGGTAGCTCATCTCTGTCCATGTTGTTAGTTAATGATTGTTGTTGACATATCTGCAGTGCACTGAAGAAAACGAGAGATGATCACGTTCAGCATCTTAATACTATTTATGCCAATAATCTCAATAAGGTATGTGTAGTGGATTATTGCATTTTGTAATTTTTGATTTATTGAGTGAGTGAGTGAGTGCATAGATTTATGTAGCACATTATCTTTAAGAACCCCTAATGTGCTGGATGCACTGGTGTCGCACGACAGCGTGAGAATGTATGTTTTGTTGATACAGGTTTAATGTTGTCAGACGGAACTACTACAGGTAATAATTGAATATCATCTGCAAAAACAGTGTATAGGGTGGGCCATAAAAACCGGACTGTTTTTGCAAGTTGATAACTTTGTAACAGTTAACAGCAACGGTAATTAGCATACACAGTTAGTCCAGACAAAATTCTATATGGGCACCCCTTGTCTTGATAACCATCGTCAGTCTTTTAACTGCTGACTGATCGCTCAGTTCAATGTGAACTTGCTTAGCTGAGCCCAACAATCCATGGTATGGACTTCAAATGATCGATGTCTCAACTGGAAAACTGGTCACCAAATAGTCCGGATCTAAATTCTGTGGATTATTCAGTGTGGGGGTGTTGCAACAGATGGTGTATTGTCACAAAATTTCGTACATTGATCAGCTGAAATGCAAGCTAATGGATTGTTAGGCTCAGCTAAGCCAGGACATATTGAACTGAGCGATTGTTCAGCTGTTAAAAAGACTGATGATAGTTATCAAGGTGAGGGGTACCCATATTGAATTTCGCGTGGACTAACTGTGTGTACTAATTACCGTCGTCGTTACTTTGACAGTTTGTTTGAGTGAAAAATTGGGTAAAATTGATGCGTTGTTGTCAAACTCAGCATAATTTCAGATGCATTGAATATTTATGCAAAGTATGCAAAGATTATTTAGTTTCACTAACATCTTAGTTTTTGCACGTTTTTCTACACAAAATTTGGAAACTTTTGACGTATCACATGCCTTCCTATCCCTAACTATTGCAAAGTTATCAACTCACAAAAAAGTCTGGTTTTTTGGCCCATCCTGTACATAATTATTTATTTTTATGGCCATCCTTTCAGCAGTAAATGCTGAGGGAAGCTAATCTATAACAGAGACTGTTTTTAATCCAAAGAGCCTTAAAGATTGGAATAGTTTGATGATAAAATTTTGTGTGAACTAGTGTGAAACTGGCTGTTAAAGGTATCAGTCACCTACATTTTGACAGCCATTTTCCAGGTGAACCTGTATCTGTGCCTTCAGTGCTTTGACACTGTTGGTTGGGCATCTGGAATAGTATTTGGCCTGTAAAAATTGAGTGATGAGGTGTTGGTGTGGTTATCTCTCTGGAACAAAGTGCAGACCATTTGCATATGGTCCAGCTGCATTTGCATCCCAAAACCGCATCATCTCTTGCCTCATTTAAATCCAGACTGGTATTGTCTTTCTGATACCAGCGTACCGAGGTTGTCCTGGAAAAGAGGCCATTAAATGTGTGTAGTGTAGTAATAGCTTTTGAGATATGAAACACTATCAGTTTGAGAGAGGGTGGGAAAACGAATGCAGTAATTGCTGACAAATTTGGATAATTTTCTGCTTTGCTTGAGCTATGCTGATTTATTGGCTGTTGCAGCACATGGACCAATGATTTGCTGTTTTAAATGTTTGCAAACAGAGTGAAGTTTCGTTAGTGGAAGGAACTGCTCAGTTTGTGAGTGATGGAGTAGTTGAAGTGAATGGAGAGCAATACTCAGCAAATCACATATTAATTGCTACAGGAGGTGCACCAGCCACCCCTAGTGTGCCTGGTAATGAACTTTTGCATTATATATAGTCATTGAGTCTGTCATCGGAAATATATCCGTATATTCTTCTTTGTGACGATAACATAACATATTAGCATATGCAGATGTTTGAATGTTTAATAAACTTTCTGATGCCTTGTTATAAGTTAATGTCACTGATTATTTCTTTAATGAGGTGCAGACTTGCATACGGCCCGGCTGATGCCACTGCCACTCACTGTCTCTTGCTTCAGTAAAATCCAGATTGGTTTTACCTTTCCGGTACCGGCTCACCTGGGTAGTCCCGGAAAAGGGCCGTTAAACGGGTGTGTGTGTGTGATTATTTCTTTAATGTCAGTAATTCTTTCTTCCAAAAGCCTTATGTAATGTATACTTATGTTTATGCTATTTACTGTTGCTTCCAAAATATGCAGTTTAGTTGTATATAAATGCAGCTATATATTTTATATGAAGTTTCATCACAAAGAATGTTATTTTACAGTTGGCTTAGTAATTTATAGTTGAGTGAAGTTTATAGATGTATTTGACATGTGTTATAAAGTCGTGATTGTATATTTCGAAGGTGCAGGTTTTGGAATCAACAGTGATGGCTTCTTTGAATTGCAGAAACTACCACAGTATGTTTACAGTAATTTTAAATGCAAGTTGCAACAGTTCACATAAAGAATTGCAGTTACCAAATGTTTGTTGCATATTGATTATCTTCGAACTTGAGATGGCAAATGTTTGTGATACTGCTGCAGCTGTAGCTAGTGTTTATGTTAATCTCTAAATGCATGCAACTGATTTTTTGTTCCATTCTATACTGAGTTAATACTGTTTCTACTTTCAGTTTTTGTTTAGCTCCTTCATAAGAGAGGTTTTCGCGTGTTAGATTCTCTGCTTGTTGCCCAACCAATAGTGTTAGAGTAGTGATGTTAGAGCATTGATGCTTACTAGCGAAAATCACGTGCTGAACCTCATTCCTTTTTGATCTACTAAGTGACTCTTGAAAGAGACACACCTCATTATATGCCTGCTTTTTAAAGCCAGTATTTAGTTTTTGTACCTGGCAGAAGAAGACAATAATTTTTGACAGAAATTTCAAGTATTGTCTGCTGTTTCGTCGTCACAGGTACCATTTATCGGCTGGTGGTCTAAACTGTAATAATAATAATAATTACAACCAGTGTTTAGCTTAGCATTGGCACACAGTATGTGGCTATTAATGATTGTCCAACAAAATGCAATAGCTGGGTGTATTGTGCCCTTATAATGGTCTCCATGTCAGTTGCATTAGAAATTGTTGGTTTATTATTATTAAAACAGTCATCAACTTATGAGAGGATTTTAGGTTCATGATTAATCTGTTTAAAACTGTGGGTGCCAATTTTTTCAGTGACTTGTACTGAAAGAATCCGTGAGCCACGGTTGCTGACACTGCCTGCATAGTATGCAGTGCAGAGCATGGTCTAAGGGTCTATATAATATTCGGGCGTCCCTCCGTCCATTTGTCTGTCTGTCCATCCCTGTGTCTGTCTCATCAGTCGACAGCACCAACGGCAGCTGGTGGGTTTGCTGTTGAGCACTGGCATCTGCAGCAGATACTGATCGATAGCTGCTTGTGCTTTGTTGCTGGTGCCGGCGCTCAGCAGCAAATGTGGGTAGCGTCATATTGAGAGCTAATGGATGACGCTCAGCACAGACTTGTTTTGTCTGTGTTATAAGCTCTGATGATGTGTGTATGCATGTCATTGATGAACTACTGGTATGAGGTGGTGTCTGACAGGAAGTCGGTGGTGGTTGGTGCTGGTTACATTGCCGTAGAACTGGCAGGCATTCTTAGTGCACTTGGCTCTGACGTGTCTCTGCTCATTCGATATGATAAGGTCACATCTTGTGTAATTGCTGTCATTTTATGTGGGTTTTTTGGTTGATTTGCTTATGCTAATGTGGGTGATGAGGTGTTGGGGTGGTTTTCTGTCTGGAGTGAGATGTAGATTGTTTGCATGTGGTCTAGGTGATGCCACTCTCATCCCCAAACCCCATCATCTCTTTCCTCATTTAAATCCAGACGAGTTTTACCTTTCTGGTACCAGCTTGCCAGGTTGTCCTCGAAAAGAGGCCGTTAAATGCGTGTAGTAGTAGTAGTAGTAGTGCTTGCGCTAATGCTGTTGCTGAATTTTTGTTTGCAGTTTTTACCATGCAGTACATATGCGTACTGCAATACATTCTAGGATCCACTGTCTGTCTGTCCATCTGTCAAATATTGGGGTTCTACCAATACAGCTGGACAGATTGAACTGGTTCTCAGCTCGGGGAAGCTTGGCTTATTGTACATTCTGTTGTAACAGAATTTGTTCTTTTTCAAAAATAAGGTTACTTCCATTTGAATTCTTATCCAAACTCGGAATTTGCTCGTGCAGTTTACCATGTCATGTCAGTAGTCGCAATGGCTGTAAACGTAGTTTGACCATTGCAGATTTGTTACACTGAGCACCTGCCTTTGTTTATAATATTTTTGCTGTGACATACAGCACTGCACGGTTTATCTGTGATAGCTGAGACTTATAAATTTTAGGAAATTAACAGATTAACAGGCATAGCTAATCGCATTTATGCTGTCTTTTTACAAGTTTAATAATTGTGTTGTATTATGGTGTTTCTGTTGTGGAAAATTTGATTTCATATTACTCGTAGTTGTTATTGTTAAATTGTAAAGTGGTGTGAGAGATAGTATGAAACATACGTGATACAACCGTGCACGCAGGTACTGCGGAATTTTGATGCAATGATCTCAAGTACCGTGACAGAGCAGTTAGTGCAGTCTGGTGTGAAAGTGGTGTCAAACACTCAGGTTGGAGCACTCATATCTGTTGCAGTTATTGTATAACTTGTCTCACACTTAATATGCAGTTTGTGAATAACGTCAGCCGCTGTCTAATATAGTAACCAAGTTATAGTTAAGGCTGTATGACTCTGTATATATAGACAGGGCATAACACAGTGTTTGCCCCACTAACAGCCGTGAATCCACATTTACACCAGCAGTTAATTGCTGCAGATTCACTGAATGTTGATGATATGACTGAAGGTGAACTACTGATCAATGAGGCTTTGTTTTTCAAGTTTACTCGAGTGGTGAATAATTAATTAGTAGCATAAAGGTATTTTTTTTTTATTTTTGCAGTATACCAGCAAGAGACAAGAAGAAAATTGGCACAGTTGAATGGAAATAATTAAGTAACCTTCAAATGGTACTTTGTGTGGAAGGAATGTTGGTTTGCATGTCATGTTAACAACTTGGTAAAGAAGTGGGCATACTCAATGACAGAACAGTGTACCTAGAGGGAAGTGATAGATTATAACAGGACTAGGCTGAATGTGCTGTTTATAGACTGCAAAGCAAAAAATGATGCAAACTTACTTTCACTGAGAAATCTTGAAACACGACAGTTTGTGTTAAACCAATGGTGTTGCATGGATTGTATTGGCCCAGGTGTCATCGGTGACAAAAATGGGCGATGGTGAAAAAGTGTCTGTTGTTACAAATACTGGAACAATTAACGAAGTGGATTGTTTACTCTGGGCAATTGGTCGCACGCCAAATATCGACAGCCTGCATCTGGACCGTGTTGTAAGTGTACTCTGACACAATATGTTAATACCTTTGTAGCTTGTGCATTGAAAGTGATACCACTATTGTATATTGTTTTGGTATGATTTTAAAACTGTTTAATTAGTTTTGGTCTTTTTCTATTGCTGGTGGTGGATGTTGATAATTTACTATGACAGTCTCATTTGTTTGTTGTTCAGGGTGTGGAGTTAGAGAATGGTCATATTAAAGTGGATGAGTTTCAGAACACAACGGCAAGTGGTGTGTATGCACTTGGCGACGTTGCCGGAAAAGCTCTACTTACACCAGGTAGTGTTTTTGTGGATATTTTTCTTCAGTAAAAAATTTCCATTTCAGTTACTACCGGTATTCAGTTATTAATTAACTTTGGTTTTATTTCATTTTAAGTTTTCCATTATATATTTGTTTTACGTAAATTTGAGTTTTTAGGTAATTTATGCCTATAATTTAAGTTCTTAGCTGTGTAGTAATTTTGGATAAAACTGCTGTTTTAGTAGCATAATATTTTTACTTAATTTCACCTTTTATTCAAGAACACTGTGTGCATTTAACGGATCAGTTGCCACATGCAGTGTTAAGCCTCATAGTCGGTGTCAGTTTGAATCAAGGAATATGGTAGTCGCTGGTAACTGGTATTTTGCATTTGACTATCTTGCAAAATGTAATAATTGTCGCAACATTTGTAAGCTTGATATGGAAATAGTTGGCATTTAATTTTATGATAGTCACTGCTGGTGATATGTACTGCATGTAGTTGCTATTGCTGCTGGGCGTCGACTGGCACATCGTCTGTTCAATGGTGAAACTGATGCTAAACTGGACTACACTGACATTCCAACAGTTGTCTTCACTCATCCTCCTGTTGGTACTGTTGGCCTTACTGAAGGTGATTATTGAGATTTTAACACTTTTAATTGACTATTGTCCAACTAAACTGATAGTATTGGCTGTTGACACTCATATGATATGAATTATATTTTATTGTTGCTGATATGACAGAAATATTACGTCAGCTGACTGCAAAACTCCCGTAACTATAATTGTAAGTAATGAGAGTTTCGGAAGTTTTGAATTTGCTATATTCTTTGTGTAGCTATTAATGCACAAGCTCACTTCAGAGCAGCAGACGTTACCTGGGGTTTGCTATTCTAATGTTTGCATATTCAAGGCCATATTATTTGCATCTGGTCTTTGATTGATTGGACTTCAGGATAGAATATATAACACTGAAGATCAATGGACGGTGCTGATAGTGTAGCTGCAGCAATACATAGGAAGCCATTTTTTGTCTATATGAAATGGAGCAGCAGGAATAGAAATTGATGAAGCCAAGCCAACAACTCTGACTTGACTTGATTACATCACTCATGATGACAACTGAGAATTTTCTTAATGTCATGACAGATTTCTACTAAATATAGAACCATCCATTTTGTTTGCTTCTAGTCTGTGAATATTGTATGTTGTCTGTATTAAGCAGAGCACAGTAAACATATATGCACTTATTTATACCAGGGTGTCACACACACACACACACACCCGTTTAACGGCTCTTTTCTGTGACTACCCAGGTGAACCGGTACCAGAAAGTAAAACCAATGTGGATTTTACTGAAGCAAGAGACAGTGAGTGGCAGTGGCATCAGCTTGGCCATATGCAAGTCTGCACCTCGCTCCAGACAGATAACCATGCCAGCACCCCAGCACTCAGTTTTTTACAGGCTGGATGCCCTTCCTGCTGCCCAACCAACAGCGTCAAAGCACTGAAGGCAGGGTGTCATTGCATGTTTATTTAATAAATCATTACATTATGAACATTTTTGGTGCAAGACAGGCTAGTTAGTCTAGACCTCACGTGCAGAAACTTATCAACATGCCACTTTTTGGAAATCATCAGTAGGCATACAGAAGACAGTTTTTGATGATGACATGTAGAGTAATGGGTGATCAAAATGTTTTTCACTTCATATAGATGCATCATATGATTTCTGTTCGTTCAGTGTTTGTTCTTATGTTGTTGAAGGTATCAGCCTTTTTAGCCCGCATCATGTGTTTTGTTACTATGCATATCACACGTTTCATGTTTTTTTTGTCTGTGTGTTGGGCTCACTGGTGAGCCATGCAGAAATGGATGAACCAGTCAAGATGCCATTTGGGGGAGGGGGCAGACTCGCATGGGCCTCGTAAACCTGCCGCTGCTTAATGCACAATGAAGCATTCGTAACGCTAATGTCATACTGATGTCGTTAGTGTGGCTCAGTTCTCCGCTGGTGGCATTGAGATATGTTATGTATTTCTGGTTTATGGATGACATCATGTTTGCACATAATGGCCAGGACTATGCGACATGAAAAGGGAGTATAATCAAAGCGATTCAGCAGGGGTCTGCACGGAGTTGACACTGCAGTGAATACTCAAACATCGGTGGACTCGTTGAATTTTGACTTGTGCTGATTTCACAACACTACTGTTGCATGTTAACAGGATAGTATTTTTCACATAGTATGTTACTTAACATGTGATGTTTTATATGCAGCGGAAGCAGAAAAGAAATTTGGGCGAAGCTCTTTGAAAATTTATACAACCGCATTTGTCCCTTTATACCATGCAATTACACAGAGAAAAATAAAAACACACATGAAAATGATTTGTCTTCTACCAACCGAAAAGGTGTGTATTGTTATTTTATTGTTGTAGATTTACAGGTGTAAGCTTCACAGAACAGTGTTACATTAGGCCAATATGCATTGGATCACTTCATCTTTTGCTGAGACCAAAGTCTTAAACTTTATTCTGAGACCAAAGTCTAAGACACTGACTTCATGCCATCTGCATAATACAGTAGCATTATTCGTCTATGCTTCAGTCATTAGACAAACACAGCAGCGTTAATTTGACAGCATTACAGTGTTGCAGTGTCAATACGTGTACAGTGTATTATGTATGGAAGCAGTGTTTAAGAACTTAGACAGTGCAGATAACACTGTTGAGGAGAACTATAGCATCTTTTTCCTAATTTGGATGCACTAGTTGCCATCACTGTACGGATGACACACGGTAATGAGTGGACATTGAAATATGATGAACCTGAGGTTGAAAATGTCGCACGAGGGTGCGGCTCAAGTGCAACATTTTCAACCTTGGACGAACGACCGTGCTTCATATGTTTTGTCGTATGGCCAGCCACTCGCTTCAAATTGTATATCGTCTTCTGAGACGGTGGCGAAACGCGAGTGAGTATCATCTGCCGTCTAAAAATGCACACAGACCTAATTATTGTTCGTGGTTAGCTTTATGTGTTAATTAGAGTGCTATAGCAATTTTTACTGCAAAATTGCACTGATTAATAGCTTTGAACTGTATTTAATAAAAATACTTGCGAAAAGACGTATTATCACGTAAACAAAAACAACGTAGAATATATATTATGTTTACAATGTAGAATATATCTTATGTTTACATTTAGTGAACGTCATGTGACTGTGTGTCATTATAATGATAAATGGTCACGTGACCGTTTATCATTATAATGACACAAGGTCGACCGTGATGCGCTGATTATTCAATATTGACCAACGTCACATGACAGCGTTTCGACCAATCAGCATAGCAGCTCATACGACAAAAGGGCATACGGCAGTAAAACTTTATTCGGAGAAAATGCTCCATTTCTTAACTTAAGGTGCCGGCTAGCACTCCTCAGGTTGACCTTGGTTAAGCTGTGTTGTATTCTACGAATTTTAACCATTACGTTTGACCATACATGTACTGAGTATGCAAAGTAACTTATGATATGAACTTTAACAGCTTGCATAGTTGATATTACTGGTTGATGCAGCATTAGTCGTGACAGCTGCTGGTGCTAAATAATTGCAGATTGTTGGAATTCACATGATTGGTTTGGGCTGTGACGAAATGCTGCAAGGATTTGCAGTGGCTGTCAAGATGGGTGCCACCAAGGCTAACTTCGACAACACTGTGGCCATCCATCCAACATCTGCCGAAGAGCTTGTCACAATGCGCTAATGCCATCTCTGTCAGTGACTTTACATTGAGTGTACCCAAGTATTCAAGTGACATTCTATCTAGGCATGCAGTGGAACTGCACAAAATTCACATTCATCATATGCTTGTAAATCCGTGCAAATGAGACTGAATGCGATTTTTGATGAAAATGACAGGCGTAGTTCATTTTGTAATGATTTCCTCAAAAACATTAATCTCCATTATCGAACACGAAACGTGAAAATTGCAGACATTGTTTAAAAATTGCAATAACATTTTTTTTACAATTTCAGTGTTAGTGTATGCCTTCAGTGCTTTGACGCTGTTGGTTGGGCGACAGGAAGGGCATCCGGCCTGTAAAAAACGAGTGGTGGGGTGTTGGCGTGGTTGTCTGTCTGGAGCGAGGTGCAGACTTGCATATGG
>Ga0126334_10000314_pt1 | contig 14644 bp, 13 predicted proteins | sample InaspJWI49metaG_FD_94491 | JGI IMG/M metagenome (GOLD analysis project Ga0126334, IMG submission 94491) | Marine gutless worms symbiont microbial communities from Oahu, Hawaii - Inanidrilus sp. 2 OAHU.JWI-49 metaG | ecosystem: Host-associated > Annelida > Digestive system > Unclassified...
CAGCGAGGATATCTCGCTCTTCTGGACTCAGATGTTTATAGGTTTTAGGCATAATATCGAAAACATACCGCAAATGCCTTAAAACCTGAAAGTGTTGCACTTACTTATTGAACTCGGGATACCCTGGCCGACGGCCATATGCTTAAAATGAGCCATATGTACTTCGACCTCGTCAGCGATGCCGTCAATGCTGCGACCACTTTCCCAGTATTCTTTGTATTTTTCAGTCGGTCTTTAAGTATCGGAGGTTTTGGCTACTTTATTGTCTGTTGTTTCTTACCCAGCTCGCCTAGTTCATGGTTGCGAGGTCCTTATCATCAATATCGAAATAGCTTAGCGGAGCCATACGGCGCAGGCGGTCTTTCTCGACCACCCACTGGTCCTCGACCCAGATTTGCTGATAGCCGTGCTTTTCACATTCGACGATCAGGGTCGGCTCGATGCAGAGCACCATGCCCTCCTCCAGAGGGACATCATAGTCCTGCTTGTCAGCCGGGTTCATCTGGGGCATCTCGTCCATCTGGGCGCCGATGCCGTGGCCCAGCATAACCAGCGGATAGCCTTTCTTATCATGCGCTTCGATGAACTTCTCGACCATGGACGAGATCATCTGGCCCGGTTTTACGGTAGTCATGATCTCATGGTAATTATAAATGTTCCATTCATAAGCATCACGCACCTTGGCCGAGGTATCGCCCAGGATACGGCAGCGGCCGTAGTCGGTGGCCACACCGCCGAAGGCCATGAAGCCCAGGTCCGAGCTGATCACGTCACCTTCCTTATATACACGGTTCACCGGGGTCCAGGTCAGGCCCATTACGCCCGATCCTGGTTCAAACTTGTAGGTCAGGTTCAGGCAGTGTTGTTCCGAGGACTCTAACAGGGCAAAGCGTTCGGCCATTTTAGATGCCATGGTGCGGTCTTTCCAGCCGACCTCTGCTTCGGACATGGTGTCCCACAGGACTTTGTTGTGGACTTTACAGGCTTCTTCCATCAGCTCGATTTCTTCAACCGATTTGATCATCCGTTTCTTGGCCAGGTGGATGCCCATGCCGACGAATTCGGCATCGGGGACCAGTTTCTGCAGCTCCTGCATCGCGAAAAAGTCTGGCGCGCCGTCAAAGCCGATCCGCTTGACGCCGCCATGAGTTGTTATGGCTTCGGCCATCATCTTTGCCCAGCGACGCGGCACCGACCGCAAGTAGGATTCCGACCCAGCCGAGCGCCAGTCGTCCACCGACCAGACCGAGCCGGGCTTGCCTGGATCATAGATGCCGCCCGGCGAATGAGGGTGGCTTTCTCCGAAGGCGTCGTTGACCATGGGCGAAACAAGCGCGTTTTTAGAAATCAGATAGCCGAAACAGTTGTCCGATTCCGGGTGGAAGCGCGGCATCACGTCAAAAGCATAGCGCGTGTTGCCGTAGTCCCAGAGGTAAAGGAAATCCAGTTCGTGTTCCTTTAACAGATCTAAAACGCGTTGGCTGCGATAGCCATAGATCGCTCGGATTTTTTCTTCTGAAACCAAGTATTTCATAATCATTCTCCTTTGGTTGTCTGAAACGATTAAGCCATGTGACCATAATCTCTTCTCTGTATTATGTTAATCTGGTTGCGGGCTTCTGATGGCCCTTGCTGCGAATTGACAATACCAAGTTAAACGCATATTGTTGGTTATAAACGTGATTCACAGTGAATCTCACTCATCTAAAATAACTAAAACATTATTATTCCGGATAGTTAGAAAACAGAAGGCTTGTCACTATGAAAAGCCGGTCAACAGACAAATCCAAGATGCCAGACGTTGCGAGAACGCCTGCCGCAGACAGCATACGTGAGCAATTGGGTAAAATCCTCGACTGGCCGGAATTTCAAAAATCGCGTCGCCTTCGGGATTTTCTGGCGTTTGTAGTGAACAATACACTGGAAGGAAACGCTGACAGCCTGAAGGCATACACCATTGGTTTGGAAGTCTTCGATCGGCCAGAAAATTTTGACCCGATCACCGATACTATTGTCAGGGTCAATGCCGGGAAACTTCGCCGTGCGCTGGAAAGGTATTATCTGGGCCTGGGTCGCCAGGACCGTGTTCGGATTTCGATTCCCAAAGGTCGATATGTCCCGGTTTTCGAGAATCTTGATTTTGGGGAAAAGCGTAAACTTAAAGAACCCACTGTAGCTGCATGTGATCTATCTATTGTCGACAAATATCCAACAATTGCTGTCCTGCCACTAAAAATGATCACCGCTGAATCCGATTTTAACTTTTTGGTGAATGGTTTAGGCGAGGAACTCGCAATGGCACTGTCGCGCTTCGGGAATTTAAGTGTCATCAGCTACCATTCAAGTGCCGAAATGAAGTCAGACCAACAAGGTATTGAAAAAGCATGTCGCACCCTATCGGCAACATTCGTACTAACGGGGAGCATTTACCAGGCAGCCGACAATCTCCGTTTGAATATTCAACTGGTAAGGGCAGACGATTTGACGCAGGTTTGGTCTCACCGTTATGAACAGCAACTTTCAAATCGAGATTTCTTTTCAATTGTAGACGATATCGTACAGAAAACGGTTGCTAACATAGCTGATGATTACGGGGTTATTCCAAGAATAGTGGCTACCGCCTCACGGATAAAACCTTTAAATAGCCTGAGCGCTTATGAAGCCATATTGCGTTACTATGACTATGGGATTAACCTTAACCTTATCCTCTTTGATGATGTATTTGCATCCCTCGAACGTGCAGTCATTAATGACCCCACTTATGCCAATGCATGGGCGGCTTTGAGTGTTCTCTATTTGGATTCTGAAACTTTTGGCGTCGGCGATATTGAATAACCACGCGTTAAAGCCGAAAAGGCTATTAACCAAGCGCTTAGTCTTGATCCAAACTGCCAGCACGCCTATTACGGAAAGTGCTATCTCCAATTGCTAAGACGCCAAAAAGTAAGCATCATCCAAAATGCGGAGAAGATGATTGAATTAAATCCGAATGCCGGATTTATGATGGGTGTTGCCGGTTGGTTTCTATCAATGGCGGGTGATTTGGAAAAAGGATTTCAAGTTATCGAAAAGAGCCGCCAACTTAATCCAGCCACCCCTTCCTGGTTTCATTTCCCCTATTTTATAAGTAATTACATAAACGGGAATTATGAACAGGCGCTGGAGGATGCTAAAGCATTCGGATTGCATGACTTCTTTTGGAGTCCTCTGATGCATGCGGTTGTTTTTGGGAAATTGGGTAAAGTCGAAGAAGCAAAGGCAGCTTTTCTTAGAATCGTAGCGTTGAAGCCAGATTTTCCTCAAAAGGCACTAGAATATGTCAAGTCTTTCTTAATCAATGACAACTGGGTAGAAAAGATTTTTGAAGGGTTGCATGAAGCGGGTTTGATTGAAGAATAGACATATTGGTTATTAGGTAAGAAACCTGCCTTGGCTTATAATATGCTCAAGATAATCTACCCGTTTAATGTAGATTATATCCCCCCACAAAGCATTTATTCCAACTTCGCAAATTACCCAAAGTTTGGGCGCACTGAGAGTTTATGGGCTGCGGACTGTTGCCAACAGTGCTTGGTTGAAACTGAATTATCTCAACCGAGGAATGATTTTGGTATTTTGGGATATCTTTCCATCTTCTGTAATTATCACATTATACTAACCGACAGTCCTGCCTGCATCGTGATTCTTAGACCAAGCCTGAAAAGGGTCAATTTCGTATACGGTTATAGGACGGTGGTATCCCTTTACTTCAATTTTACCCAGGGGTGTGCAGGGGAACTCTTCCCGGACCAGTGCCCATGTAGTATGGCTGATCAAGATCCGCCCCGGCTTGCAGGCGCTCTCAAGGCGGGCGGCAAGATTAACCTGCATTCCCATTGCTGTATACTCTTTCCTTTGCGAAGAGCCATAGCCGCCTACGGTCGCCATTCCTGTGTTGATCCCGCACCTGATTTTTAAATCTTCATCAATTCCGGAATCAAACCATTTCTGATTCAATTCTTTCATTTTTATCTGCATATCAATGGCCATATTCAGGCATCTAGAAGCGTGATCTTTATCTTCTGTTTTATTGGGCGCACCGAATATCACATATAAACCATCTCCTATTAACTGGGCCAAAGTACCGTCGTATTTATTGATAATCCTGTTCATTTCAGTAAGATATTCATTCAATAGAATTCCCATGTCCTCCGGTTCCAGAGAGTCAGTAATCTTTGTGAAATTTTTAATGTCTGAAAAAAACAAGGTCAACTTCATCCGGTGGTGTTTCCAGACCAAGTCGATTGGTCCGTGGGATATGGTTTCTGCTATTTGCGGGGGCACGTATTTTGAGATGAGCTCATAAGCTTTCTGAACTTTTTCCTGCTCCTTTTTTAATTTTTCTTCAGCAACCATACGTTCGTGGATATCCGTGACAATGCCCTGGTGATACCGGATGCCAGTTTCAGGATCCACATAAATGGATGTTTGGTCTTCTACCCATCGGACTTCCCCTGATTTGGTAACAATGCGGTAGACTTGGGTATAGTTATCGCTCTCTTTTTCTACAAGATCCTTTATTTCCTGTAATGTTCTGTCCGTATCTCCTTGATATACAATATCCCGGAACATGACTTTGTCATTTAGAAAATCTTCAGCCTGGTATCCGAAGCGTGATATATTGGGAGAAACATACACCATCTTGCGCTGCTTTGGATCATCGGCGGCCAGGCGGCGAAATAGGATGGAGGGGCTACTTTGCACGATTATTTCAGCGAGGTCTAAGGCATGTAAATCGTTGCCGCCCCTGTTTTCTTGTTTATTCTGCTGGTTCATTCTACGTAATTATGCGCCTAATGGTAGTTGCTAAAGGTTTTAGGAAAAATAGGGTGACATTGGATTGCAGGTATCTTGCCAATATCACACATTCGTCTAAACTACATGCATGTTTAAAACTTCTGAAACGGGGGCTCTTGCCAGTACTGCCTAGTTAGTGTCGGTGACCCTATCCGTTTAATGATGTTAGTATGACTTGCCAAGCTTCAAACACATTCGCTAGGGTGCCGCTCTCTCCCATTTAATCCGTCGAAGAAACATAGCCGCACCATACAGATGTCGAAGAGCGCTACCACTGGGACTATACGCAAGCGGGCAGCCAGTTGCCCGACTTCCGGGAAGGGCAATACGCGGGCCGGCCAGAACAGTACTGACTTGATGTTAACGTTTAATCGTCGAGAAGTTCCATCAACTTGCCGCAGCACGGTGGGATCCGGTCGCCGGCTTTGAGGTTGACGAACTTGTTGCAGGTCTGGCAGTAACAGGTGCAGTCTTTGTCTACGTAAACCACCGGGTATTCGTCGTCTCCCTTTTCACCCTCCAGGGCGAAACTGGCCTTGTTATCCTTGGCCGGGACATACTCACCGACCGGCACCAGCTTCTGGTTGAAGCGCACACAGTCGACCATCAACCGCCATAGCGCTTCCAGCATGGTCTTTTCGTTATCGGTTTCGGGCGTGAAATCCACCATGGTTTTGCTGAGCTCGATTCGCATGTGTTACCTCCTGGATTCAAACTATGTAGATTTATGTTAAGTTTACAAAGACGATATTACTGGTTGGTTATGTCTTTAGGCTGGCAACTCTGCCGCTTCCTTTTTTCCTTTTTCTTCATCAACGAAATAGAGCAGTACCATCCCGATAACGAATAGCAACACCACCGAGGCCATGCTCCAGCGGGTGGCAAGCTGGCCCACCGCCTGCATCTGCACCTCGGTCGGCGACGCGGGCATCAGGATCCGGCGGGCGGTGAGGCCCACGATGCCCATCAGGGCCGGGCCGATAATGGCGGCAAATTTACCGAGCATGTTGTAAAAGCCGTAGAATTCGGCCGCGCGCTTTTCAGGGATCATGCGGGCATACCAGCTGCGGCTGAGGGCCTGGACGCCGCCCTGCACCGTGGCAATGGCCACCGCCAGCAGGTAGAATTCGATCTTGCGGGTTAAAAAGGTGGCATACAGGGTTACCCCGATGTAGATGAAGAGGGTGAGGTAGATGGATTTCTTTACGCCCCAGTTCTGACCCAGCCACCCAAAGAGCAACGCGAACGGAAAGCCGACGAACTGGACGATTAAAAGGGCGACAATCAGATCATTGGATTCAAAACCCAGGCTCATACCATAATCCACTGCCATGCGAATAATGGTGTCGACGCCGTCGATATAGAACCAGTAAGCAATCAGGAAGAGCAGCACGGTTTTCATTTGGCGCAGCTGCCCCAGGGTCCGGATAAACCGCCGCAGGCCCTCGGCAATGACGTTCGGCCCTTTTTCTTTGCCGGTCCCGACCGGCTCCGGCACCCAGAAAAGGGTAAAGAGCGCGAACAGGCCCCACCACAGGGCAACCGATAGAAACGAGAACCGAACCGCTGCGGCTGCGTCAGGCAGCCCGAACTTGGTCGGCATCAGGGTCATGAGTACGTTGATCAGGAACAGGAGACCGCCGCCCAGGTAACCCAGGGCGAACCCGAAGCTGGACACGGAGTCGAGTTTTTTTTCACCGGCCACCCCGGGCAGCAGCGAGTCATAGAAGATATTGCCGCCGGAAAAGCCGATAACGCCCATGACATACAGAAAAACGGCCCATTGCCACTGGCCCTGGCCAACGAAGAAAAGGCCACCGGTCATGAGGACGCCCAGATAGGCGAAAAAGGTTAGAAATTTCTTCTTGGTCGACCCCCGGTCGGCAATTGCGCCCAGCACCGGGGCCATCAGGGCGACCAGCAGGCTGGCTGCGGAATTGGCGAATCCCAGCATGGCCGTGCTGCAATTGACGTCCACGCCGACACTCCAGAACTGCTTGAAAAAGACCGGGAAAAAACCGGCCATGACGGTGGTTGCAAACGCCGAATTCCCCCAGTCATACAGGGCCCAGCCCCAGACTGCCTTCTTTTGTTTATCCATTGGTGCAACGCCCCCTTACGGTGAAAGGTGATAGCTGCAGATCCCATATAGAGGCTATCTCAACGACGTCTTTTGGCCCAATCTCGGCGTTGGGCGCTCAGAATAAATCCTCAAAATACCTGATGTATTCCTCCGGTTTATTCCTCGCGGCCGCCTTGCACCACGTTAGGCATTAGCTTCGCGTCACCTTGAACCAAAATCCTATTTTTGAGATAGCCTCTGGTTGTTTGGTTATGCTTGCTGGGCTGTGAGGCACTGCCGCACGCTATCGAAATTATCGGGCGCCACAACCAGCAAATGATCATCGATGCGGCGTCCATCGAGATATTCATTTAGAAAGAAGGTACAGCCGTCCAGCATGCAGATTTTGCCCCCGGCCGCTTCGATAATGATGCGGGCGGCCGACAGATCCTGGTAGGACTCGTTGGCAATGAGGGCCGCATCGGCACGGCCGGTGGCTACATAGCAGATGTGGGCGGACGTACAGCCCAGATCGCGGATTTTGCCGGGGAACTCCGAATCATAGTTCTGGTGAAAGCGGGAATAGGTCAGAAGGATACTTTCATCGTCCACCATATTTCGAGCCGGAATGGCGATCGGGTCATGGCCGCGGTAAGCCTTGCCGTCGGCTTTGGCATGAAAAAGATCTCCGGTGGCCGGCATGTGAAAGGCGCCGAATACCGGCCAGAAGTTTTCCAGCAGGGCCACTGATATTCCCCAGACCGGGATGCCCGACTGGAAATTGTCTACGCCGTCGATCGGGTCGAAAATCCAAAGGTAGCGTTTGCCATCATGCGAATAGTCATCGGCCAGGTCGCTCTTTTCAAACAGTCCATGGTCCGGAAAACGGTTCTTTAGCAGTTTCTCGAAAGCGTTTACTAGGTGAAGTTCTGCTTCGGTAACCAGGTTTTCATCGAATTTAACATCGTCCCGCCCCTTTCCATAGTAATTCAGGGACTCTTTACCCAGGGTTACCAGAGCGTCCGTGGCAAACCCGGTTAATTCGTCTATGGCCTGATGACTGGTTTTTCCCATGTGGCCTCCTTAAGGCAGATTAGCGTATTATTATAAACGTTTTAAGAATGGTTTACGGACGGATTGACCTGTCCGATTTTTAGAAACAACAAATTACAGTCTACCAAAAAGGTCTGTGTTGGCAAGATTAAAAAGGTGGGGGGGAATATCAGGAACGCTAGCTGACACAGGTATCCGCTGGTTGCAGGGAGGATGCTGTTCAGGAACGGAGGGCAGTGTCCGTTCACAGGTGGTAGGTTTTGGTTCAGGGCAAGGCTTGAACGTTTTTGAACCCGCAGGCATAGCAGACGCTATTTCGAGGAGTTCAAAAAAGTGAAAACGCAGCCCTGGGCCAAAAGATGCCGCCCAAATCAAGAAAAGTGTCCGTTCACAGGTGGTAGATTTTGGTTCGGAGCAAGGCCTGAGCGCTTTTGAACCCGCAGGCATAGCAGATGCTATGTCGAGGACTTCACAAGAGCGAAAACGCAGCTCCGGGCCAAAAGATGCCGCCTGTGGACGGACACTAATGGGGTGACATCGCAATACACACGCTGCCCGGACCGGCGTGGACTGAGATGGTTGCCCCGACTTCGGCCAACTGTATCTCATCGGCTTTTTTGTCTAGTCGTTCAGCCAGTTTTTCCCTGGTCAGCAGGGCCTCATCCAGGTTGCCTGCGTAGGCCAGCCAGATGCTACAATTACCTTTGAGCTGCTGATATTTTTCGGAGGCCATGGTCACGAGTCGCTTCAAGGCCGGCTTTTTGCCCCGGTGTTTTTCAATGGGGACCAGTTTGGCGTTATTGAGGTTGATGATGGGTTTGATATCCAGCATACCGCCGACAAACGCGGAAAAAGCGCTGACCCGCCCCCCTTTTTTGAGCCATTTCAGGTTATCGACCGTGAATCCCATGAACGTATGTTTCTTATAGGGTGCGAGGCGTTGCTCGATGGTTGCCAGATTGCCGTCCTGCCGCAGCAGCTCAACCGCCTTTTTTACTACCAGCCCCAGGCTGACCGAGACGCTGCCCAGATCGAGAATTTTGATTCGCTCTGCATCGTCACTAAATAAAAGCTTGTGGGCGTTAACGGCGCTCTTGTAGCAGCCGGACAGCTCGGTCGACAGGTGGAAGGATACGATCTTATCGTATTTCCCCAAAAGGCGTTCGTAATAATCGGCGCATTCGAACGGGAAAAACGGCTTGGTTGATACATCCTTGTTTTTCAGCATTTTCTCGATTACATCGTTGTTGCTGATCGAAACACCGTGCAGATGATCCTTTTCACCGACCTGGATATGCACCGGCAGGGTGTGAATGCGAAGCTTCTTGGCCAGTCCTGTCGGGAAATCGGCGGTACTGTCGCATACGAATCCAATTTTTTCTGACATCTCTTGCTCCCCCTTTGGCCGGGCCCGGCCCGGCAAGATCTTTTTTATCAATACTATCGGCCATCTCTGTGATCCCACGCGCGAGTCTGAATGGCATTTATTCAATGAATATAAGCCATTATATCAGTCTCTTATCTCAGCCGCGGTTTTATAGCCGAAGGTGGGGGCAATGTCAACAAACTTAACGTTTACGTAATTAGCAATTTGCATTCATCTGGATTAACGGACAAATTCGATGCAAACCGGGGGGCGCTTGGGCGATCGTACAGCAAATAAAAATCCCCCTGTTGCGGACAGGGGGATTCATCGGACAGGTTTTATTTATTCGTGGCTTCTGCTTTGGAAAGGGTTGTGGTGGCTGTATCGGTTTCGAGGATGGTATCCAGTTCGTCATCCTCGAGGACATCTCCCATCGCTTCCTCTGCCAGTTTTTCGGCGGCTAACCGTCTTTCGGTAATCTCAGCCTTGTCGTCTATTTTTACTTCAACAATACTTTGGGAGTCATCAGCAAGAAGCTGGGCCATGGATACCGCAATTCTCAGGGCATAGTCACGCGGCGGAAACATATTACGGGTGCGGAAGGTCTGGATGACGGTTTCGGGGTTGTCCTGCAGGCCGTCCGGCAAATCTGCAATCGCAAAGGTTTCGGCACATAGCTGGGCATAGATGTCTTTGTCGACTTCACTGTATTCCGTAATGGTGATGCTGCTGTTATCGTCGTTTTTACTAATGGTATACTTCTGTTTCATTTTTTGTCCTTCCGTCGGTTTATGGCAAAGGGGAAATAAAACAACCAGGCGGGCGGCGGCCAGGCGGCGTTGGAGTGCTGTCACTGCACGTGTATGCCATATGGTTATATTTCTGTAAGTATATGTATTGAAAAGGGAAATGTCAAGTTTTAGGAGCAGCGGACGGCTGGTTCGAAAATGCGATTGCCCGCGTGGTAGCGTCAGGTTGGCCATGGGACCGGAAGGGGCAAAAAAAAGGGCTTCCCGGGGTGGCGTTGTTTAGTGTCGAAGCCGATCTCATCTTTTAATTTTCAATTTGATATTTTTGGAGATCGCTCGATAAAAAAGATGCACGCGCACTCGCGAAGCCTTTAGATATAATATCGGTCTGATTGGCGAAAACTCAACCCTTTTTTCTTGGAAAAATCCATCATATCAGGTAAGTTAGTGTTTATGCGTAAAAAAACGATACTTTTCTCAGTCTTGGCCATGGCGGTCATCCTCAGTTTTTCAGCGGCTTTAGCGGCCGAGGACAAACCGGCGGCTCCGCCTAAAAAACCAGTCGGGCTAACGCTGACCGAAGCCGTCATGTGCGAGGGTATCGAATCCTACGCCCCCAAAACGCCGGCGGTAGTTTTTTCTATAAACATCGGTAAGGTAAGTTGCTACTCCAACTTTGATCCGGTTCCCAAGAAAACGTATATCTACCATCGCTGGTATTTTAAGGACCGGTTGACCACCCGTAAAAGGCTGTACTTGAAGCCGCCTCGCTGGGCAACCTATACCAGCATTCAACTCCGGGAGGCCGACCGGGGCCCCTGGCGCGTTGAGATAACCGACAAAGACGGTAAATTGTTAAAGATCTTACGATTCAGCATTACGGATTGACGTTATGGATTCCTATGCCTTCCTGACCGGATTGCGCTGGCAGGATATACTCGACATCGCCTTGCTCAGTTATATTCTGTTTCGGCTCTACATCCTGTTCCGGGGAACCTACGTATCCAGGGTGATCGCCGGTCTGGCCGTTATCTGGTGTGTGCAGGAGGTTGCCCAGTATCTCGGGCTAATCGTGACCAGTTGGATCATGCAGGATATTATTGCGGTCGCCGCGCTGATCATTATCATCATTTTCCGCAATGAAATTCGCAATGTTTTACAGGCCAAGAACCTGCGGGCCATTTTCTGGAGCGTACCTGATAAAACAGCGGAAACACCCCTTGAGGCCACCATCGACAGCGTCTTCCGTCTGGCCCGGCACAATACCGGTGCTTTGATTGTTTTTCCCGGCAAAGAGGATCTGGACGACGTGGTGCGGAGCGGCATTGTCTTGAACGGTGAGGTTTCCAAGGAAATCATCACCAGTATTTTCAAGACCCAGAGCTCGGTACACGACGGAGCCGTTATCATCCGTAATGGCCGGGTGTATAAAATGGGAACCATCCTGCCGCTCTCCCGTCAAGAAGACCTGCCTTCCTATTACGGCACCCGACACCGGGCGGCTCTTGGATTGGCAGAAGTGTCCGACGCCCTGGTAATTGTCGTTTCTGAGGAGCGCGGGGAGATCAGTGTCGCCCATGACGGTCAGATGACCGATATAGAGGACCGCTTTATCCTGAGTGGTTTGCTGGAAAGGCAACTGGGGATTCTACCGAAACACGCCAATGAGCAATCTGAACAGCGGTGGCACACCATGACGGCAGCCCTGGTGTCGGTTCTATTCGTTACGATGGTCTGGTTCAGTTTCTCACGTGGTTTTGAAAGCATCATGACCATGGAAATACCGGTCGAATTTACCAAGCGGGCCTCCCAGATGGAGATCCTGGAGACATCTGTCAATACGGTCAACCTCAAACTCAGCGGGAGCGGCTCCCTGATCAGAGCAACCCGTCCTGAACAAGTGCACGTTAAACTCGATCTCGAAAATGCTGTTGCCGGACGGAATTCGTACACGATTACTCGGGAGAACGTCTCTCTGCCGCCGGGCCTCTTTCTCAAGGAGGCGGACCCCCGTGTCATAGAAGTATCCTTGGATGCCATTGGACAGAAAGTATTGCCGATTCAGGTCGATTGGACCGGACACCTGGCTGACGATCTGGTGCTGACGCAAGTGGCCGTTATCCCGGCTACCATCAAAGTGTCCGGAGGGCTGCGGTTTTTAAAGGAGCTCGCGACCCTGTACACCGAGAAAGTACCATTGGACGGCATTGACGGTTCCGGTAGCCTGAAGGTCAACCTGGTTCTAAGCCAGGCTTCCTTGAAACTGCTTCCCAGCGACAAGCAAAAGGTGGAACTGCACTATCGGATTGAAAAACGCACGGTGGAGAAAAAAGCCGCCGGTTAAGGGGACATGCTTCTGTTTCGCCGGATGGAATCGCAAGGCCACGTTTGACTCGAAGCTAGCTCAGAAAACGGATGTTGGTCCAAGGTCCCGTCTTCGCTCTCTGAGCTTCGCCGGACAAGCAAAGCTCCCAGCAGAGTTTATCAGCCATAGCTTCAGCGAAGGCTGAAGATTGGGCCAAAAGACTTTTTTGAGATAGTTTCTCGGCAGCCCAGGGAGGGCACACTGCAAAACGGATCCAGAGCCATTCAGGAATACACCCCGGCCGAGTTGGCTGTGTGCTACGGCTGCGGCTGGAATAACCCGCACGGACTGCATGTGAAAACGTATTGGGACGGGGAAAAAGGCATCACCCGCTTTCGGCCGGCCCCCCACCACGCCGCCTATCCCGGCACCACCTATGGAGGACTCCTGGCCAGCCTGGTGGATTGCCACACCGTGGGGACGGTTGTGGCCGCCGCTTACCAGGCCGAAAAAAGGGCACCGGGCACCGACCCGGTGATTATCTTTGTGACTGGCAACCTTAATATCACCTTCAGGAAACCAACCCCGCTGGGAGTGGAATTGGAATTGGTCGCCCAGGTGACCTCCTGGAGCGGACGCAAGGCCGTGGCGGAATGCATCGTGAAAGCGGACGGAGAGGTTTGTGTAACCGCTGAAGTGATCGCCATCCGGGTCGACCCACAAACCTAAGGCAGATCAACATACTACCATATGTTGTATGCGGGCATATGATCGCCCCCATATGTGGTACGTAGAAGCTGTCTCAGGAATGGATTTTGGTTCAAGATCAAGGCGGGCGATTTATTCGAACCGGAGTAATACATAGTGTATTTCGAGGATTCGAATAAAGCGCCCAACGCCGAGGTTGGGCCAAAGGCCTTTTCTGAGATAGCTTCTAAATGTATTGGTCCACCATATCACTCAAAAACTTTTCCATCCCTTCAGGACCGGATTTGGCCAGGATGTCATCCACCAGGGTTTTGATTTTGCGATAGGTGGCGCGCTCCGTTTTAAGATCCTCCGTCGAACGAAAAGCACCGCCCCGGCGACCAGTCCGGTAGATCAGTCGCTCCGTTTCGTCAAGCGCTAGATAGTCGTCAATGACTTGCAGCATCTTTTTCTTATCATCGGGCAGCTTCCCGGAAATTTCCTCCAGCAGATTCATAATGTGATCACTGGTAACCGTGCTGGTGATACCGTCCAGGGTTTCGATAAAGAGTTTGATCTCCTCGGCGACCTGGTCATCCGTCTGCAGGGTGAAAGTCCCCGCCTGTAGGTTTTCGTAAAGGGGTACCCGCGGCGGTACCCGCAAGCTGCGCAGGCGAATGAAGTGCGGGTTGATCTGGTTGATCACCCGGGCCGTCTCGACGGCGTGTTCTTTCCACATTTCCCGTCCCCCGAGTCCCGGCATGACATATTCAGAGACCTCCATACCGGCCGCCTTCAGCTTTTGACCGGCTGCCACGTGTTGGGCGCCGGAAACACCCTTTTTCATCAATTTCAACAGCGGGTCATAGCCGGTTTCCAGGCCGATGTGCACCCGGTCCAGGCCGGCAGCCCTGATTTTCTTCAAGGCGTCCACTGATTTTTTGGTGACGGTCTTGGAACGGGAATAGGTGGTAATGCGTTTAATTTCCGGAAAGTTGTCAGTCAGGAATTCGAGCACTTCCACCAGGTCACCCGTCTTCATGATCAGATTGTCGGCATCCTGAAGAAAACAGGCCCCTGTGCCGTTGAACAGCCAGGCCGTTATCTGACGGTGCTGGTCAGAATAACGGCTATCGGCAAAGACGGCACTGACCACCTGGTGATTCAAGCTGCCGCCATAACCCAGGTTGTCCGATAATGCGATAATGTCGTCGGCCATGTTACGGGCAATTTGGATGTCCTGTTTTATTTCATCGACAGAGCGCAAGGAAAATTTGCGTCCCTTGTAGACCGGGCAAGAAAGGCAGTGGTTCCATGGGCAGTTGCGCGTCACTCGCAAAAGCAGGCTGCGGGCTTCATTGGGTGGCCGGATCGGTCCCTGTTCAAAAGATCTGGATTCGGGTTGCATAATACTCCTATTTAATACCTTAAGGAAAATTCATGAATAAGCAAAATGCGAAATTCGAATATCGAAATTCGAAACCCGAGTTCAATAAGTAAGTGCAACACTTTCAGGTTTTAAGGCATTTGCGGTATGTTTTCGATATTATGCCTAAAACCTATAAACATCTGAGTCCAGAAGAGCG
>Ga0126334_10000316_pt1 | contig 14592 bp, 8 predicted proteins | sample InaspJWI49metaG_FD_94491 | JGI IMG/M metagenome (GOLD analysis project Ga0126334, IMG submission 94491) | Marine gutless worms symbiont microbial communities from Oahu, Hawaii - Inanidrilus sp. 2 OAHU.JWI-49 metaG | ecosystem: Host-associated > Annelida > Digestive system > Unclassified | place...
AACTTCATACCATCGATTTGGTCAGGACTTGTCGTATAAGTAGTTTCTGTACTGTTGCGTGGTAATTGGCAATATTACTACTGACAAGACGCATCGCGCGGTCACTCGGCGATAGCTGAGCTTATTGTTGTTGTCGCTGGACAAGGGCGGCTAGTGGCGCAGCCGGGCGGGCTTTGCCCTACATCTAGTTTGATTTTATTAGTCAACTCTGAAATTCCCACAGAAGTCAGTGGCACGGACTGGGCTAACTAAAGAGCCCGCCTGGGCCAGCATACATACTTGACGTTGAGAGTATCGGTGATGAGTTTTCCGTGCTGTGTGCAGCCGACACCGGTCGTGTAGATGGTCGGCCGATGATCGTCGTCGGCTCGTGTTATCAGCGAGTGTTGACGTACATACTCGAGCGCCGTGCTCAGTTCACGTCGGGGATACGTCACCAGGTGAAGATGATTGTAATTACTGTTCTGTACACAAAGGCGTAACTTAGTCTTTAGCTTATGCAATTCAGGGATGTAGGTATTAGCACATCTGTTAAAAATCTGTTTACCACCAGCGTAAAACTTAACCCAACTTACCAATATTGTGAATAAGTTCGGCGGTTATTTCAGAATTTCGAATTTCACAAGGTAGTGTAGCAACGCAGTTGAGACAAGTCGGAAATCTCAATTACGTACACATAGACAGTTCCCCGAAATTAAATACAGATAACTTCGGGGCTCTTTTGGCGAATCTGACCAAATTTTAAAGCTGAATCGGACATGGTACTGACCAAACGTAAAATTTATTTAAAAATCGCACCAGGGATACGTTTCTCCACACGGCGTTCGCATCGCCTAATTTGAAGTAATTTGCTAATCTAGTTTTGGGGATCCGACACCACCCCTGCACTGATGGGGATAAAATTTGGCGTAAAAGAGTAGGCCTACACCACAGGTTTGCCCTGACGTGCTAAATCGAATAGACATCCGAATAATCTAAATAGGCCTGTAATGGTTATTTTTTTTCTCTGGGAGCATTTTTGCCGACATAGTAATAACATATAATGCGGTAATTTGTACAGTAAGTTGCAGTAGACAGTACTGACTGACCCAACCAGTTTGCTGAGCTCGACAGTGCATTACCGGCATGCGGCTTATACGAAGGATACAGCTAGGGCCTACTGTGTCAATTCAACACATCATCGTTGTCAGTCACGTACCCCACATGTCAGTTCGTCCTGCTCTCCCTTGCACCGATAAGCGAACTTAATCAATGACGCCCCTATATGTACACAGCAGCACAAACAGCAGCTGCTGTAATCACAGAAAATAATCAAGTAACATTTAAAAAGATATAGAACTAGAAAGCCCTCACTCGAGGTCGCACCGGCCACTTTATAAAGAACTCGCCAACCAACCAGCTATCCAACCAGTCATTAGGCGTTTTGTTGCGCAAGTTCGTGCACATTTATCTCGTGGCGATTCACAAAATAGGCCATAACCTTGTAACATGCACTGAAACTGAACAAGGATTTTTTTCCTGTGACTTTGATGATCGAGATCGACCTCGACATACCAAAGATCATTCTGTTCGAAAGTTGTTGTCCAGATGCACATAATAAATATAAAGATCTGCACAGACAACTGCTTTATCTGGACCACTAAAGTGGTTGGTAAACACATTTGTAAAATCGTTCAACTGTTTAGTGAAAGGGGCGTGGTCAGGGTCAAATAACCCGTTTTAGAATTTTGCACCCCATGTAAAATCTCCGCAACGGCTAATGCTAGATAGTTTTATTATTAAATAGCCTAGCACTAATCTGCATATATGCTTAATTGGAATTCGCGTGTGACATGCCTTGAACGTAGGCCTATGTTAAAGTTCGGCTTGCAAACCACCAAATATACCATTATTAACAATCTGTGTTCAGCCTACTACGGCAACTGTAAACGTGACACTGTCCGCATCTGCTGCCGCGGCCCCATGCTGCGGCGCCCAGCGCCCGTCGCTGTTGATCGATATGCTGCTCGCGGGGCGCCCAGCAGCAAACCCGCCGCACGCCACTGCTGCAGTCGATCGATGGGACAGACAGACAGACAGACGGACGGGCACCAGACCGTTAAGTAGACCCTGTTCCGCATGCTACGTGGACAGTGTCACTAATCAAAGCCTGTTGCATCCAGCCAGCAACTGTATGACACAAAGGATGATATGACTGTGGAGTGTCGTACCGAAGTCGGCAGAGAGACCGGTGAAACGTTGCACCAGCTGAGATGGAACACGTAGGATCGACTCTGTCGGTGGCGCCGACATTGCCTCTCTGCCAGTTCACTGCATCAACGCAGACGCTAGAATTTCAGTGACGCTTTGCTTTGCCACAAACGGCGCAACAAAACTCGCTGTGTTGTAGGCCTATAGAAAAGCTAATGCAAATTAATGATTACGGAGGCCTGTTTGCTTGAATGTATGCTGGGCATACAGTCGGATCTTTAACGACGCTGGCCGCTTCTAGCGGCAAGCGGACTGGTGTCCGTCTGTCCGTCCGTCCGTGACGGCGCCACACAGCCGCAGCGGCCAGCGTCTTACATTGCGATCCGAGGGACGACAAGCGACACAGACTTGTTGATACTGTATTTCTTCACCCAGCGGGTAACAGAACGTCCTATGCCGTTAACCCCAACACTGTCCCTACACTACTACCGAGCTAACCGTAACAGGCGGCATCAACGGCATCACTATCGCCCGCTGAGCTGTTGATACACGTGTCGCTCTCTAGTTCGCGCCAAATGTTATACGTAATTTATAGGTCTATAAGGAACGAAAGTGTGACGAAAATTATAATAAATGACACAATACCATTTTTTTCTTAAACTGCAATCAGCATTTTGGTAATTTCAAACCATAACAGTTTCCGAGTGTTGTAGGCCTATGATAAAATTGCTTCGGTATATTTTACTTGAAAAATACGAGGGAAATGGCCAGCCCAGGGAACCGGCACTGTGCCGGTATCGACGCACTTCCAAAAGTCATTCACAGTATACCGGTAACTCTGTTCCAGTTTTTTTCTGTGCCACCCCGTAGAGCCTACAAGCACGTACGCATTCATTTACGTAGAGGCCTATCAGCAGAACAGCGAAGGCTGCTCGATCACAGCTAGCCTACAGGCCTATAGTCGCCTGCTGACAAGGTACATGTATATTGTTACTGCCTGCTGCTGCACAGGCAAGAGCAACTGACCTGAGTGCGGGAAATAGTCGCGCCGCAAAAAAATTGCCAAGAAGAAGAAAAGAACAGGAATGTCCCGTGGCGTTTAGAGCCGCTTTCGCTACACGACGCGGCTAATTACGATAACGACTCGCCAAATTTATGAGTTTACGACAGATTCAGTTTTCGCGAGTGCTGCAGTCGCTGTAGATTCCAGCCATATGACTGCGCCATCATCTGCTTCGTGTAGTAGATTCAGTCGCGCTTCTTTTGTTAACGGGCACATGTCGACAATGTGGTTCATGGTCTGTCGCTGGCCACAATCACAGGAAGTTGATTGGGCGAGACCCTATTTGTTATTTGTGCAAGTTAGCATGACATGGTCAAGACCTGTCCGGGAAACGATTCATCAGAGACAATGTATGACGAGGGACATCTAAAGGTGGCTGTCGCATAGTAGTAGACAGATTCAGTGAGACGCACGAACAGAAGAGAATAAGGTTAGCATGTATCGATCTGTTCGTTGCTACAACCATCTATTATAAACACTAGGCCTAGTCGGCATATAGGTCCATATGGGCTTACGTTGTTTCGCTGCAGGTGACTGCAAGCGTCTGTTCGTCACGTGATACAAAATGTCGACGCACTTAAACTGCACCTGTGAGGTCTGCGTCTAGCTATCCACTGCCCGGCCCCACGGTATGCGGAGCAGGGTCTTTGAAATGGTCCGTCTGTCTATCCCAGCATGGGCTGGTTTGCTGTTGTGGGCCGGAGATATCAATCGATTGCTGCAGCAGCGCGCCGTGCGAATGCGGGCAGTGCAGCGTTGTCAGCGTACGTAGGTAACTAAACACCGACTTGTTTCGCATTAGCCTAAACAAACTAGGCCTACAGATGAAAGCTGTTTATCATTCACTGCACTTGTAGGCTTATAGGCCTACAGCACACGATATTCAGCACTTACCGCACGTGAAGCTAACAGCAACTGCCCCGTAATGCAGAGCAGCAGGCAGTAGCAGTGCAAACTGCAAAGTCTATCTGCAACGAACAGCGACGCTGTTAATTTTATGGCCTCAATGAACGGCCCGTAGGCATATAGAAACACCGTGACCGCAATGCGTAGCGTATTCTGCTTGCATGAATGCTAGTCGAAAACATGCCAGTGCATTGTATAACTAGACTACGGTGATGTACTCGTAGCCTAGCTGTCTCTGGAAACAGCCGGCGAAAATGTAGTGTCGCACTGTCAACAGATTGAGACATCAAAAACCTTTCCACACGTACGACACGGACACAGGCAAATTTCGTTACTGCCTGAACAGTTTCACAGTCAGATCCATCTGTATTTTTATCGTCAGTTATGTCATTTACATACCATTTTGTTTAACTGTATAACTTGTGTTAACTTTTGCGATCTGTTGTACATAGTGTATTGTACTTACCACGCCTATCGATTTGTACTGCGATTTTAGTCATTTTCCTTATTACGCTGGCCGCGTGCAGCCGCAAGCGTATAAAGCATCGGTCTGGTGTCCGTCCGTCAGTATGTCTGTCCCATGACGTCGCCTCTGAAATAGCACGCGACTCTTACACTCAGTGAGTGACTCACCAAGAGGCAGCACTGATGCGATCAGCGTTACGTTTTCGCGCTCCCGTCCGAGTGTCGATATACTTTTTTCTGTTGGCGGTTTTGTTCGGTAAAGTAAGCTCGCCATCAGCCAGCTTTTCAGTGTACGATAAACACACTGTGACTCATAAAAATATCACCGATTGTTTCGTTGTAACTCGAGTATGCGTCGTTGGATGTTAAGCTTAATATTTTGGGCAGAAATGTTTAGTAGAAAGTAAGCAATTGAAAGAAGGTCTTGATCTTGTTTGACGCATAGGCCCCTTATGGTTGAATGTTTTGTGAATGAAGAATAGTCTGCTTATGATCAAGTGATAAGTCTGACATGTTTTGTGAGTTTGACGGCAAAGCAACACACAACATTTAAGTGAAAAATGTAATTACCATGTTTCCAGTTTTGCAAGGTAGTGCGGCAACACAAATCAGGTGAGGTGGCAGTTTATACCGTCTTTCAACAGCCTACTTTCTGTGAAACACTCCTATAGGAAATGATTAAAATTCCATGATGCATATACTCGAGTTATAGCTAAAAATGTCGGGGATCTTTTTACGAGACGCAGTGTATCGTATCATACACTATAGAAGACGTATCGTTAACGTTCACGGAAGCAACACAAAACGTCATCAAACCACAACATCAGAAATATTTTCAATAAACTCCACGACAGCATAGCGATATATAAAAATATTCACGCTGCACAGACACACAAATACAGTCGAACTCCACTTGCGACGGCTGACCAAGAACACTACGATTGACATTATCACAATAATACGCAAATAAAGACATGCCACGTGCTGCAACAAGCTAAAATATATCATCACGATAGGTTTCGTACACCTCCTTTGACGTCCAAAAGGACGATTCGTATACGGGGCAAAGGAGGGTGGCGGCGAGGGTCTGCGGCACTGCGACTGTGTATCAGATGAGAAGTTCAACACGGACTGATCTGGCGAAAACGCCGAATTCAAGTCTTGATCCGCTATTTTATCACGAAGCGTGAATTACTGTACGCAACGTTATCGCTGCCTGATTTCCGAATTCATCAACATATTAAGCTTAATTAAAGTGATACCTGTCGTTATGTACATTAACCCCGCCAAGCGGCTCGCGCCCCTGCTTATGACGTATAGGAATCGTCTCAACCCAGAGAACAATAGAGGTATACGAAACGTCCCACTGACAAAATATACGACGCCAGCGAGCGCCCCCGTCGCCCTCCAAGCCATAAGCAAAAGTCTCACAAAACAACAATGTCGGTGGATAAGCATCGATTTCAACGATCATCAGCATGAGCATCATCAATTCATCATCTGAATAACGTTTACTGGTGAACAGGGATGCACCTTCGACAACAAAATACGGCGGTATATTCGCATAGCACAACACATTCGACGGTATCGTAGTCAACAAAAATATCATCAATTTGTGCCGTCGTTGAGTATTTCTGGACGAGAAAATAACTGGTGTCAGCCATCGGGCGACCATATATACAAATACATTAATAATAATAGCAAGTCTCTTCAGCTTCCTACGTCAGCTGACAACGTGACAGTTCCCACTCTTGCGGCTGCAGCTAAGCGCTGGGCAGCAATCGACCGACATCTCCTGCTCGGCAGGCCCACAGCAGCAAACCTGAGGCAGCGGAGTGCAGCGGGCATATGGGACAGACGGACGCACGGACACCGTGCCGATACATAGACCCTGCTCCACATACTACATGGGCAGTGGCAATAGTAGTAGTAGTAGTAGTAGTAGTAGTAGTAGTAGTAGTAGTAGTAGTAGTAGTAGTACAAGTACCGTACGGAAATCAGTATTTGTTGCCAATTAGTGTTTACAAGTAGTCCCTTCAGTGCTTTGACACTGTTGGTTGGGCGGCAGGAAGGGCATCCGGCCTGTAAAAAACTGACTGGTGGGGTGCTGGTGTGGTTATTTGTCTGGAGCGATGTGCAGATTTGCATATGGCCCAGCTGATGCCACTGCCACTCACTGTCTCTTGCTTCAGCAAAAATCCAGATTGGTTTTACCTTTCTGGTACCGGCTCACCTGGGTAGTCCCGGACAAACGGCCGTTAAACGGGTGTGTGTGTGTAGTGTTTACAAGTACACATGGGGCATGCAAGTAAAAGCAATTAGGCCTATCTACCCCTCTAGCTATGCCCATGATTTATCCCAAATCCACTTTAATCTTCCGGTGCAACTGGCATATACAGATCTGTGGAGAGAAAAGCAAACACAGTAATCTGTTACGTTTTGGCTGTACACAGAAAATTTCATGCAGCTTTTTCAATTCCTTAAAAATGAAATAGCAGAATAATGTAAGTGAATTCAATAATAAAATGGAATATGTGTAATGTAACAATTAAGCAATACATGAAATAAAATGATGAAATGATTTAATGATATAAAATAACAGTTATGCTAAATCGAGTACCAGCACTGATGGGGTAAAGGTGGGAATGTCACCTCTGCCGGGTGGCAGGCAACACTGTGTGATCCCATATAGCATGCGAGTTCCCACAGCAGTGTGGCAACCTTGCAAACTGCTATACACCTTTTACTTACTTACTGACTTACATATACGCATGCATCAATGGTAACGACCTCTGATGCACACAAATTATTTCTATAATGAAGATACACACTCATCAAGTTGAAGTTTCAATTCTATAGCACAACACAACTTCCACTTGCCGCAGTTTCAACTGAAAAAATATAATGTCAACTTGCACACATTATGGAGTTAATATGATACATACTGGTATGTACATAAACGTGCTGTACAAATATAACTAGAAGACTAAACTGACATCACTGCTGCTGCCGGCGATAGTTTCATAATGTTCTATTTGCAATGAATGTACGTACACTCCTAAATTGTCTACAATGGATATTCTCACCAAAATTTGAAGTCATAGGGCTGGGATGACAACTAACAGTGTTTGCCGTTTCCACTGGCACAAACCCTCTCAAAAGTGGCCCAAAGGTGTATCTTATGATATGTCAAATTTCGCATAAGCTAGCCTACTAAGCCACAGGCAATGGTAATTGTAATGAACGATAGACAATAGGAACATTTACAAAAATAAGTAACGATCTATCAACAACATTAATGTCAAACATCAACCAACGCTACCAACATGAAAGCTGTCATGGATCATAAATATCATACTGTTCTGCTGTGTTATCTTCTCACGATAATGAGCCATATTCAGGTTCAGTTTAATATAACAATAACAGAAACATACAAAGTGCGACAGGTACACACTGTGTCACGAAAACCGGACCTTATTAATTTTCAAATAAAAATGGCCGGCAATGACAACATATTTCTGGCACATAAATTGTCAAAGAGTCTCCAGTGTTCAAGTATACAGCTTGCGAAATTTGATAAAACTGGGTAGTTAACAGCTTAGGTTATTTACATGGCAATCACTTATAGCAGACAAGTTGACAACAACCTTTTTGAGCAAAGATATCAATCATATTTTAATTAAAAATATGTATAAGATTAAAGCCTGCAGAGATCAGAGAATGGCCAATGAATTTTCAAAAACAGTAGTTAACAGACTACTCTTAATAATTTTTGAAATAGGAAGTGAGGGCTACAACAGTTTGTAATAATGCAGCATGATATTACTTCACTGCTGATCAATAATCTCACTATCAAATCTTCCAATAAAAATTTCAGTACAGCAACCGAAGGCGATGACCAAAGAAATACATAATGTTTATGTTTACCGACATATTCCATATCCTGAAACGATACAACCAGCTTTTGGCATAATTCCTGCAGTCTAATGCAACGCATTCACAGTAATGAGCTATGCAGACAGTCATGGGATACATCTAGACTATAGAACAATCACACAACACTGCATTTTTATCACATGGCACAAAACACAGTTTTATACAACCACACGAAAACAGATTGAATGCACGACTGTGACACAATCATATAAAATATAAAAATATTACACCTTAATACTATCATAATATGTTCACTGTTCTGAACACAGCACAATGCATGCTGCTGAGAAGTAAGTAACGACAAGTGCTCAATAAAACAGTACGATCACAACAAACAACATGAACGGTTTGGCAGCACCAAAATAAACAAATATATCAATCAAATATACTAACAACTATCATGCCTAATATACTAGCAGCCCGCAGAAAAAATAAATGAACAAGCCATTCGTTGATAAGACTATTTTACTGCAGTGACAAAAATTATGCACACTGAACAGTCCAACCAGTTGTGTATCAGCAGAATTACACGTACCTGGTAATTGTAACGACGATCTGTCAATGAGAACAAAATCATGTATTAGGCGTAATGTTGATATACATTCTAAGTACATACTGTACGGTTGTGTTTTGTAAGCCAGTTTTCTCAGATTAAAGTGATGATGATGATGATGATGACAAAAAAGATATTTCTGTACAGCAAGCCACCTCATTGCAGAATAGTAAATACAGGTGTTAGAGGCACAGTTACAATGACAAGAAATGAATGCAAACGCTTGGCCTTGAGCCACAAACGCTGTTAAACAGTTCACTGCCACAACAATACAAAGTAAACACTGCACACTTAGCCATACCTAATTAACACACCTGTATAAAGCTGAGTACCTGGATGTGGTGGCATATGAAGGACCCATGCGTTTGCCCCTTGAAAAGTTCAGAAAAAAATATTAACTGAAAAACAACAAATTCATATTTGAAGTAAGTGACTAACAAAATTTCAATTTTAGAAGGGGGAGAGTGGGCCCCAATTTCTAAGATTCCGTTAATACGTCACTGCTAGGCTGCAGAGGTATGCCACAAGTTACTCCACACGAAAAAATGATACACCGACATCATTTGACAAAACATTTGGCGGATAATATCATACTTTGTAGAACAAGTACGCGATTCTCCGACAAATTCAACTCACTGAAACGACACTGATCCGCAGCAGTCACAACATCAATGCTGCAGCATTACATCACCATGCACGGCTACATGCACAACTGTCACAACAACTAGATGCAGGGCAAAGCCCAGCGTTAGCCCGCCTGCATCCAGAAACACACATGCAGTAAACTAACAAAATTTGGTTGCCATGACAACGTCCCTTGAGGGATCGAACAACTAATTTCATACTGATCATCTACAGCCACAGTTCTACCAACCTTGAAAATTTGGAGAAGATCGGCCATGTAGATTTGGAGATAATTGGTCTGACAGACATCATTTTTAAAAACAAATAAAAAACAACAGCAGAACGTATAGCTGTGCTGCTGCTGTCCAGCAGCCGGGCAGACTAAATAAGTTGTATCTTGTGCAAAGCACTGTATGCAAGTGTAGTATGTAAGGTATTGTAATTCCGTGTGAACATGTTCACTGTTCCAATTCTTAGACATGTTGTGATCTGTGTCAAAGAGACAAAACACCAGACTTCTTTTACATTTCCTGGTAGCAACACCTCTCCTAGTTTTCTTACGCCAAACAATGTGGCAAAATTATAATAACACAGTCAATAGGGTCACTAAATACAGATGGTGCATGAAGAATTGACCAAAATTTCACAAGGGAGAAGGTTATTATTATGGAACATGTGCTGCTGTCTATCAGCAGCATTTTCATGAAATCTGGGGAATGGTTAGACTATGGACCAGAGGAAAGTTGACTAAATTTAGGAACGTTAGGGTTGCCTCTGCCAGAAGTGGGATGGACCACTGCAGTCCATCTAGTGGTGACGTCCCTCAATGAAGTTATGAATACAGTCCAGCAAAGACATCAAAATCTGGTGACATTAAAAACACACAGTACAAGTGCAAAAAAGCATGCATCAAAGTCCAAAATCTATCCGTGCAGATAACAATTTATGTGCAACAGCATGTCTGAGAGAAATTCATGAGCCCAATAAAATCTAGGTAAAAATGACGCACAACAGGATGGATAACTGTGCCACAAAGGCTGAAGCTCTGCAACGCTGCACACTGTCATCAACAAATGCTACTAAGTGAATTGACAAAACTTACAAAAATGCACTGCAGCAAATGATGAACACGAAAGCAACACACGTGAAACTCGGTCAACAACAATAGTGTCTTCAAACGCCACAAATTACCTGGTTTAAATGCTCAGAAGTAACCATACGGTGGTTAAAGTACACAATCTGAGATGGGGGACCGGGTTTAGACATTTGGACCCTAGTGTTCAGTACAGTCCTATCATTTGACTGAACACCATACAACATATATTCCTCATATTGATTTTGGTGCCAATGCAAAATGTTAGCTTTCAGTGTTTTTGTAAATTTTGTTGGCTAAATTCAACAGCAAGTTTTGAATTTTTTGCACTGGCTTTAACTGGCTATTATTACATCTCAACTCAACTCAACCAGAGGTTATGGATGTAGGTGTCAACAACTCTTATGCCCATATCTATATATCATAATTTATGAAAACATACCAGTAATTCAAACTGCATAGTGTAAAACCACTACAACTGCATTCCACTTAAAGCCTCAGAATCTTTTCATAGAAAGTAAGGTGCAACAACGCTACTAGCTGATAATTAGAGGCGCAGAAATGGCATCTAACAGCACTTTAACCACTGAAGTCATGTGTAAGTGGGAGCTGTTTTGGCACAAGGAGCAGTTTCGGCCAAATACCCTTATTGACACTGTCAACATCATCTTCATAATGACAACTGTTGAGAGATGGCCGTTCTTATAGGTAGTAGAAGCATCTGAAAAGTGGGCGGGTCTGAAAAAACATTGGCGGTGAGACAGTGGGACAGGGGCGCGTTGCTTGTGAGGAAGTGGTGTAGGGTTGGCCCATGTCAATCTGTTTCACTGTTTCCTGTATGCTGGGACAAACTTTTTATTGGACCACCAGTAGGTAGACACGGAAAAACGACCGTAATGTACAATACACAGGCAACCTGTCTACATTACCAACAGTAACTATTTTACCAGTATTACATTTTATGCTTTAACAGCACTATGGAGGCTCAAACCTGGGTGGGGCAGAGACAGCAGTGGCCCACAGGGGCAAAGCCTGCCAATCTCAACAGCTTCTGTCACCTATGACTGCTTCTTCTTAAATTACTGCAAGTCAACTGTGAAATGACGGTAATTAGTTGGTTAGCTCATGTGCTGCATTACATCATCTCAGCCAAGCAGTCAACAGCAACAACGAGGTGCTCAGAACTCCCAGTCGACGACCGGCTCCTGTTCCAGGTTCCGCTGTAGTCGCTCGATGTTGCGTTCACGTTCCGCCTCAACCAACTTACTTAATGACGCCGACTGGCCGTCATCAGTCGAGCAGGTGTCTGTGGCTGTGGTGTGTGGGTCTCCGGCATGGCTGACATCAGTACTGTCATGGTCGGCCACATCATCCGGCTGTTCGGTTCTGTCGAGGACCGTGCCGGTTGACAGACGGTGAGGTCGCGCACGCTTCCGCCGACTGCCCGCCGACAAATTCCTCACTCGAGTCTTGGAAATTGCTGACTCCGGAGAATTTACAATGTCCCGGACCGGAGACAGGCTGTTTCCGTCAGCAGTTCCGTGTGGCTCAGTGCTGTCTTCTGGACTGTCGACAGGGAGCAGCTGTTCCATGCCAGCCTCAGTTTTCACCAAACACTGGGCTGATGGGTCCGCGATGTTGACCGCCTGCTGCTTGGCTCGCATGCGGTGATTGTGGAACCAGTTGACGACCGTCTTCACACCGACGCCGATGTCTGCCGCCAGTCGCTCGATGGCTGCCTGGTTCGGGTACGGATCGGCGGTGTACGCCTGCCGCAGTGCCGTCTTCTGGTCCTCACTGAAGAACAGACGAGGCTTCTTCTGTGAGACTGCAACCACTGCTGAACCATTTACTGACTCTGAGCCCGAGTCGCTGTTTGACTTTCTCTTGTGACCTGTAGACACAAGGAATACAAGAGTGCCAGACAAGATTACTGACACATAGGCCTACACTGTATCTGGACTGATTATAATGCGAAAGGGGCTATTCAATATTGGACTTTTAAGTTAATTTAACTAGGCCCACGAGTACTATACAGTGATTCTGTTGAACAAGCAGGATGAACCACAATGCCACGATCGTGTTTTATTGGAACATTGCAAATATGTTGGTGGAGAGTTATTTCCTGTAATTGGCAAAAAATAAGTACTTGAATTAAAGCACACAGCCAGAAAGTTAGTTTGCAAAATGTAACAACGGTACTGGAAACAAAAGAGAGGCTTTTTAAATTTAAGAATAACTGACATAAACAGCATATTTACCAGCTAAAGTCTGGCTCTGGAAAGCACGAAGTCGCTCAATGCCATGTGGATCGGCCAGCCAAGCATGCATCCGCAGAAATGGTTCACGACCCTTAGCGCTCAGCAGCGACCATGGCTTTGGCTTGGCGAGAAGTTCGCTGACAGAGCCCTGCGATAGCTCCAGTACAGCCTCACCAAACAACTTCTGGCCGAGACCATGGGACTGGAGAAGGTCACGGACACGAGTCGTCAACTCCTGAGTGTCGATCTCTTCAGAAGTGTTCGCTGCAGCTGCTGACTGATCGTCCTGTATGGTCGAAGCACTGGATTGCTGATTATAGACCGATCTCAAATCAACAGCCATCATGACCGGCGCCATCGGGCCCTGCGTGGGTGCAAAGTAGGGCGGTACCGGAAGAAACGGGAAGAGTGTTGGTGCAACTGGCACGAGACCACTGCCGGCGATGACTGGAGCAGCACAACTGGCAGCTACCGGAATGATTCCAGCCGACGTCTGAAAACTATCAACACTGCTGCATCGAGAAGAGTCGGCATTGACGTGTGATGGGCTGAAGAGAGGCGTTAAATTAGTGAACAAAGCTGACGATGCTGACAATGAACCAGCGTCACCGTCGCTCGGCAAACTGCCGTCCATCAACATCCCTACAACAGCCAACAGGCTTTAGTAAGTAAGAATATGTATAGTTAAAGGAATTTTTAAAAGCAAAATTAGTGATCCCTCCTGAGGTAAAGATTTCTGTTCCCATACAACGGAGGTTTAAATGCTCAATGTGTGAGACTCTTAGGCAAATTCATTCATAAGGTGCTGTATGCTTTGCCTGGACAGAGTGGATACATAATTCAAGTGCATAAAGACTGTATTAATACACAGTTAACTGTAATCAAATAACACTTGTTCATCAGTACATTGTTCACTGGTGCAGATAAGCAAAATCAATTAGATAAAGCCACAGCACGATTAAAGACTTTTTCATTCTATGATCGTGATGTATAAATATCTAGCACATCAACTCTGTATGACCTGTGAGCGTCACTTCAGCTGCTGAGCTGTTCCGTAGCAGTTTATCGGCCGGCACTCGGTACTGACTTGCAACCAGCTTTGAGACAGCATCGGGATCGTCCAGAAACGCCCGCATGCGTATAAACGGTTCTCGACCCTTCTGTGTCAGCAGTAGCCATGGTTTGGGACGGGCAAGGAGGTCACTGACCGATCCCTGAGACAAACCTAGGACCGCCTCACCAAACAGACGCTGGCTTATGGAAAACTGGCTCAGAACTTCCTTTATCTGCACACAGTACAAACCATGTAGCTGAAAATAATAATACAGATCATATCTATCATGTTTAAGGATTGACACTATTGCAAAATCGACATGTAATAATTACTGAGAAAAGTTTCATTTGGTTGAATTAAACATACTAGTACAAAATTCATCAAAAACAACCAAAAAATTCTTTACTTTTGACGTTTCGACCTCTATCAGAGGCCTTCATCAGAAGA
>Ga0126334_10000318_pt1 | contig 14553 bp, 13 predicted proteins | sample InaspJWI49metaG_FD_94491 | JGI IMG/M metagenome (GOLD analysis project Ga0126334, IMG submission 94491) | Marine gutless worms symbiont microbial communities from Oahu, Hawaii - Inanidrilus sp. 2 OAHU.JWI-49 metaG | ecosystem: Host-associated > Annelida > Digestive system > Unclassified...
ACCACTTCTCCTGGAACTTCACTTGCAGACAGCTTTGCTTCTTTTTTCACCGGCAAAATATCCAAACTCCGCCTTTCTCTTACCAGCAACCCTGCTACATCATCTCCGCACTCACCCTCTCCTTCTGCCACTCCCCCTAATTTCTCAGTCTTCACCCCTGCCTCAGAACCCGAAGTCCACAAAATCCTCTCCAACTGTCCAAACAAACAATCTGACTCAGATCCGATCCCCACCTGGCTTCTTAAAGAATGTTCATCCGTCCTTGTTGTTTCCACAATCACCAATATTGTCAACCTCTCCCTCATCTCCGGCCAGTTTCATCCCACTCTCAAGGAATCCGTTATCTCACCACTGCTCAAGAAACCGACACTGGACAAAGAAGAACTCTCAAACTATCGGCCAATCAGTAAAGGTACGCAGCCCGTGCCCAAGCCAAGGCTGCATATCGCAGTGGTTATCTTGATAAAAACAACCGCCAGCGGTGAGATTCGAACCTGGGTCCTCTCACACCGGAGTCGGACGCGCTAACCACTATGCTACTGCAACCTGCTACTGCTGTACGATAGGCCTACTACGAATAAGCTTACTCTGCGCGTCTCAGTGACTGTAAGGCGAGCTAGTTTTAACGCGACACTTATTAACTGATGACTACGGCATCGGTTTCAGCTTATCGGGTAACGGTACAACGACAAACAAATGTGCAAAGTAATTTGGCAAAGGGACGCATCACCTCCGTTGCATGATCTCTGTATACTTTACTATAGGCCGGCACATGTCCCCCTCAAAAGTGTTCCTTCCCGTGAGGGGATCTGGAACCACATCTAATAAAGATTCCTTGGGGACCCACGTGAGTCTGCCTTCTAATGGCACTCGATCTGTTCAGCCATTTTGCACAGCTCACGCGTGTGCCCAACCCCGGCCGACACACAGACCAAACTACGTGCAACATGCGTAGGAAAGGGCCGCGTTGCTACACAGTCCCATTGTGTTACTTAACTGAGCAGGCACGCGAAGCAGCATGTGCATTTTTAATTGCATTTTACGATTTTACAGGTTTATCCGAAGAAGAAGTAAAAATGACGCATGAAACATTTCCTTCGCTACTCTAAGAACACGAACAAGTAGTTACTACAGTTAGGCTGCATTATGTAGAAATAACTATGCTTGTGGCGGCGGCGCGGTGCTACTCGACATTCGAATTGACATTATTCGCACACAAACTTGGAAATAATGTTACATGAATGAATGAACAGAATCAGCAGTATATCAAGGTTATCTGCCATCTATTTTTAAAGTTGTGTCTCTGTGCTTCTTGTTTATATTTCTACGTGTAATGTTTGCTACATTTGTGCGAAAGAAATTATATATAAAGCTTACTAAATAGCAACGGTAAACTGTTTGAAAGCAGACTAAACGTATTGATTAGTAAGTCACAAACTCACAAACCGTGTTTTAGTGCTGCTATTGCTAGATTGAAATCATTTCAGCTTCGATTGACCAGTAACAGGCTCCTTCGTCGGCTCTCGACATGACGATACCCTCGTTTGCTGCTGAGCGCCAGCGCTTGCAGCAAGGAGCCCGCAGTGCAACCGCAGCTATCAATCGATATCTCCTGCCCGTAGGGCGCTCAGCAGCAAACCTGCTGGCCGCCACTGCTGCTCTCGATCGATGGGATAAACGGGCAGGCGGACGGACGGACGGACGGACGGGTGCCCGACCGTTAAATATTATTAACGTTAACATTATTAACGCTGCCCGCGTACTACGCGGGCAGCGTTAATAATGCATTACAACTATTAAAATTATTTTTTATGTAATCGTTATTTCTGGAAAAAGTGAAATAATATGAGTCGCCGGCAATGGAATCAAATCAATGTTCTACAGTACATAATTCCAGCCATGACAGTTGTGCAAATGAAGCAGTTCGAAATCGCTCCCCACAAGTTTAACCTTGCTCCAGCAGTCTTCTGCGTCGCAATCGACAGGACCCTGAATGGCAGTGAAGCCTAGGGTCGACATGGGCAGCTCGTCGTTCATTGACCAACCTCGTGTATACCGATGACACTGTTTTTCAAGAACGCATCTGGTGCTATTTAAAATTAAATGCTCATGATGCTTGTCCACTGTCCATTTTCACTCAGCTCCTCAGTGTTCGGCCTCCACATTTCCTGGCCAAACCAAACTGCAGTCCATAGGTTTAGATACTGGATTTGACCCCCTCAACGCCATGGTAGACAGAATATCCGTAGATCTTGTCGAGGGATCACCTATCTACGCATCGTCCAAAGTCCAAACATCTGACGAATACTGCAGGCCAGACCTCACGCGTCGAATCGGGTTCGCATCCTCTGCATCTAAGCTGGTCGTCGCACAGTAACATCTGGAACACCGAACTTCTCTCCATCCAGACTAAAATTCGTGTTTTGCTTTGTCAGAGAGATTTGATCTCACAAAACTGGTACAGACAAAAATACTGAGATGGCCTGAACATGTACTAAAAATAAAGGGTTGCGCGCATGGGTTTTGGTGTTTTATGCAATTGCACACCGATTACGAATTGCTACTCCGTTTTGCTGCTGTAGCCCGCACAATTTCACCAGCGGGTTATAATTTTATTAGGCCGCATCGCATGTTACAGATGTAGCGTTATCTGTGAGTATGTTGTTTTAGAACGGCTGAGCCGATCGAGATGCGATTTGGGTTGTTGCTGTGAAGTATATGGACTACCCGACATGAGCCACAGTTATTCGTTAGGTGCCAGCAGCGATGCGGCCTTTAGTTGTCAGTACTGCAGCAACTTGTTTTTGTGCTGGCTCAGCTTGCAGATTTGCACTGCCTCTATTAAAGCGACGGCGCCGCCCCTGGGTTAGGGGTTGTAGCTACTGTTGACTCCATTTAATAGGTTACGCCATTGTCGATGACGTTGACTGACCTTCAAGGTCAATTAGTTACTGTACCTTATGCAAGCCTTTCCAAGTGCTGTTTGTTGTAGTATTGTCGAGATTGTGACTTACGGCGTCGCACAGTTCCTCTGCGATAACTGAGTTTTTGTCCCCAACAAGGCAGTCGTAGACAACAAGATTCCAACCCGCAAGGCGATGCCCCTGCCGAGTTAGTTTGAGTATACGTATTTTCGCGTCGCCTTTACCTAAAAAGTAAAGGTATTGGGTAGCCCATAATCGATTACCGAGGTAGGGTTCCGGAGTTGATCCCGGCTCTTTGCAGTCAGCCTGCAGGTGATGTGAGTCATAAACCCGGCGGTAGGCTGCCATTACTTTCCACCAGGCTTGCAGTTACCTCCGCAACCCTTAAGAGGGCTGCTACCAATTTTGCTGCTTGGTGAACAGAGGTACGATGGATGTGAACAGTTTGCTTAAGACTGTTACCCGACAGCGTCGCGACTGCGATTTGAACCCAGGCCCTTCAGCGCCTGAGTCCAGCACGCTAACCACTCGGCTACCGAGTCACCCTTTACCTAGACATGTGCAAACATGACGTTATCCACAAAAACCGAAAGTACATAACATACCCAAAGGCCGCAAGAGAACCACCGAGCCACGGCCATATAACACGCGTGGAAAAACTGTGTACTTCCGGCGGCTGTCCTGGGTCGGTGATTGCAAAGTATGTGGTTACAGGCTGTACTTTTGATTTTATTACCACGCAATTCCCGATGGTCTCTAATGACCTTTCGGCGTCAATCAGTGATTGCAAATCTGGCAGGCAAACAAGTGTCCGGAGATATTTTCGCGGTCAGACAGACACACAGACAGACGTCTTCATCACAATACTCCGCTCCGTACCGCGGGGGCGAAGTAGTAAGACATCATAATGAAACCACCCGAATCTGGCCGAACGACTACATGCTACAGCAGCTGGCCGATACAGCAACGCCAGCGTGCGAAAAGGTCGGCGGACGAGATTCGATGTTTGACGGTCATGTAGGCTACGTCGGTCGGAGCCTCAAGCGACGGTCGCATCACCGCCGGCGCTTTCGTCGAGCTGTGAGCCGGCGGCGCTGCGGGTGCGAGGAACGTCCGAACGACGGATGACTGCCTCACTGATCCATCCAAGTATATCCATCCCTCCTCGCAGGTGTTCTCCATCAGCGGCAGGACCCGCCAGCCGCGCGCCCCGCGGTCCTCCCAGATGATGGACCGTCGTCGTCTCGGCGCGCTAAGTCGAACCACATGTCCCGGCTGCAGCCAGCGGGGTTGCTGCATTCAGCCAAGTAGTCCTATATACTAGCGCGCCGACGGCCGACTCCTCCGCGCGCGGCCTGACCCGACCGCGACGAGTTTTTTGGTCGGAGAGAAGGTCATCGACGCAAAAACAAACTTGCAGTCGGCCGATCTATCGCCCCGGTGCGAACTCTATTGGGTCGGCTTCGTGAAGGCGAATCGTAGACAACATTTTCCGCTTGTCGTCAACTAATAATGCGCGAGTTGTTTGTGACGTGGCGTCCAGTGTGATTGATTCGTACTGTTCGACGGCCAACTGTCTCCCTCTCCGCGTCCAAGACTCACCGACTCGTGTCTGGGATCATGGGTGGTATATATCCGGCACCAAATCAGCAAAATTCGCCAGTTCAGTCCTGCTGACCCAGTAATTTGTTGTAAGCAAGTGAGTAAGTAAGAGTATTTGCAATATCAGTCACAAATCACAATGCGCTGAAAAACCGCTACGGTAACTCACATGCCATTGGGATCACACAGTGTTATCTGCCACCTGGCAGAGTTGTCATTCCTGCTTTTACCCCAGCTGAAACTGGCAGGCCTACTCGATTTAGTGACCCCGGATTGATGCAAGGCTGAGTTAACCTCTTCACTGCAGTAAGTGCGCAGACCGTGCCAAAAGTTGCATATTATTATTATTATTATTATTATTATTATTTATTCGCATCAAGAAATGCATATAAAATCAACAAACATATCAATGTCGCCTGCCGACAATAAAGGACAACTGAGAACACTCTCTCTGACAAACAATAACTCAAGTAAAAACAACACTGAGGCTCTATGGTCTGTGGAGATATGTGAGTAAAAATAATGTGAGACCATGTGTCTAATGACAGATAGAATATCAGTGATATCATAACGGCAGCAGCAGAAAAAAAGCATTTCGACCCAAATGAGAGTTCATACGACCATAGTAAATACCATAACGGGCAACAGTAGGAACAATTGGGCTATCTGATTCTAAACAGCTTTTGATAAACAAGGCAGTTCTGCAACACAGCTCATCCAACAATGGTAGGTAACTGCTCATAACAGGTAATAAGCTGCTATCACCCCAAACTTTCCGTAAACCCTTTCTCCATGTTGCAGAGAAAGCATTAATTGCAGGATGGTCCAGGTCCCATAGAACAGAACCATAATAACTAGTACAGTATATTTTCATCAGCTGTAATTTGACACTGGATTAAGTTGAAGCTACAGATACACTTCAGTCGCCGGAATAAAACATTGTGTTAGAAAACTCCAACTACTGACTCTGTCCGTCATCCCCCGTTGTATCGGCGCCCGCGGGCACTCACCTGCCCCTAAGGCGCTGTGTTACAGTTCTTGTGGATTATGGACTGTTTGCATCGCCGCGGCTTAATGGAACTGAAATTATCTCGTCTCTGAACATTTTAAAAACTGCGAAATGCCTGTTAGTGTAGTTCAGTTTAGTCTTGTCGACGTGAACGAGGCTTTAGATGCACAAAACAAACTTCGGCTGTAACTTCACCCGATACTGGAAAGCTTTCAGTTGGTTTTGAAACAGGACGCTTGGCCAGCTTTGCTGAAGTAAGACAGAGTAAGGGAAGATCCTCTCAAGTAATTTAACCACTCGTTGTCAAGCTTAGACTGCGTCAAGAATAGTCGCCTCTCTGGCACATAGACTTTGTTACTTTAGTATGCGGTCGGCGATGATGGACTTAAGAAAATGCATTTGCTGTGTGCGATACAATTGTGGAGTTGTGGCCCTGGCCTTACTACTTGTCTTTTTCACTTTTCGCTGTTGCCCTTCTATGGGTTTTACGATGGACAGTGATATTGAAAATGTTCTGAGTTAAAGATTATATTTCAACAACATAAAGTGTGCAATCGACAACTGTAATAATGTTTCCAGTGTTATCCACTGTTAAATCGTCGTTTAGCTTTGTATAAAGGCCAACAGGCCAATAAAGTTATTGGCGTGCATTGCACTTACATGTATTATTACAGATGTAGCGTAGCGTCCGTGTGTCTGTTAGTAACTAACAACCTGATGCTGTGCGAATACGTCTGAACCAATTGAGATGCCGTTTGGGGCGTGAACTCGGGTGGGTTGAATGGCCATGTATTGGGTGGGGTATGATCTCATCAGGGGAAGGAGCAATTTTGGGGGAGCATCCCCGACCCATTGTAAAGTATAGGAAATATCCGGCGTCAGCCAAAGTTATTCGGTAGGTGGCAGAGCAGCGATGCGGTCTTTTGCTGTCAGTACTATAGCAACTCGTTGTTACTTGTTAATGTATTTTAACAGACTTATTAACTTTTGTAAACTTTTTTTCTAAAAATTCTTCATATTCATATTGACTCAAAATTGTCCTTCTGAGGCATTAACTGAAAACGTTGCATGACACAACATATTCTTTTAATAACAACCGTCAAACCGCAGTTTACATGAAAACACGGATTTCCCGTGTGTCTTTTTTTCGCAAATTCTCGACCGATTGACCGTACAGACTTCCGAATTCGTGCTGTAAGAAACAAACCTTGCGGTGAAGCGCGACTTTGTGTGTTTTGGCACATCTGGACTCTGAGCCTTATGAACACTGACAGCGATATGCTATGTCCTTGAGATTGCGGTTAAATAACGTCGTTTAGGGTGTTGCTTGCACGGCCTGTCTCCGGCTGGTACGCATTGGAACGGTCGATCAAGGAGGGGAAGACATCTGCCCCCGCGCGACGCTATGCTAGCGCGGTACTGGCTATGGCCCTGTCTCTCTGTCATATTTGACAGACAAACTTTGTCCTCCCTCACTAAGCAAGTCGTCCGTCGGGACACAAAAAAAGGTTTTTTAGGCCCTGTGTTGTACAACTTGTTTTTTTACAGTTGTGCTGACTTGTGCATCAGTTGACAAGATTTCGACTGTGACAGCGCGGTATCAGTGCTTCTTGTATTATCAAGTTCTTACCATGGCTCACACCGACGACTTTTTAGTGTCCGTTTAGAGCAATCGGTCGATTGCATGTGTTTCTGTGTGTTCGTATGACAACTTTTCAGCGAAATGACATATTACCTAGACGTCTGGCACGTGGTTCATGTTGATACTTTCTACATCAAATTTAATGGTCAAGGTTATAGGTCAAAGTTCATGGTCGTCGAAGGGAAAAATTCAGACCAAGTAAACATTTTCGGAATCTCATGCATGTTTCCGTGCATCGTCGGGTGAATAGGCCTACAGACATGAGTTTGGCTGCAAATAAGTAACGCATCTTCCGTGTTTATCAGTTCTTTGTGCTAAAGTATTTCGGCGCGACCTCGAGTGAGGGCTTTCTATATAGCTTAGAAATATATCCACACCTAGTTCATTTGATCGTGCTCCTCCTGTCGACATAAAACCGTCGTCACGCACGTGCTCACAGCACGGCGCGCAGACTGCCAGTGAAATTCTTCAAGGCATCGTCATGCTTCTTTCTTCAGCAGCAGCAGCAGCAGCGGCGGCGGCAGCGCGGGACTGCCGAGCAAAACTGCCGGCGGCGATCGTTCTTTTCAGCGACCAGTCGCGCAACGGATGACCATGCACGTTAACCTTACGGGTGGCGTAATTTTTCAGAAGGGAGATCACCCCATTTAAACTTCAGATGTTCTTATTCGACTTCACAGCTTAGTCGTACGCGTAAATAAGTAAGTTTACTAATGCTGTAGCTGTCCATGGAACGTAATTGTGAAAACGAATTTGTGAATTTTTCAGTTAATAGTTTCCCGTGATTTTTAAGGAAGAGGGCTATAACACCGTGGACCCTTAATACGCCCGTCCACACGCTGGGATGAGTACATCCGGTATGAAATATTTGGGTAGAAGCGAATGAAGGTCAACGGATTTAACCGATCCTGTGAATGCGCAATAAAAGCGAACGAGCCAAAAATGACGCAGATTTGCTCAGTTTTTGATCGGAAATAGCAAAAAGACGGATCCAGGGATGAAGATGCTACTGGATGCAAGTTACAAACATAAAACCGCCATAGACGGTAGCACCAAGAAGACTCTTCTGGAAACTTAAAAATAGCTCGAAGTGAAGCAAGAGAGAAACATTTAATGATACTGCCGTAGACCTCCCGGGAACCGAGATTCGTCATTCGTCATTGAATAAAAATTCGGCGACGGAAAGTAGTCACGTCGAGATCAACTTAAGCTTCATCTTCCGAGCTCAATTGGTTTCCATCTCCAGCTTACGAAGGCCGTTACTGTGTGCGCCTACTCTGTGGCTGATTGTACTACTCAGTAGCTTAAGACGCGTATACGAATCGTTATCTTGTCGCTAGGCACGTCACTCTTAATGCGATTCGACACGGGCTGCGTACCTTCACTGCAGTACTTGAACTGCCGACATCACAGGATTAAAAACATATACATGTATTTGTATATTATAGGCTTACCATACTCACCATTTCTCGCATTTTCCGGTCTTGCATTTTCCCCATGGCAGGCCTACAATTCAGGGAAACAACTTGTTCTGGCGCGTGTACGCCGATTTCAGGGGGATGCGCCCCCGCCCTTCAGTAGGACGTATAGGCTAGTACGGAGGCGTTTCCGGCGACCGGGAACATGAGGCCCGTGAGCGGGTAGGTCCGTCAGCGAGTGGCTGCGGCCGCTGGACCGGCGCCAAAGATGCGTCTTCGGCCGGCGCTAAGTGAAGACGTTCTCGCCGCACGCCGACAGAACGTATCAACGACGAAGCGTCGACAGGTTTATGGCAAGTTGACGCCTTACAACGCGGACCCGCTGAGCCACGGCTTTTCCGCTCAGTGTTACTTCTGCTATGACTGCTAGAATTTGGTCTGCATCCGGCATGTACTAGATGGGAGCGCACAGTGGCGACACATGGCGAATACGATTGAACGATCTGCGCGCGGAGGCGATGCGGCCTTAAGTCAAAAGTCATTAACCACTTGTTAGATGATACAATAATCGTAGTTTTTAGTTACAGTTATAGTTGTTTTATAGCCGTAGCAATTTGACTTGTAATTCTTGTTAAGGTTATAAAATATTTCAGTGATTGCGTTATAGTGAAATTATACATTTATTTCTTTACCGTAATCAACGATGATTCGGACGCGAATGAAATCGCCGACGCCGACGTGCCAGCGCGATCTGGTGACCTCATCGTGCCGCGGACACGTCGACGAATCGGCGACAGGGCTTTCTCTGTCGCCGCACCGCCAGCATGGAACAGGCTGCCGACACAGCTGAAGATGCGATCGACCACGTCTTCCCGTCGTCAACTGAAAACATTTTAGTTCCAGTTTGCCTATGGATACCGGGATACAGACTGATGATTGCTTTGTGATGCGCCCTCGGTCTCCAGTAGGGGGGCGCAATACAAGTACCCCACTTACAGTTACAATGCGCACCCAGAGTCATCCACAGTAAAACAAAGGACCAAAGAATTGTTTAGCAGATTTTCTTAACATTCAATTGACTTAGTATCGGTAATTAAAATTAGTATTATTCGCCTGTAGTATTAAAATTATTTAAAAGCTGCAAAGACTTAGATTATAATTTAACTGATAGCTGTTGCTACTTTTCAGTTTTATTTATAGTTATAGTTATGTTAAATAACACTGCTGCCAGTAGTACTTCAATCAGGCATTAGCATCATCCGGCCGCCACTCGGCCGAGCGGAGCGGACCGACTCCACAGAGACTGTTTTCGGCTCTGCGAACTGCAGCCGAGAGGAAGCAACTTCCGTCGAGCCACGCCGCCGCACGATCGCGCCAGAATTCGGGCGTCTTCCAGCCGCCGTCACGTGACAAAGATGGCTGCCGTCGGTCTCCGGTTTCGCGCCGCAGTTTGTCTGTTTGCGGCGATCCTGCTGTGGACGTCGTCGGCGAACGGATCGTTGAAGGCGGACGACGGATGGAGTCTTCCGGACACCACGGCTGTCGTCGGCAAACTGTTTCGCTACAGGGTGACGTCAGATCAACCGTGTGCCGCGCATTACAAGGTCTTATCATCACCATTTCTCCGAATTGCGTCAGATCTTTCAGATTTCTTTTCATCAGTGTATGTGCTTGTTGTTTAGCCCACTAACTAGTCTCATTAAAATGGCTACCTTGGAGTGTAAAATAACAGTATTTGCGAACGAATTGCTGTAAAACTGTTTTGCAGCACCGCATAGTGATTTGATGCTAACTCTTGCGCACGTGTTTCTTCAGGACTGACTCCGCGGACTCCCCGGACTGTTTACCGATACTTCTGCGCATATCCATTTTCATGTTTACTTTTTTCTTTTTCCACATTTTTAGTTTTTGGTCCAGTGCGGTAAATTTAGCTGACTCAAGTCAGCTTTCAAGCGCATGTTAAACTAGTTTATGATATCGTATCGTTTTATGTTCGATTGTGTTGCAAAACACCGAAAAGAATTCTTCCCAATTTAAAACAAAATTGCATGAATTTATGTGTCCGGTTATGAAATGCAGAAACGTACCAGATGCTGACAATATACATGTAGATCACATGCATGAAAAATATTATCATATTTTCGCGTTACCATTCTTTTTTTAACTAATCAATTATACATCGATCGTATAGCGCATTCTCTTACTTACACCACATCTCGCCTCGATATTGGATAGATTTGAAAGGTTAAAAGTTCTGACGATAGTCTGCTGAGCCGCTTTGGCAGGACACTCGTGTCGGAAGCAGAATTGTCATTATTATGCCGTGTAACAACGACGCAACCAAGGTTACATGCGGTCGAATTGGGAATGTTACGATGCGGTGGGTACCTTCGATGTACTGGGTTGTTACAATATGGTGGGTCGACTACTGCGTGTTGACACGTGACGGCCCGCGCACGCAGCCATCTAGCGGCGTAAGTCTTTTTACAATAAAAGAAAAAATCTATTAATTTTTTTTGAAAAGCAAAAGGTGACTTTGATAAAACTGTTTCTTAATTTCTTGTTACATATACGTAAACATCAGTCACAAAGCACAGCGGCAATACTCGTGTCCGTTGGTGCATGCGGACCGCCGCTGCAGAGCACCGCCGCCCCCGCCCCGCCCACGCCCACGCGTCTACGCACCATATCGCAACACGCTGCAATTAGCACCCACCATATCGTCACAAGGCAATGGGCATTTGCAGACTACGCCCCGGCACGCCTTGCACAACGGACTCTTCCATTCTCTGCGCCCGCCTGCCTCTAAGACGGTACGCGACCAACACCACGCAGCAGGGGCGTTAGCCTGCGCATGACGCTGCAGCGGTGTCGCCGCAACTGTACCGACATGCCTCCATAGAGCACATTATAGGAAAACATCCATGAAACCGGAAATACATAACACATCGCAACGCCGTCAGAAGAGGACCGAGCACGGCCACAGACAACATTGGCGAAGTTCGGACGTGTGGTTCCGGAGATATGCTCGCAAACAGGCAGAGAGACCCACATACATTCTCATGGCAATGCTCAGCTCCCCTACAGGGGCGCAGTAATAACGCCCGACAGTCAAGATTCATAGAAATTATTCATTTATACTGCTGTCGGGCTGGTGTGCGGACGGTTTGTACGCCGGCTTCGATGTGCCTAGAACACGTTTTGTACCTATCCCAGCGGCAGGAGGGAGGGGTGGTTGGTGGGCGTCGCAGACGCAGTGCAGGACGGGACGAGCGTCCGGCCGAACGACGTCAGCGACTTGTACAGGCTTAATGGCGTGAATAGACATTTATTTTATCTGTACAACGTTCTAACACAATGTTAAATATTTCTTTATTTTAATTATTACCTCTATATCACAATCACATCATTCTGAACTTCTATCTGCTCGTGGGTGGTTACGTAACGGCCAAAGACGGCCTACTGTCCCGCCGCTGGGGTACAAAACGTTTTCTAGGCACGTCACAGGTGGGGTACAAACCGTCACACAATCGTAGGGCTGCCAGCAGGTGTGGGCCTAGTTAGCGAGCAAACGTAATCGCTTATGCACGCGTCGACGACCTACTATATAGTACACAAACAGATATTGCAACGGTGCCGTGAAACAACAGCTGTCAGCGTTCTTGGCACTACTACTATACCAGCTGCTGCTACCGTTGCTACTGCTGCATGGGAAGAAGCTTGTCGTCCAGTTTATTAAACGTTTATTGCACTACTATTACTATTACTGAAAGCTCGGTATTGACTCTTTATCGGTCACTTGAGGAACACTGTTAGTTTGTTATTTGCACTAATATTGGCAAACTTCGATTACAAAGATGTGATGCGATCAAGTTTGTTTACTACGACAGATATGTTGTAAATTAAAATTACAACAGCGCTTGAAATAAGCACTCCAAATATTACGGAAGTTGAGATGCGTGGCAGAAGTATTTGCAAAACTGATGTTAGCAGTACTGTACCGTAACATTAGCTAGTTATTTTATGCCTCCGCTGCCCGTCTTATGGACCGCCGGAGAAATTATGTTTTCGACCTGTCTGTTCGTCTGTGCGTGCGTGCGTACGCGCGTACCCTGTCGGAGGCTTAGCTGTTTCTCAGTTGACGTCCTTCTTAACCGTAATACGTGTACATGTGTCATAATGTACGCCATGTTTTTGGCTTAACCTTAAACTGGTTATGCACCGTGGGATAAACGCGCCAGTTTATTTCAGATTATAACGACCGCGTTTTGTGGAAGATTTACTCTTTATATATCGTTCGAAACAGGAATAAAACAGTTACAAAAAGTTGCAAAAAGTTACAAAATGTTTAACTTTTTCTCTCAACTGTTTTCGCATCACCTGCTTTTTCCTGGTAAAACTTAAAGCCACACAAATCAGCATATTCACATTCACAATATCTGCAAAGATGTGTGGACTGTCCATGTCCGCCTTTGCACTGAAGTAGACTGGCTTCGAACAAGACATTCAACTGCAGCAGATTTAGTGTTGTTATCTTTAGCTCGTTACGTCGTGGCCGAACCCTTCCTACATATAGTTGCAGATTTCTTGTTGCTCTTATATGCTCTAGTTGCGCGCATTGCCCCTTTCGGTTCGCTACTGCTATTGCTCAGTCGGCTGATAACCGAGATAGCTTTAGTTCTAGCAGTAAACCGATTTTTCTGGCAAACGTTTAAACGTGGTTGTCGACTAAACGCGAGCCTCACCGGCTGCTGGTGGTGGTGATGGTCACGGGTAGTTACCGCAGCAAGGCAAGCAGTGATGGGCAATTGCCTTTAGCGTCACTGATACTCGCCAGCTGCCGGGCATCTCCGCACCGTCGCCGAGCGTCTGTAACACTAATAGGAAGCCGCAATAAATCGATCAACGCAGCCGACCTGTTTAGCAGGTGCGCTGGCGTTCAACGCTCGAGTTCTTCCTGTCAGGAAGATCGACACAGCACACCGTACTGATCACCATCGCAGCACTTCCTGCCTGCAATAAAGATTAATCAGACGCAGCTATTACAGCGTGGCGCAGAAACGATACCGTGACTACTGTCAGTCAGAAAGATGCCATGTGTATCACAAGGTAGTTTAACGCGGTGGGATCTTTAACTATGACTGTTGCGAATATATTACTGATTTCTGAATGTGATAGAACTTTGAACATAGATCGTGTTTGACGAAGTTATGAGCAAGAGTATAATGGTGAGACGTTTTTGAGTGGCCATTTTTCCAGATTTCTGCGCCACCCCGTACGAACGGATAGCGATAATTGCAAACACAGAATAAAGAAAGCCGAGAGAGTTATGGTTATGTTTTTGCCTCGATTTGTTTGTCTGTCTGTCAGCAGAATATCCAAAAAATGCCGGTGATGGGTCCTCAATATTTTTTAAAACTTTTAAAAAATTCGGAAAGGATCGCCCCCAAAAGTAACGTTCCATTGTTTTGGAGATATCTGTATTACAGACGGCAAAGCCACCGACGCCCATATCGGACTATGCTCAGAGCGAATAAGAAACAAGAATTCTCACGAAGCAGGTCATTTTCAGACATAGGGAGGATTTGTCAGCATCTCCACAGAAAAAAGAACAACACGAAAATGTCAACAGAAGGAATCCTTGAATATCGATAACGCCGGAAAACTCTTGGGCGGCTGGAGAACAGCCCCACGCCTCGCTGGGAGAGCTTACTATGCTCCCCAAACTCTTAGCTGACTTCACTGATCTGCAGTTCGCAATGCAGTTCGCGAACGTCAGCCCTGCATCAACCTCATGACGCTGACGCGCGTCACCAATAACGTGTCGTGTATCTGGGTCATCTTGGTGCAGGTCAGTTCAGAGTTCAGTTCAGTTCAGTTCGGCGGCTGTGAACACGGCTTTACGTATACGCACGGGGACTGGCGAAGTACCGGGGGGGGGGTTGCCCAGTGCCGAGG
>Ga0126334_10000322_pt1 | contig 14435 bp, 9 predicted proteins | sample InaspJWI49metaG_FD_94491 | JGI IMG/M metagenome (GOLD analysis project Ga0126334, IMG submission 94491) | Marine gutless worms symbiont microbial communities from Oahu, Hawaii - Inanidrilus sp. 2 OAHU.JWI-49 metaG | ecosystem: Host-associated > Annelida > Digestive system > Unclassified | place...
AACCCATATCGATTACATTCGACGCTGAGTTATGTCAGCCCGAACGATTATGAAAAACAATGTCTGGAAATGAAGGATGCCGCTTAACTGGGGTGTATCAAAAAGCTTGACCACGTCAATCTGCCGTTGCACGATCAGAATCCGCTTAAAGTCATTCCGTTCCAGATTGTTACCTGCGCGGTAATCTTTGTTTGTCTGGCTGTATTTATCTACCAACAGTACTTGCCGAGTGATCAGTCGCAGGCGCTGGTTGTGACTTTCGGGATGCTGCCGGCGGTGCTGTTGGATCACCGTCAACTGGCACCCGAATTCGTGGTGCTGCCGGCCGAACTGACCCTGCTGAGTTCGATATTTCTGCATGGCGGCTGGTTACATTTGCTTGGTAATATGGCATTCCTGTGGGTCTTCGGTGATAACATCGAAGACAGCATGGGACACTGGCGGTTTCTGCTGTTTTGCGGCGTTTTCGCGAGCCTGGCTCATGCGCTGGTGGAGGCCGACTCGGTCACCCCGTTAATCGGTGCCAGCGGTGGGGTTTCAGGGATTATGGGTGCTTACCTGATGTTACATCCGAAAGTCAGGATTATATTGTTGGTTTTTCTGAAACTGCCGTTACTGTTACCGGCTTACTTGATGATCGGTGGCTGGTTGGGGTTGCAGGTTTTCAGCATCGTGTTCGCCGCTGAAGGCCCCACTGCCTGGTGGGCACATATCGGCGGTTTTGTCGCCGGTGTCGTGATGATTCCGTTTTTCAAGCATGCTTCCGTCCCGCTGTTCGATCGCGGCACCCGGCACTGATTGCAACCGGTAACCAAGTGCCCATTCCGCGCAAGCCCGCGCGGCGCGGCGGGCTCCGACGTATCGGAATCTCGAGATCATGGCGTCAATGTTTGCTCCCGCTTGGCGGGGATGACAAAAGATCGCGGGGGATGATTTCGGCCGGTTAACACTGCTCCCAGGGCAGGCCGTCAAAGCGCCAGCCGCCAAGGGTGCTGCGGTGGTGGTTATCATCAAGTTCGCCTTCGAAACCCTGTGCGATATTGTAAATGCGTTTGAAACCATGTTCGAGCAGTAGGTTACCAGCTTCCTCGGAGCGGTTGCCGCTGCGGCAGATCAGCACTACCGGCACGCTAGCATGCTCGGAAGACTCGATTACCCCGCCCAGGATCAACTTGCGCACTTCGCGTTCGAAATCGGGATTGATGACGAAATCGGGTTCGTCGATCCAGGGGATATTGACTGCCCCGACCGGATGACCGATGAATAGGAATTCCATGTCCGAGCGCACATCGATAAAGGCGGTGCTGGGCTCGGTTTGCATCAATTCGTAGGCTTCGGTGGCGCTGATATGTTGCACTTTACTTTCAGACATCTCTCTAACTATTTGATTGATCAATAAAATTATGTCGGTAACAGATATTAAATATGCTATAGAGTGAGGATAGAATCGAGCTTTATTTGAAATCTTTTCGATTAAACAGTGAATTTGCCCGAAAAATCAGCCCATTCAAGCACCACCCGTCCAGAAATGCGGGGATTTCATCGATTAGTCGGCGATTATCAATTGAGTTCTCAGCAGACGGGCCCGCGGCTGTTTATACTTAATTAGACTGCGATTTAACGGTTTTTGTCGATGCCCAACTGCGTAAACAGTCAAGCCTTCAAGTCTTTGCTGCGGCTTGGTGTTTTACTGTTTATGCCGCTGTTCGCAGCGGCGGCCCAGGCCGTTATCGCGGTCGACAACGTCTCGACCGTGGTCGATAACAATCCAACCACGCTCACGCGGTCGCATACCACCAATGCGGGTAGCGATCGTTTGATGCTGGTCGGTGTGTCCTTGCTGAATGAAGACTTCGAAACGGTTTCATCGGTCACCTACAACGGCACCGGGCTCAGCTTTGTCGGTCAGGTCAGCCAGGGTAACGATTCGCGCGTCGAGATCTGGGCTTACCTCAATCCGCCGGTGACCACCGCCGACGTCGTGGTTACCTTCAGCGAACAGGTGCAGCTCGGCGCCATCGTCGGCATAGTCACCTTTACCGGCGTCCATCAAACTAACCCCTACGGCTCGTTTCAGTCGAATTCGGGTATTTCGACGATCGCCGCGACGACCGCGTCCTCGGCTGCCGGCGACCTGGTGTTCGGCGTGATGGCGGCGGAGCGGCAGGACAGCGGCCCGGTGGTGGTCGGCGGCACGGCGCGCTGGACCCTGAAATCGCAGGGCGGTAATAATAGAACCGCCGGTGCAGGCGCGACCTTCGGCGGCGCCGCTTCGGTCAACCTGCGCTGGGATATGAACGAAACCGACGATTGGGCGGTCGGCGCCATTTCACTGCGTGATGTCAATGCCCCGGACCCGACCGGATTCTGCGACGATTTCGAGTCTGGTCTCGGCAACTGGGCGATCGATACCAGTGGTGGGGGAAGTGCGGGTATCAACGGTGCCACCTTCAACTCGGCTGCCAACAGCCTGTATACGCGTTGGGATCCGGTCAGTGTCACCAGTAACCTGGCTATCGACGCCAGCGGCAAGCCATACCAGCTAAGTCTCTGGATTAGGCGCGGAGACGACAGTTTCAGCGAAAATCCGGAGGCGGGCGAGAATTTACAGGTTCAGTACATCAACAACGTCGGCAGTTGGATTACGCTGGAAACCTTTGTCGGCAACGATACGCCCGGTCAGATTTATGAACGCAACTATCCGCTACCGGCGGATGCGCAGCACGGCAACTTGCGGGTGCGCCTGACACAGACTGGCGGTAGCGGCATCGACTGGGATTACTGGCACGTCGACGACGTTTGTTTGCTCGAAGTGGTGGCGCCCGAAATCGAGTACCGCATGGACGAACTGTCGTGGAATGGCGCACCTAACGAGGTTGTCGACAGCAGCGGTAACGGCAACCATGCCAATGCCAACGCGGCCAGCGGCCTGACCACGATCAACCCGGGGCAGATTTGCCGCGCTGGCGACTTTGATGGGATCGACGATTACATCGAATCGAACGATATATATCCCTTGCTGGGTAACACCTCGTCGATGAGTTTCTGGATTAAAACGACGCAAACCGGTAACAATCTCGGTTGGCAGGCGCCGGGTATTGCCGGAGTCGAGGAAGCGGGTGGATCCGACGACATCTTTTGGGGCTGGCTCGATGCCGGCGGCCGCATCGGTATCTCGGTGGGTAATGATTATTCGAGCAAATCGACCGTTGCGATCAACGACGGCAGTTATCATCATGTCGTGTTGACACGCGATGCCGCGAGCGGTGACTACAAGATCTATATCGACGGCATACTCGATGCGTCGGGTAGCAGCGCCGCGGGCGTAATCGGTAACAGCTTTTCCAGTATCGGCAGAATCGAGGATACCGGCGGTTCGCCGGTATATTTCCAGGGCGAACTCGACGAATTGCTGGTGTTCAATTCGGTCCTGTCGGACAGCGCGGTCGCGTCGATTTATAACAATCAGGCGAACGGTCGCAATATCGACGGCAGCAATCGCAGCTGCGCCGGTTCGCTGGCCTGGTTCCGACTCGACGCCGATGCCGGCGTCTGGAACGGCACCGTCGGCGAGATCGTCGACCAGTCCGGTAATTTTACCAGCGCGGTGGCGCTCGGCGTCGGTGCCGGCGTCGATTCGGTACTGGCACAGGTCTGCCGGGGTATCGATATTCCGTTTAACAACTCTAATGGGGCACAGTATGGTTTCGATAGTGGTATCGATGTCGATGCCGATGTCGGTAACCTGGGCTCGATCAGTTTCTGGTACAACAGTGACAACAACTGGGTCGGCGGCGGCAATCGCATGCTGGTGGACGCATCGCCGGACGATTTACCCGGTGCGGACAAGTATTTTTACGTCGTATTACGGAACAACGGCAGGCTGCGCTTCGCGCTCGAAGACGGTTCCGATGCAGACTTTTCTTTCCAGACCGGGGTGAACGCTATTGCCGGCGGCGTCTGGACGCACATTGCGGTAACCTGGAACATGAGCGGCAACCGCGAAATCTATATCAACGGAGCGTTGGCTGCGACCGATACCCGTGCGACCAACGGACAGCTCGCGGCACTGCGTTCGCTTTACTTTGGCGACAACCGCAGTAGCTATCATCCCGGTGCGACGGCGAATTCCGCCAATGGCATCATCGACGAGGTGCGGGTTTACGATCGCGTGCAAACCGCGGGCGAAATTATTACCGATATGAACGCTACGCACTCCTGCTCGGGAAGTCTAACCGATCACCTTTCGATTACGCATGACGGCTCCGCCATCAATTGCCAGCCCGAGAGTATTACCATTTCAGCACACACTGCGACCGGTCCGCACGATATCGATATCGCCTATACCGGCAGCGTGTCGCTCGGCGTGGACACGCTGCACGGCGACTGGAGCTATGTCGGCGGCGGCAACCCGGCTAACCTCAGCAATTTCGGCAACGGCAGCGCAACCTATACCTTTGATGGATCCGAGAATGGGTCGGTGGTGCTCGCGCTCTACAACACATTCGCTGAGACTATCGATATCGACGTTTCCGACGGCACCTATACCGAAAGCAGCGGCATCGCGGATGCGACCGATGATCCGCCGCTTACTTACGCACCCGCCGGGTTCAATTTCCTAGTCAACGGTGCCGCCAATCCGATTGGTACTCAGATTTCGGGTAAGGCTTCGAACCTCGGCTATGGCGCGCAGGTACTTGAGCTACAGGCCATTAACACCAACGATGACACCGGCGCCTGTGAGGCTGCCCTGGCCGGACCGGTGAACGTGGAGATTGCTTTCGAATGCGAAAATGCCAGTATCTGCCAGCGCCCGATTTACCTCGGCGGTGCGGGCCCATCGACACGGGTGGACGGCACCAACACCGACGTGGTTACACCCCTGGTTTATACCAACGTATCACTCGACTTCGGCACGCTGGCCGACACCAGCGCGGATATCGTGTTCAACTACCCGGACGCGGGCCAGATTCAGTTGCATGCGCGATACACCCTGCCACCGAGCGGCGAAGACCTGATGGGTGCCAGCAATAGTTTCGTGGTGCGTCCATTTGGCTTCGATGTAACCGTGCCCCACCCAAGTGCCCACGCAACCACGCATGCGGGTGATGTGCTCGCGTCAGCCGGTTCGGTCTTCACCGTCAATGACGCCGCCGCGCTCTGGAATAGCGCGGACGACGATCTACTCGGCAGCTCGGATGGTATCCCCGACAATCACGATGATAGCGACCCTGGCAACAACGATGTCCTGAACGGCAGCAGCGTCGTCCTCGGTGGTATTTCTTATACCGGTGCCCCGAACTTCGGCCAGGAAAACGAAGACATCGAACTGACGTCGCTGTTGTTCGCGCCCGCGGGCGGCACCGACCCGGGGTTACCGCTCAATACCTTGATTATGAGTTTTGTCGGCGGCGCCGGCGCCAATCCGAACGTGGTTTTCAACGAGGTGGGCATTATCGAAATTGCGGCGGCCGTCGCCGGTCTCGACTATCTTGGCATCGGCGCGGCCGAAACGGCGTTGATGACGTCAAAGTCCGGACATGTCGGGCGTTTTAATCCGGCGAGCCTATCGATCTCCGCCTTTGTCGATGGTGATCTGTTAAATACCAACCTGGGCGGTGCGATTCCATTCACCTATATCGGCCAGAGTTTTACCTACGACAGCATTCACCCGTCTTTCACCGTTAGCGCGTTGAATGTCGGCGGCGGCATGACGATGAATTACACCGACAATCTCAATGTCGGCGATAATTGGGCCAAGCTCAGCGCCGGCAGTGTGAATTTTTCCGCACCCACGGCGGATAATGTCCAAAACGGCACCGACGGCTCGACCCGTATGGCAATCAGCTATACCGAGGATCCACTTGATTTCGTTATGACTGACAACGGTAATGGCAGTCACGGCTTCGAGTTCAGGAACGATACTTACGTCTACGACAAGGATTCGAACAGCCTGGTCGCGCCTTTCAGTTCGGATATCAGCCTGGTTATCAACAGCGTGCAGGACAGTGATACTGTTTCGACCGTCAGTGGCGTAACCCTGACTCCGAGTCCTGTCGACCTGCGTTTCGGACGTTTACGTATGGAAAATGCATTCGGCTCCGAGCTCGGTGACTTGATTATGAATTACCACATCGAGTTCTTTGACCAGATCGGTGCTACTGCTTTTTGGACTCGACACGATGATGGCGATACCACCACCCTGCTGGGCGATATCAATGCTCTGCCCGGAAATACGGCGGCTACTTCGATTAACCCAACCTTCCCCCTCGGCAAGTTCGAGATCACGCTGTCGGCGCCGGGCATCGAGGTGACCGAGACCATCACCAACCGGGTCGATGTTTCCGGTGAATCCTGGTTGCAGTTTGACTGGGACCAGGATGGCCTGTACGACGATAATCCGTTTGCGCTCGCAACTTTCGGTATCTTCGAAGGTGATCCGGTGCAGATCTATATCCAGCAGATATACGAGTAAACGGCCGCGATTAACGAATGAATTTTCCGCGGCAAGCCGCTGCTCCGGCGAGTCAACCCGGCTAAATCTGCACGGCTTTAGGCCCTGTGGGTCCCAACCTACGCGGGCCGATCAAAATCGAGTAGTATACAAGGTCTTCAACAGTGGAAGCCGGCGCGCTTGCGGCTGAGGGCTCATCATGAAAACCGTTTACCTTTTACGCCATGCCAAATCGAGCTGGGACGACAGCAGTCTGAGTGACAAACAACGCCCGCTGGGCGAACGCGGGTTGCGGGATGCGCCGGCTATGGGAGCTCGCTTCGGCGCTCGCGACGAGCAGCTCGAACGGGTTCTTTCGAGCCCCGCGCTACGGGCGCATACTACCGCCAGGTTGTTTTGCGAGGCTTGCGGATTTCCGGCGCAGGATATCGTTGTCGAACCCGATTTGTATTTTTCCGGCAGCGGTTCGATCCAAGACTTGATCCTGGCGCAGGACGACCGCGTGCGCAGTCTGATGCTGGTATTTCACAATCCGGATATTACTTATTTCGCCAACTCGATCGATTACGACGTTCGGCTCGACAACGTACCGTCTTGCGGGCTGGTTCGGCTCGACAGCGATATTGCGCAATGGCGTGACTGGTCCTGCGATAACACGGTATTCGACTATTTCGATTACCCGAAAACCGAATCGGGCGAAGTCGTGCGCGGCTAGCCGGGCAGGGCCGTGGTAACCATCCTAAGGAACCTCTGCAAAAGTCAGAGGTTCCAGCGGCACAAGGATGTGCCGTCATTTTTTAGTCACGCAAGTGATTGAAAAATAAAGATAAACACAATATCGCTGTTGTGTTTATCGTGCTCTGCTAAGTCAGGATGACTTGTGCAGAGCTTGCCTAACTAGAACGTATGTGAATGTTCCTGCTCACGCCCTGCGGTTTGCGGCGTTTGAGTCGCTGGGCGTCGCGAATGCGTTCCTGCGCATCCTGTATCAGGGCTTGCTGACTACCCTCACCGGTTTCACTCTTACCCTGAAGCTGGGTGTAGGAACCGTCGTCGTGCATTTGCCAGATATTATGTTCATCCGATAACTGGGTATCTATGATGTTGCGCAATCCAGCCTGCAGCTCGGTATCCTCGACCGGCGCCAGCACTTCGACTCGGTGCTCGAGGTTGCGCATCATCGAATCGGCTGAGCCGATGTAGTACTCCGGCTGATCGCCGTTCTGGAAGTAATATATCCGGCTGTGTTCGAGGAAGCGCCCGATGATACTGAACACGCGGATGTTGTCCGATAGTCCCTCGATACCGGGACGCAGGCGGCAGCTGTCGCGCACGATCAGGTCTATTCTGACGCCGGCTTGCGATGCCTGGTAAAGCGCGCGCACGATATCCTTGTCCTCCAGCGCGTTGATCTTGATTTGAATCAATCCGGGTGAAGCGGTGCTGTGAATATCGATTTCGCGCTTAATTTTATCGAGCAGCGCACGCTTGAGCAGCTTCGGCGCCGGCAGAATCTTGCGATAGTCGCGCTTGGGGGTAAAACCGGTAGTCAGGTAATTGAACAACTCGGTGATATCGCAACCGATATCCTGATCGCAGGTAATGAGCCCGAGATCGGTGTAAAGCCGTGCATTGCCGGCGTGGTAGTTACCGGTACCGATATGCACATAGCGGCGCAGCCCGCTGTAATCTTTGCGCACCACCAGGATGACCTTGCAGTGGGTTTTCAAATCCATCACGCCGTAGGTCACGTGAATGCCGGCTTCTTCCAGGCGGCTCGACCAGCGAATATTGGCGGCTTCGTCGAAGCGCGCTTTTAACTCGACAACAACCGCGACCTGTTTACCATTTTGCGCCGCGTCGATCAGGTAGTCTATTACCTTGGTGTCGCCCGAGGTGCGGTATAGCGTCATCTTGATCGCGCGCACCTTGGGGTCTCGGCTGGCTTCACGCAGCAGGCGTTCGACCGAGGTCGAAAAGGATTCGTAGGGGTGGTGTAACAGGATCGAGCCGTTATCGCGTACCGCGTGGAAGATATTGGGCATATGCGCCAATTTGGGATGATCGATTGCATAATGCGGCGGGTCGCGCAGCGCCGGAATTTCGAGGTCGATTAGGCTAAGCAAGTCTCGCGTCGCCAATAGTCCGCGTTTTTCGAATACATCCGATTCATCGAGCCCCAGTTCGGCGGCGAGCATGCCGCGGCGGGTCGTATCCATATCGTGTTGCACCACCACCCGCACGATGTTGGCAAAGCGGCGGTGGCGTACCTCCGATTCGATCATTGCCAGCAAATCGTCGGCCTGGTCTTCGTCGCGCGCGGTATTGGCGTTGCGCGTCACATAAAAAGTCTCGCAGGCGACGATTTCCATTTTTGGAAACAACACGTCGAGATTTTTCGCCATAACGCTTTCCAGCGACACGAAGATGTGCGAATCCGGCACCTGCAGGAAACGCGGGATGCCGAGCCCGACCGGAACCTTGACGCGGGCGCGTAGCTCTTCTTCACTATCGCTGTGGCGCAGCGTTACCAGCAGATTCAGCGACAGGTTGGAAATGAACGGGAAGGGGTGCGCGGAATCGACTCCCTGCGGCGTGACCAACGGGTATATGTTATCGAAATAGTAGCAACGTATCGTTGCCTTATCGGCATCGTTGAGCAAGTCGTAGGGCATGATGTGTATATCGCGTTCGCCCAGCAGCGTAATCAGTTCCTCGACCAATCCCGATTTTTCGGTTTCGAGTTCGCGTACCTTGACATAACATTCCTCGATCTGCTGCGCCGGTAGGCGGCCGTCGACGCTGTAGTCCATGACGCCGGCGCCAACCTGTTGTTTCAGGCCGCCGATACGTTTCATGAAAAATTCATCGAGGTTGGAGCTGACGATGCCGATAAATTTTAGCCGTTCCAACAGCGGATTGGATTCATCCTTGGCCTCGTGCAGCACGCGCCGATTGAATTCGAGCCAGGTCAACTCGCGATTGAGGTAGAGCTCGGGAACGTCCAGATCCGCGTATTTCGCGGCCGCGCCGGATTCGGTATCGGGTGAAGCTACGGACGCGGCATCGGGCGGAGCTTTTACTACCGGCCTGGATCTGTTTGCCGGGGCGGTTTTAGCGGCCCTCACGGAAGCTTTCGCCGGCGGCGAATTCTGCTCGGGGATGACCGATAAATCATTTTCGATGACGCGGTTGGTAGCCATAGTCGTTTCTATTGAATTGATGGTTAATGGTGCTCGGGAACAAAGGTTTGATCCGCCATCGGCGGGCGCACATAGCCCCCTGCTTTTTCGCGCGCCGGCAATTCGATCGGGGCGGGCGTCAAATCCTCGTAAGGAATCATGCTCAACAAGTGCTTGATGCAATTCAGGCGCGCGTGTTTCTTGATGTCGGCGTTGACCACGTACCACGGCGCTTGCTTGATATCGGTATGCGCAAACATCTGGTCTTTGGCCTTGGAATACTCGACCCACTTGTTGCGCGATTCGACATCCATCGGGCTCAGCTTCCAGCGTTTGGTCGGATCCTTGATTCGCCCCTGGAACCGCGCTTCCTGTACATCGTCGCTAACGGAGAACCAGTACTTGATCAAGATGATGCCGGAACGCACCAGCATGCGTTCGAATTCGGGGCAACTGCGCATGAATTCCTGGTATTCTTCATCGGAGCAAAATCCCATGACGCGTTCGACACCGCCACGGTTATACCAGCTACGGTCGAACAGCACCATTTCGCCGGCGGCCGGCAGGTGCGGCACGTAACGCTGAAAATACCACTGGGTCTTTTCGCGTTCGGTGGGCGTGCCGAGGGCGACCACGCGGCAGATTCGCGGATTCAGGCTTTCGGTGATGCGCTTGATAACGCCACCCTTACCGGCAGCGTCTCGTCCTTCGAAGATACAGACAACCTTGAGACCTTTTTCCTTGATCCATTCCTGCAGTTTGACCAGTTCGATCTGCAGTTTGGCAAGCTCTTTATCGTATTCCTTGTTCGCGATCTTCTTTTTTGAATTGCTGGTTTGACTCGCATTATTGGTATCAGACACTATCTTCGTCCTCTATTTATAGTGGGACCGCTCAACCTATAACAAAAGGCAAAATCTGTCCATATAACAAAAGGATAAATTTAACAGTTAATGATTTGCGTCATCTTGCGACGGGCGGTTGAACCAAATTCGTCCTCGCCGGTCGATATTTTATCTTCAGGAGGACAAGATGAGTCTCAATCCGTTTACCCCGCCGTTTACCTCGCTGCCGCAAACTTTGCCGATCTTCCCGTTACCCGGAGCTATCGTATTGCCGGGCGCCGAATTGCCACTGAATATATTTGAACCGCGTTATCTGAACATGGTCGACGATGCCATGGGCGGCCAGCGGTTGATCGGTATGATTCAACCCGATCCGGCCGCCGATAATGATATCGATATCTGCCGTACCGGCTGCGCCGGGCGGGTGACGCAATATCGCGAAACCGCCGATTGCCGGATTGAAATCGTGTTAACCGGGGTCTGTCGATTCGACGTGGTCGAAGAGATGTCGACCACCCGCGGTTATCGACTGACGGTGCCCGACTGGTCGCGCTTCAGCGGGGATTACGTCGACCACCTCGGCGCACTCGAGGATCGGCACGCGCTCTTGATAGCGACGCTGCAAGCCTATTTTGATGCCAGGGGCCTCGATGCCGATATGAAAAAACTCGAACGCTTGCCGGTTATGCGCCTGGTCGATAGTTTATCGATGGCGCTGCCTTTCGAAGTCTCGGAAAAGCAATTGTTGCTCGAAACCGTCGATAACGAGGCGCGTTTCACCAGCTTCATGGCGCTGCTCGAGGGTGAGTTCGAAGTGCCGGATTCCGCCACCCGCCACTAGCCCGCATAGCCTGGGCGGGCCGGTTGAAGCCAGCTATCCCGATTCCCGTGAGAGTCCGGCCCGCCGCTTGGACCGAGCCCAAACCCGGGAATCGCCCTTAAATCGAAATGTTGCCCGTTGTCTTGATTTCAAACAACGCCCGGTTGGTCAATTGCCGCTGAATCGGTATAGTGAAATTCTCGGATCAGGGGGTATCGACTATGAAATCAGCCCAGGCGCTCACCGGCTCATTGCTGTTACTGCTGATTTTGTTCACGCCGGTATCCGCCGCATCGCCCGGTCGTATCGTCACCGGCGATGTCATCGCTAACCGCAGCGTCACCCTGTCGACGCGAATTATGGGTCGGATTACCCAAGTCAACGCCAGCGAGGGAGAGCAAGTCAAAAGTGGTCAGGTGATCGTCGAGATCGATGATGCCGAGTACCGCGCCCGGCTCAAGGTGGCACAGGCGCTAGCAGAGCGAGCCCGTGCGGAACTCGCGCATCGGCAACGAACGCGCAGTCGACTGGAAAAGTTGACTCAAACCGATGCCGTGTCGCGCGACGCGGTCGATGAGGCGATTTACGCCCTTGAAGTTGCCGCGGCCAATCTCAAAGCGGCGCAAGCCGAAATCGAGGCGCTCGAATCAACGCTGCTGGAAACCCGAATCAAGGTACCTTTTGATGCAGTCGTGATCCGCAAGCATGCCGAAACCGGGTTGGTCACCCAACCCGGGCAGGCGCTTTACGACATTCAGGATCAAAGTAGGCTCAAGTTCAGGGCGCGCGTCAAGGAACGCGATCTGGCGCATATCGAGCTCGGGGACAAGGCGCTGATTACGATAACAGCGCTCGGCGATGCAGCGGTTAGCGCCACGGTTATCAAGGTCATACCCAACGGCGACGATCGGCATACCTTTTTGATCGAACTCGAGTTGCCCGACAGCCCCGGGCTTTATCCCGGCATGTTCGGCAAAGCGGTGTTCGAGTAACCGCAGGCGGAGCAGAGGGATACGGCATGCAGGCATTTCTCCGCTATTTCGCCAGCCGTCACACTCTGGCGAATGTATTTACCTTAATGGTGGTGCTGCTCGGGCTCGGAACCCTGACCCATATTCAGCGCGATAACTTCCCCAGTGTCGATCTGGCTCAAATGGTCATTACCACGCGCTATCCGGGCGCATCGCCGCAGGATGTCGAACTCAATGTCACCAACAAGATAGAAGAAGAACTCAAGGAAGTCGACGGGCTCAAGCGCGTGACGTCCTTTTCGATGGAAAATATATCGGTCATCGATGTCAAACTCGATCTCGAAGCCAAGGACATGGAAAAAATCAAGACCGATGTGCGCGATGCGGTATCGCGCACATCGGGCTTGCCTCCGGAAGTCGATGAATTGCCGGTGGTGCGGGAAATCACGACGGCGACTGGCATTCCAATCCTCGAAGTTGGCTTGAGCGGCGATATCTCCTACCCCGAGCTGCGTGAAATCGCACGCCGCGTCGAAAAATCGCTCGAGGATATCGCCGGCGTCGCGCGCCTGCGACGTTTCGGTTATCGCGATCGCGAAATCCATGTCGAAATGCTGCAGGACGCGATGGAAAAGTGGCAGATACCCGGGGCCCAGCTGGTCAGCGCGATCGCCAATCGCAACATCCGTTCCAGCGGCGGCTCGTTCGAGTCTTACACCAGCGAAAAGAACATCGTGACGCTGGCCCAATTTGAAACCCCACTAGAAGTCGAGGACGTTATCGTCGATGTAACCGCGGATGGTGCCCAGGTGCGGGTCAGCGATCTCGCGCTCGTCAAGGATACCTTCGAGCCGGAAAAGCTGCGTTCGCGTATGAATGGCGAGGCTGCGATCTCGTTTTTGATTTACAAGAAGGAGACCGCCGACATTATTCGCACAGTCGAGCGTATCAAGGCTTTTGTCGAGGAGAATCGGCACCGGCTGCCTGCCGGCGTGCGCATCGAGTATTCCAACGACGTTTCGCAAAACGTCAATAACGCGTTAGGCGTGGTCATGTCGAATGGCGCGCTCGGGCTGGTGCTGGTGTTGGTGACGCTGGCATTTTTCCTCGACCTGCGTTCGGCGCTGTGGGTTGCGATGGGAATTCCGGTGGCCTTGCTCGGCACGATTTTCATGTTACCGATGTTCGGCGCCTATCTCGATTCAATCGCGCTCGGTGCGATGATTCTCGTAATCGGGATCATTGTCGACGACGGCATTGTCGTGGCCGAGAATATCTGGCGTTTTCGCGAACAGGGCAGGCCGCCGCTAGAGGCTGCGGTGGAAGGCGCCGCGACGGTATTCAAGCCGGTAATTACGACCCTGTTGATGACCGGGCTCGCGTTTGCGCCAATGTTTTTTATGAGCGGGACGCTCGGTGATTTCGTTTACGTGATACCGCTGGTGGTAGTTCTCGCGCTCGTCGTTTCCTTCGCGGAGTTATCTATTGCGTTGCCGGCGCACCTGATCTGGGGCGTTAAACCGGGTTCGATAACGGTCGCGAGCGAGCCCAGAAGACTCGATATCGAAGCCATCAAGTACCGCTTCGGCGCGCTGCTGGAGCGACTGTTAAAATGGCGTTATCCGGTGATCGGCCTGGCGCTTGTGCTGCTGGCGAGCGCCTTCTGGTATGCCGGGCGATATATGGATTTCATCCTGTTCCCGACCCAATCTGCCGATCGCTTTTACGTGCTGGCCGAACTGCCGACCGGTTCGTCGCTGGATCACAGCTCGGACATGATGGGTAAAATCGAAAGCCTGGTCGAGGCGCTACCCGCGGGCGAAGTGGAATCCTATGTCACCCGCATCGGCAGCCATGGCGACTTCAGCCGGGGCGAAAACGAGCACTGGGCCTATATTGGGGTGTTTTTGACGCCTTTCGCGACGCGCGAGCGTAACGCCGACATGATCGTGGAAGACTTGCGCAGCCGGGCCGGCGCACTTAACGAAATCGAAAGACTGGTATTCATCATCGATAGCGGTGGCCCTCCGGTGGGGCGGCCGATTAGGGAGTGTTAGAAATTTTGTGTCAATTCTTTAATGTGCAGCATAATGCTGTTAGGAGAATTGATAATGACAGACAAATTCGATTTTAATAAAGCCCTGAAGGCGATTCAGTCTGGGC
>Ga0126334_10000323_pt1 | contig 14411 bp, 9 predicted proteins | sample InaspJWI49metaG_FD_94491 | JGI IMG/M metagenome (GOLD analysis project Ga0126334, IMG submission 94491) | Marine gutless worms symbiont microbial communities from Oahu, Hawaii - Inanidrilus sp. 2 OAHU.JWI-49 metaG | ecosystem: Host-associated > Annelida > Digestive system > Unclassified | place...
CCCCTAACCACCCCAAACCACCCCATTTTCTGCATTTTGCACCGCCATTCATAGCTTCGTAACGGGTGAACCTAGAGACTTCAAATTTGGTACACTGACTTACCATAGCAAGTCCCACCCTGCTGATAAAAAATCTTCCCTGAAAGGGGCATGGTCCAGGTCATGTGACCCATTTTAGAATTTTACACCCCATGTAATATCTCCACAGTGGCTATAGCTAGAGACTTCAAGTTTTGTACACGGGTCGGCCATGCGAAGTCTTAGTCATGTGATGAGCGAGTGTTCCGTAAGTGGGCATGGTCAGGGTCACATGAGCAACTTCTACATTGTGGACTTAGAAAATTTCACCACAGCAAGTCGTCGGTATACAGGTGATATACACAACTCGACTGTCGTCAGTTTGTGTATGACACCTATAAGACAATGAAAGCGACTGGAGCGCGTCACGGTTGAGTGCACAATGTTTATTACACATCGGCCCACCTTAACCCTCCAACTTCGTAATTTTCATTTGTTCAGATAAGTTGATGGCAAAACAGTGACATCCACAGACAGACTTCAGTTACAACTATATCTGAAAGAACTGTGCAGATGGGTAGACAAGTGGCAGATGAAATTCAATGTCTCCAAATGCAAAGTTATGCACACAGGACCAAGCAACAATAACTACGTCTACTCCATGAATAGCCTGACATTTAATGAAGTGGCAGAGCACAATGACCTGGGCATTACAATCAGTAGCAACCTCAAAGTAGCCAACCACTGTCAGCACGCGTGCAGCAAAGCCAACAGGATGCTGGGCCTGACCAAACGTACAATCAAGCACAAGAATATCAAAGTCATGATACAGCTATACAAAAGCTTGGGTAGACCTCATTTGGAGTATTGTTCACCAGCCTGGAACCCCCATTACAGCAAAGATAAGGCCATGTTGGAGAGGGTACAGCATCGATTCACAAGGCTCTTCCCTGAGCTGAGATTCGTGACGTATGAAGCTCGACTGAAAGCCCTAAAGCTATGGTCATGATACAGCTATCGTCCTAGAAAAAAGGCGTACGAGAGCAGACTTGATTGAGGTATACGATATTATGCACAGATTTGCTGATATTCCAGTGTCAGTGTATTTCCAGATTACTACTGACAGCTGTACACGCGGGCACACCAAGAAGCTTGTTAAGAGTCAGTGCCACACTGATGCAAGACTGTGCTTTTTCTCACTGCGTGTTATCAACCGCTGGAACCGTTTGTCTCAAGAAATAGTTGATGCACGTAAGCACCATCAGTAAATGCTTTCAAAAGACATTGGGGAATCACTGCGACAGAAGATGGGTTACTTCAGCACTCAATCCGCATAAACTCTTCTGGCTGCTGGTTCATGCAAGATACGATTTGTCATTTGTTCTTCGTTATGTGATGATTGCTATTGGAGCTAGAACCGGTGAGCTAGAACGACGAAAGAAATGCCACTCTTAGGACAATAAACAGCATTCAAACTCGCGTACATGTAGAACAGTGTCATCTTCTTTATCTATTTTACGCTGCTGAATACTCTGTAGTCTTTCTTCTTCTCTTTTCTGCAATCTTTCACTGATTTGTAACTTTTTACCACCATCATCACCTACTTCCGCCATATTTGTTTCCCGTAGTTACAAAACAGTAAGTAAGTAAGAAGAAGGTCACTCCGCCCGATCCGACGTGACAAAACTGTCGCGTCGTTCGATGTAAATTGGGTATAGGGAACGAAAGTGCGCCGATACAATTGGCACAGTGCCGGTTCCCTGGGCTGGCTATTTCCAATGCAGCAGCTAAAATATTAATATATTTTTCAAATAAAATATACGGAAGCAATTTTATCAAACAGCACTCGGTGACTCGGGAACTAGGTTTAAAATTACCAAGATGCTGATTGCAGTTGAAGAAAAAAAATATAGTGTCGTTTATTATAATTTTCGACTCACTTTCGTTCCCTTAGGAACGGTCGGGACTCGGGGTAAACGAAATACCTGCAGGCCTAATGCCCTGCACGCAATCCACGCATATTTTGCTGGTAATTATTGTATATATAGTGTGACAGTGACGTAATTTCAACGCCAGCTGGCTTTCGCCGCCATCTTGTGGGTAAACTCTGATAAATGTTTTTCACTGTGATGTCACTGACAACGCTTTGTCGGCAAGCTAATGATCATACGGACATTTTCATAAACCACGGGATTGAATGATTGAATGTTGTTTAAATCACACGATAAATCTTCGCCCCTTAACTCTACACATTATGCCATGTTATACCCACAAAATGGAGATACTATAAAGATTTATCGTGTGATTTAAACAACATTCAAGCTGTTGTTTTATGAAAATGTCCGTATGATCAGCTTGCCGACAAAGCGTATTTTAGAGACATCACAGTGAAAAACATTTATCAGAGTTTACCCACAAGATGGCGGCGAAAGCCAGCTGACGTTGAAATTACGTCACTGTCACCTTATGTATAGAACTGTAGAAGATAGGTCATTCCTATTTGGGCGTTTCCGGTTTCCGGTAACGGCTGTATAACGCTTAACGCTCGAACGATTCTTTGACTGTTGTTCTGTTTCGTTGCTGTTGATCTATCTTTATTGGAAACATATACACGAGTCTCACGAGGCAGTGGCCCTATAGATATAAACTGATGACGCCGACGGCGAAGTACGATAGAAAGCAGGTAGTTGTTTTGGTTGTCGTCAGCCAAGAGGTCGGCCGGCAGTCGGCGGTGTTTTATAGGCCATGGGAAAGTCGGGTAGTCGGGCGGACGGACGGACGGACGGAGAGCTGTCGAGTTTCAGCCGGCGGCGATGGGTCGAGCGATGACGCGACTTAGCGTAATCAGTCACGACCCGCGCGAGGGCCGTACATCAGTCCGTCATCGGCAACACGCGCGGTTCGCCGTCGCATACTTGATTGCTCGCGACCGCTGTAGCTAACTGATGCATCGGCTTATCGGTCGCTATCGGCGTTCAAACATATAGGAAATCGCCGACGTCCATGTGCTTATGGACGGTTTACGGTATTTACGGTTGCGAATTGCGATCGGTGCAATGTTTGTGCGGGAGAAAAATTAAGGTTTCTCGGTCCCAACACCCCTGTCTTGCACAATGGACTCGTCTAGTCTCGGCGCCCGCTGCTGTCTGGGACACGTCGCAGCCAGTGCGACTGTGCGACTCAGCGTCTGCGTCAGCCTGCGCACGACGACGCAACGACGTCACTCGCTGCAACGGTATCGACATTCCTCCATATGGCCGTATGCGAATTGCGAATATGAAATCATCCATAAAACCGGAAGTATTCGTACATAACGTATTGCATCGCCGCCAGAGGAGGACCGAGCCACGGCCCACGACCAGAGGTGGCATGCAAAAATTTGAAGATCAAGTGCAGTTCCGGAGATTAAGTTCGCGGACAGACGGACAGACAGACGCGCTCATCACAATACTCCGCCACCCTTGCCGGGGCGTAGTAGGCCTGTAAGTTCATTATAGTGTGTTTATGTACCTTGTTTTTGTTTGCAGACTTCCCGGTAGTCCCGGAGTCCCGGTGCTTTAATGGCCAAGGTAGAGCAACGGGCCGGCTGTGTGTGTGAACGACAACTTTTGAATTACGTGACCATTGACTAAAAATACCTCGAGCTGTGACTGAAAATATTAAATATATTTGCTTTGACCTTGATGCCTGGCATACTGGTTCATCTTTACACTATCTATACGTAAAGTTTGACTGTCAAAGCCATAGGTCAGGGTCACGAAGCAAAATATTGCTATAGGCCTGATCGTCGGACGTCGATGCGACTTCTAGTCAGCATAGATGTAAAAAAAAGTTCAAATGAAAATAAAAAACGTTAAAAAACGTAAAAACGTGACAACAAAATTTGTTAATAAAACGTTTGTAAACGTAATAAAAAACGTTATCTCCTCTTAGTGTAGTTCAACTCCACGCCTGATGCCCAAGAAATGGCCTTCAAGGCAACTCGGAATATGCCATTCAGTTTAGTTTAGCAGAAAACTGTCGTCGTTTTAGGCTAGTAGTGAAATCTTCAATATTGTGCTATTCATGGTCTCTTACATCTTAATTACTGGATACAGTATTCTGGTATTTATGAACCCATTGAATTTCAAATTCCTGCAAGTGCCTGCAGTTCTATTCTACACATAAATCATAGGTCTATTTCGTTGCTGTTATTTTGAAAGTGCATCTTGTTAATCTGCTTGCCGCTCGACTGAACTTTGCCAAACTTGGAACTTTGGAAAAAATGTTTAAAACGTAAAAAACGTCACTAAAATAAAAAAAAACGTAAAAACGTTTTTAACATCTATGCTAACATCTTTTTACGGATTTGTTTTGGATTCTCAATATTCGTCCTAATTGCGATTGTCAAATAGCTGTCGCTAGCTAACGCAAACCCTGCAGCATACCGTAAGCCTACACCGTGCACGTGAAATACAGAATCTCCCCAATCACCAAAATACTGTCATAAAAATGAATTCCTAGTGTACAGAATTCGTTCGGCGTTATCAACCCATCATTTATCACCCGCCACGGTCGTTAGCGCATGGATACACCAGCGACAAGCACTAATTGCCGGCAGTGTATAGGCCTACGCACCAGGCACTGCAGCGCGACTGGCTCATAATGGTTCGTTCACAGCACATGAACTGAACCGAACTGCAGTTCGCGACCGGCAGTTCGCGAACTCCGGTGTGAATACATGTGTACAGAACTCGCTGAGCACTAACCGTCCTAGTTTCGCTGCAGCCCATCAAGTCGTGACGCTGAAGCTCGTGACCAATAGCGCGTCGTGTAACCGGGTCGACTTGTTGCAGGTCACTTCAGTTCAGCTCGTGCGCTGCGAACAAATCCTAAAACTCGGCCAACTCGACACGAATCGACTGCGACGAAGCTGGATCCCACGCTTTCGCTGCCCAGACCTGACTGACACGCATGCTTCGTTCCAGATGTTAGTTGTTGGCGCGTCCGCCCACTTGTCTGTCGCACGCCTGGACGACTGCTGCTGCTGACGATGATGTTGCTGCGGCAGGTGGCATTATGCCGCGGCATGTCGCTGAGATCGACGTGCGGAATGCAATCCTGGTGGGAAAGTTATGTGCGAGGAAACTTGCTCCAGCGCACGGAACCGAAAGCGAGCATTATTACTGCGTGCTTGTGGCGCCGACTGTCCGATCATCCGCTGTTTAACTGAATCCAGTCCTATATACGAGGGAGGACTACTTGCTGAAGCTCTTAAAGCTTAATCGAAACCAGGATGACTCAAAACTGTTCACCGGTAACAACAAGATTGCCGGTTCACTTCACTGACGCGCGAAATTATAAGCTGCTCTGAAACTGAACGCGTGGAAACGCAGTGGAAACTGGAAACTATCGAAGCCCGAGTGCCCGACGACCCTAACTGACTCCCAGTCTCAAGTGCCTAGCAGACACAAGTCACACAATAATGTGGAAATGTTTTCTCCGCATTTTGACAGTCGCTGCAATAGCAATAGGCCTAAGTACCAGCCACTATTTTTGCTATTTTTCTTCTGCTGTACTGTACTGTCAGTTCGACTATTCTCAGCTCCCGATGTATGCTACCGCATCATCATCATCAATACTGTGCAGCTATCATATTGTATTATTGTTTCGTAAATATCGATCAGTGGACAAATGCTCGTCGCGTGCGTGGCAGAGTGACGTAGCTAGCGCACCTGCCTCCGCTAGGGGGCAGCAGCGTCGTCGGTCGGTGCCTGCCGACATTGCATTGCGAGCAATCAGTCGACGAGTGATGCCGCTGATTCTCCCACGGTGCCTGGTCAGCCGACCTGCAGGTGGCCGTGTAGGCAGTGCGTCGAAAAACTCGCGTCTCGAGACAAACGCATGACGGCGAGCCGCACTCTTCGGGCGGATAACAGAGCTGGTAAACACCTATGGGGTCGGGCTTTTACAGAAAATGTTTAGGTTTTTCGGTTGAAAGTTTTTTTTAGGATTTCATGGTTTTTAAATTTTGTATTTTGTAAAGCGCTTTTGGGTGTAGACTATCTACGGCAGACCGGGCGGAGACCAGTGGTGCAGGCTGTACGTTAGAAATTTTACTCCAGCATCAACTACACGTAACCTTGACAAAATTGCTGGTTTTGTCAAAATAACTTGAAAAACGACTTAAACGTACAGTTTTCTGAAAAAAATGTGAAATTTAACCCCCCCCCCCAAAAAAACAACATTTTAGACTTCCAGATTTTAGGTTTTTAAAAAACGTAAAACCTAAAACCCGAAAAGCCTACTTTTGCCCGCCGTTGTGGTACACTCATCGCAGTACAAGGTGAAGAGAGGCGAGGCACCGCTGCAAATAAGCGGCCGCTGAAGACATGCCGCCGGTCACTGTCAGTCAGTGATAACGCGGTGACCTCAGCACCAGGCTATCAACACCTGCTGATTGATTTCGCACCGTCGCGGATCTGCCGTCAAGCTGCAGTAAATATCTACACGAAAAACCCAGCCACGGACCCCGGTCACGGCGCATCGGCCACTTGTCTTCTCCAGATGTACGTCGGACTTTTTCTAACGGTGCCTGAAGAAAACTGCCGTCGTTTCGTCCACAGTTAATCAACTATTGTTATGTTGTCTAAGCTTAAAAAAACAAAAAAAAACATTTAACAAAAGCATCTTTTATGCTTCCGGCTTCCGTCCATCCAATAGATAGATAAACTTATTTATATAGCCCGTATACATTCAAAAGTCACTAAGCGCTTCGGTCGCCAAATAAATGAGTTTTCAGAGATTGTCTGAAGGAGTCGAAGGTAAGTCCCGGCCGCCGTAGTCCAGGCGGAAGGTCGTTCCACAGTATATCGCGAGATGGGCCGGAGATATTATGTTTTCGAGTTGTTCGTCCGTCTGTGCGTGCGGCGTGCGTGCGTGCGTACGTACACGCGTAACAGGCCGCCGACTTTTAGTTATTTAATATTTAAAAAATGAAGAAAAAACACGAAATGCTTTAGCAACAGTGGTTTAGTCCAGTACAGAAATTTAAATTCTTTGACCACTTTGTGTATTTTCACGCTAATGAACTTTTTTTGTCTTACCATGAAATTCAATAAGATTTGGCATCTTCAAATACGCGCGGATAAAATGCAGAGATATCTCATAAAAGTCCGTCTTTTCAGGACCAGATTTTCAGTTATTTAGTTTAATTAGGTTTTAGTGTGTGTGCGTACGTTGGGGCATAAAATAATAATAATAATAATAAGCAGATTTGTATAGCGCCATAAGGTCGTAACTTCAGAGGCGCTGGAAACTTCAGGTTTGTATTGTTTCAGTTATCAGTCGGGGCATATTCATTCCCATGTCGTCGGCCACCCCACTTGCTACAGTAATGAGCTATCGCGAGTTCTGTTACTCATTAGTGGCGACTGACTGACTGACTGCAGGGCCGAACTGAAGCAATGATGATCGGTTTACAGCGTCAATAGAGCGGGCCAGGCTCCTGCCTTGGCTCAGTCACGGCGTGGCCTTTGACCGCCCTCACCCGGTCACCTATTTCCACGTCATGATCTGGTCTTTATCGCCGCCGTCGACGATCGAGCGCCTCTTTCCGGAGACAAGAATCTTTGCGCCACCTCAACTCTCTTGAGTTTGGTGGCGTTAACACGATAGTTGCGATTACATTTCTATGTTTCCTTTTATTCTTAAATGTTTTCTGTTTATTTCTAAACATTTATCATTGTAGCTAATCATGTTAGATACTCTTTCCTAATCATATTAAATCGTTCTCGTGCAGCTTGGCCTACACCAAATAACCTTGCTCCCAGTCGCAGACTGCAACCAAATACGATCGTGTGGACATGTTTTTGAAATCTTGTTATAAGCGTTTTTAAAGTAAAACTTGTTTTAATATTTTATTCAAAAATCTATGTTCTAAAAACTATGGAACTTTCACCTTTTCTGGTCGGCCATGCGTGTCGCCCGATCTTAAGCAGATCTGAAGCCAGCAGAGAGCTATATAGGCCTATGTAGGCTATACCAACCTAGCCCAGTCAAAGACACACCACACGTACCATTGCGTACTAGGCCTATAGTATCGCCGATTCTGTACTGCGTTTAATCATCGGGAGACTAGCTGTTTACGTCAGCCATGAACTCCCGCGAGCGCTTTATTCCACTCGCGGGCGGGCGCGTTTTAATGTGGCGATCTGCGCGAGCTACTGTAAACATCCGCAAGTAGGCCTAACTGAGTATAGGCCTAATTAATGTGATGCGTGGGCGGCCACTGAGGCTGAGCCATGCGAGGATCGTTGGCACCAGAAGTACACAATTCTGTGCCTACTTTCCTGAGGGGAACACATTCACCGTCACGCGTTGAGCGCACAGAACGGAAGTGCAAAGTAATATGCAAAGTGTTGTCTTTCGGCCGGCCTTGACCTGACCGTAGGCGAGACCACTCATCAGTTAAGGCCGAGACGCACGGGCCGACACTGGCGGCCGAGATTTCTTGGATCATCACCCGACATTGTCAGCCGACAAGGTGACCCGACAGCCGTCAAAGGAATCGAATTGAATGTCATGTCCACTTGTTTATTTTTGTCATTGCCAAATATTATATCTTATTCGCTATTCCATGTCGGCAGTGGGGCCACTTTGACGGCCCGTCGGATGTCGGCTGTCACTTATAACGACTGCTCGGCCGTCAATGTCCCGGCCTTTCGGGTGATCTTGGTCTTTTTAGCCACTCTATGAAGTCGACAAACGTATCGCCGTTATCAGCTTGCTGTTATTAGGCCTACTGCCATAAATCTATTAGGGGGCCTACGTAATCGCCATCAGGCCACAAGCGAGATACAGGACTGTTCAGCAAGTGCATAATAATAACGTTGTTGGCGGATATACTGTCACATAACCAATCAACATCCGCGACTGACCCACTGACCTACCTAATCTTCGGTTGTGGGTAGCCGATGTATTCTGTCCAATCACTAAACATATGGAATTCACATGAGCTACGTATACAGTAAGCCCAAGCCCAAAGTCGTCATTTGTATATCCATAACGTTGGGACAGTTTCAAATAGGCCTATACGCCTTACACGTGCATGCAACTTTTAAAGTTTTTCCCCTTTTTTTCTTTTATTGACGCTGCCCGCATACTAGGCACAAGCGGTTCAGGGTCTATGTAACGGTCGAGTGTCCGTCAGTCCGTCCGTCGGGCCATTCCGTCCTGTCGATCGACATCGGCCGCTTGCCGCAGCCTGGCGCGGGCAGCAGGTATCGACCGAGAGATGCCGGCGCCGCGTAACGGCTATCGATCGATAGCTGCAGGCATCCGAGCTGCGGCTGCGGGTAGCGTCATGTTGAGAGCCGAGGTACGAGGCTCAACACAAGACTTGTTCCACCTTCTTGTTTGTTGGTTTCATGCGGTAGATTGCGCTGGTTTCTGTCAGCTCTTCAGCGCACATCATAAACTGAGAATGCGAATTTTATGAATTTTAAGAATTCGTAGGATTCACAAATTTTTACCATTTTAAAAAATGCTAATGATTTTTAAAAATAAAATTCGCTATCGTGAAAAAATTACAGATAGGATGGAAATCTTTGATGCAAACGTACTAAATTACTAATACAATTAGTTATAGAAGAAAACAACATTGTAATGTCAGCAGAGCCAACATTGGTCTGCTGGTACATGTATGTCACAGAATGTCTATTTCAAAGTTCAAACACAAAATGCAAACTTGAAACTTGCAAATTCAAAGTTCAAAACTGCGTTCATCAACTGACTCTCCCGCCCTTACATCAATCAAACATGCAGTAAATGATGAAGTTAACAGAACATGAAATTAACAGTACTTCAGCGGATCCCAATCAAACAATGTAGGCTACACTTTGTAACAAATTTTTACCAATTTTAACAAATTGGTAAAATTCATGAATTTTTACGAATTTTAAAACCGTAGGCCACGAATTCTCAGTCTATGGCGCACATTAAACTAGCGTATCGTATCATAAAAGCAGCACTAAAAAGGTTTTTAGCGCCTGTTTAAACACTGTATGTACAGAATATGAACCAAAAAATGACTAAAAAAATTACATACTGCATTCGACTTGTCAGTCAAGATTACATAATATTATCAGTATTAAACAAAGATCACAATAAATATGCATTATGACATTACAGAAAACATTACAATAACTAAGTTCTTTTTCCAGTAAACACATTATATTGAAGAACAAAACCAAATTTAAACAAAGAAAACACAAGCTGTTATTAAAAACACTTAAATACCTTTACACGAGTGGTAACTGAAAGATGTTCTACATAACTCATTAATTAATTAAGTATACATACAATTATTTAAAAAAATAAAATAGTGCACTGGGACTCGTGCATGCAACATAATTCACAAACAGTTTTTTCATAAACAGTACATAAAGTGGCTCAAAAAGGTAAATAATGCTATAACAGTGTGGTGTTTATTGTTTAAATACCACACTATTGAAGTATTATTTAGTGCATGTATAGAACAAATGCAACTGCAGCAAAAACTGAAAAAAAACACAACAAACGAATATAAAAACAAATGCTGTTAATTTCCAACATTTTTATTATTACTATGAAAATGTTATGTGGAATCTTTGTACAATAACATAAGCTGGCTTATTCGTTTTGCAGCAGATATGAAGGCAGATATTTTAATTACAGTCCATGAATTACTAGGGGGTGGCACTATAACACTGGAGTACAATGGGATGTCGCAACCAAGCTAAGAGGTCATCCCAAACTTTTTGTATAAAGTATGACACAACAAGAAGGCCATTTGATTCGTTACCAGAAAGTCCCACTCAATCAATGTCACAGCGACCACTTTAGGCTTAGCACAAAAATTCGAGAAATCACTGGAAAATAGCTGATTGTGATTGTAACTCGAGCCTGTTTACAGATTCATTTCAAATTCAGGTCTGTTTTAGTCAAAGCTTGTCTTAGATACATAGCGAGAAAGAAACATTATCGATCCCGTAACCGTGAACTTCGACTTATGACCTTGACCCTCGAACCTGACGTAGACGGGTCAGAGCTAAAAGTGCGCTGAATATCTGGGTCAAAGGTCTTTTCATTCGAAAGTTGTCGGGACAGAGACACACACACACACACACACACCCGACCGAGTGCCCTACTTGGACCAAAGTGGTGGGCAGAATGTGAGCAACTCGAGTCTAGATGCAAATCGATGGCCAACAGGTTATCGGTTAATACAGCACAGAGTGAGTGACCTCTGAGCATTTCTGCATTAGAGACGAAGCCTACATCGTAAACAGCGTCGACGTTCGATTGCTTGCCTGCCAACGACATCCAATCAATTCAGTTCATGAAGTTTAACTGTATAGCTAATGATAGGCAACACAATCGGTAGAATTGTTAATGTAAAAAGTCACTGCGAAATGAATAGAGACTACAGATACGGTATACACATGCACCACATACGGTAAACAAAATCTGCTAATAATAATTATTTATCCGGAGTCTAACACAAATACTCATCTGAGGCCTATAAATTTCTGTGCTGCATTTCGATCTCCAATCTAATAACGTAGGCCTAAGCGCGTAACCATGCACAGTTCTCTTGTACCTTTACACATACAGTACCACATACCATCTCACAGGCCTACACACACATGCACACGTTTAACGGCCCTTTTTCCGGGACTACGCGGGTGAGCCGGTACCAGAAAGGTAAAACCAATCTGGATTTTACTGAAGCAAGAGACAGTGAGCGGCAGTGGCATCAGCTGGGCCGTATGCAAGTCTGCACCTCGCTCCAGACAGATAACCATGCCAGCACCCCACCACTTAGTTTTTTACAGGCCGGATGCCCTTCCTGCCGCCCAACCAACAGCGTCAAAGCACTGAAGGCATGGATGAGTGCAAAAGTGAGCGCAATTATTACCAAGGTAGGCTGCGCGTGCAGTGGCGATGCGACCCTTTGACAAATTACTCTGTACAATTAGTAGACTGGTTAGCTGACGTGACTGACAGGTGCCGCCGCCGCGGCAGCGGTGTTGCCGGCGTGCAGAAGTCGACGCCGGGCGGCGAGGACGAGCAGCGCCGTTAGGCGGTCGCTGGACGCCGCCAGCCGGTCCACCTGCTGCCGCTGCCACGAGCCCTGATCCGCCGCGGCGCCCCGGGGGCTCCGCGACGGCGGCGGGCTCGGGTCCGGGCTGGACGCCGCCGAGTCGCAGCCAACCGACGCCAATGAGGCGACGATCGGCCGCGCCGGGGATCGCAGCACCGCCGGGACGCACTCAGGCGGGACGGACCACCCAGGTGCGGCAACCAGCGACGCTGTGGCGGCATACTTCGACGACGGCGGCGAGTGCAAAGCCGCCGGCGGGCTAAATTCTCGTCCGTCTACTACCGAAGCCTGACGCCGGTAGAGATCGAGAAGGGCCAGGAGGCGGAGTTGGCGCTCGTCGTCGTCGGCGGGCGACTGGAGCACGGCCGAGCCTGCAGGCGGGACAACGGACCATCGAGGAACGGCGGACGGTGAGGATATGACGCCAGTTCTCTGGCCTGACTTCGGGGACGCCGAAGCAGCCGCCTGACTTAGACCCAGCGGCGCGAGGAGGCCGAGTTGTCCGTGTTCGTCGTGGATGAAGTGGCAGCGTGGCCCGTACGGACACAGCCCGGTGGAGTGGTAGGTCCGGCAGAGGTCGGTCTTGTACTTGGGGTGGCGGGCGAGGCGGCGTAGCTCGCCGGGGCCGTGCGCGAACTGGCAGCGGTCGCCGTAGCGGCAGCGGCCGTGCTCGCGGTAGCCGCGGCACAGCTCCGTCTTGTACCGTGCCGGCTGCGCTCCGCCGCCGCCGGCGTCCATCTCGTCCCGTCGGCGGTCGAGCGACCCCAGCCCGGGCAGGCCGGTGATGTCGGCGGCGGCGGGGTTGACGCGGGAAGGTCGCGGAGTGGACGGCGGCTGAGCCGTGGCAGCAGCGGTCAGCGGCGGCGAGCGTCGACACTTAGTGCTGAGTTCGCCGCTGAACGACCGACGATCGTTGGCGAGAACGTCGCTCATGCCGTTCTGAATACAACCAACAGTCACGTCGTCACTAATTCTCTACATCACGTACATCCAGCCGGCTTGCTGGCATAAATAACTTACATAAGAGTTCACTCCTGAGTAGGCCATACGTATACAACAGGTATGAGAAAACGATTTGTTAATGCTGTGCAACGCTGACCGTTGCAGCAGCGCTCGCTGACAGCGGTTCGGAGCCCAGCCATGAAGAAAATTGACCTGCATATTTTCTAAACCCACTAACGAAGTTAGAGCCAGTAGGTGTAGGCATATCTCCGACTGCTGTCTGCCTATGGACACCGGAAAAAGACATATGATTGTTTTGTGATGCATCATCGGTCTTCCAGTATAGGCAGCGCAATATAAACGGCTCTGTGTGTCCCGAAAAGGACAAGCTCATGGATCTCAGAATGTCATGTTTTGGACATTGATGTTTTACAAGGTACGGCGAGACTTCTAATAATCACTTAACGCAAATTTCCTAGTGAAAAAAATGTTGAAAATCGGTTAAGTTACTGCCATGAGTTTGGTGTCTCCCTTTTTATAGGACACGGCGTAGTCACAGATAGTAAGCTTATAAATTCCGAAAACGCGCACTGATCGACACGAAAGAACTCACCGCTGTGTCAGTTGCTTGGAGCACTGCGAGTAAAGCGGCAGCAAGACGATCGACGTCCGTCAGCGACATCACTTCAACGATACTATACAGTGACGTATGACGACCACCCACTGTGCATAAACGACGTCGCATCCGAGCTGCCAGGCGGCGTTTTGTACTGCGTACACGAGCAGGCAGCAGTGATTACGCTACGTCGAAATATCAGCTGACTGCGAGTAATGTGTAATTTTCAGGCCGGGCATCCGGCATCGGAGGATGACACTAGCATAGCAGCCAGCCTCCGCCGGTGGCACGGGCTGCTGGTGCTGCTGCCTCGGCAATGCTGCAAGAGTCAAGAGTCATGATGACCAATCGGCAGGCAGCGCAGCAGCGGCCGTACTGTACGTCGGTGGAACGCCCGCCCACGTCGCCGTAACTTTGGAGTTGAGTTCTACCGATCGCACGCCCACTCAGTCACCCGTCGCTGAGCCAACTCCGCCTCTCTGTTTTAGAGAATAGTAATCATCTCAAAATGTATTACTTTCATTGTCCGTCAGGTATGCTAAAAGACTGAATCCATTGAGATGTGCCTACTTCGATTGCCTACCGCGAGCGGCATGGGCTAAGGTCGGTTTTTAGGTTTGGGGGAACTAATCCTCCTCTCCCCTTTAACCCCCTTCCCTTCACTCCCTTTTTCTTCCCTTCCCCTCCCCTCGCCTTAAGAAGTAGGTCCCC
>Ga0126334_10000326_pt1 | contig 14386 bp, 14 predicted proteins | sample InaspJWI49metaG_FD_94491 | JGI IMG/M metagenome (GOLD analysis project Ga0126334, IMG submission 94491) | Marine gutless worms symbiont microbial communities from Oahu, Hawaii - Inanidrilus sp. 2 OAHU.JWI-49 metaG | ecosystem: Host-associated > Annelida > Digestive system > Unclassified...
AATCTGGATTTTACTGAAGCAAGAGACAGTGAGTGGCAGTGGCATCAGCTGGGCCGTATGCAAGTCTGCACCTCGCTCCAGACAGATAACCACGCCAGCACCCCACTACTCAGTTTTTTACAGGCCGGATGCCCTTCCTGCCGCCCAACCAATAGCGTCAAAGCACTGAAGGCAACAATCAAATAGTTTACTGAAATTGAAAATTGCAATACTTGCATAATCATGAATAACGTTATTGACGGTTTTCGGTTGGTTTGTTGTAATGTTCAGGTCCACAGGGACCGGTCGGAGACACAGGACGTCCAGGAGATTCTGGTCCACTTGGTAACCCGGGAATCCAGGGAGCGAAAGGACAAATCGGCGACCCTGGAACAGTGGGACAGCAGGGTCAGCCTGGTGCAACCGGATGGACGGGGTCGACTGGTGAGTCTGGACCCCAGGGACAGGTCGGCCAGCGTGGTGATACTGGCTTCTCTGGCCAGCCGGGAAGACCTGGAGATACCGGTCCACAGGGTCCAACTGGTGACATGGGCGACCAGGGCGACCCCGGAGTCGTCGGCCAGGCTGGAAGGCAGGGTGATCCCGGGCAACAGGGCCAGCCTGGTGTGGTCGGATTTACCGGCTTCAGTGGACCCAAGGGCATGACTGGCGACACGGGTATTGTTGGTATGCAAGGTCCCAGCGGGCCCACGGGTGTTCCTGGAACACCCGGAATTGGCGGCCGAGAGGGTTTCACTGGAAACCCTGGTGATACCGGTTTTTCGGGATTCACCGGTTTCACTGGGTTTAAAGGAGTAGTTGGGGTTAAAGGAATGAAAGGTGACCCGGGTCCGGTAGGTTTAGTGGGAAGCATCGGAACGCCTGGTGCCGGTGGCCAGTTTGGATTCACTGGGGCATCTGGTCCGAAAGGTCAGAAAGGAGATACTGGTCAGCCTGGCCCACAGGGAGGTACGGGAGACACTGGGCCTTCTGGAAGTGACGGTTTCCCTGGACAGAAGGGACAGCAGGGTGTGAAAGGCCAGCTAGGAGACAGGGGAAATGACGGAGAGCCGGGCGTCTTCGGAGCAACTGGTGCTTCTGGTCAGCTGGGAGATACTGGCGCCAGTGGAAACCGGGGACCAACGGGAGCGACTGGTCAGCCTGGCCAGCAGGGAGCAAGAGGACTGTCTGGCCGGCAAGGATTCACGGGAGCTTCTGGACTTCAGGGCACCGCTGGACCTAAAGGTTGGTGCCCTTATGTGAGCGCATATGTGTCCTGCAAACTGTCAAGTGTGACTCGGTGTATTTTCTCAAGAGATAGTGCAGATTCCGTGCTTCATAGTAAAAGAGTATCAAAGACTATGCATCATTTTTGGTGATCAAAGTAACTGCCACCCTGCTCAAAAAATCTCATGAACAGAAACATTAGTTTGCATTCCCACTGCCATTTATGTAGGTATGTTAACATTTTCTGGTGGTCAGTCAAAAAATTGTTGGATGATCAGAGAAACTTTGAATCTGGCAAGGCACATATATTTTGTTTTACGTGAAAATTAACACAGCTGATTTCCACTTTTGACTGTGTTTTGATATCAATACAGGTGTATTTTAGTGACACTAATATAGTTAGCTAGAGAAACTTGTATCAGCTCTTCAATCAGTCACTTATTTTATTTATCCATAAATGCACATTGTTTTTATTTTATTCTGTTTTTATGCCTCTGCTCATCCAGTAGATGGAGCCAGAGGCAAACTGTTTTCCAGTTTTCTGTGCATCTGTGCATCCATACATATGCATGTACTTACATATGCACGTCCGTCCGTACATAAACGTTTGTACATACATAGGCATTCTCCAACTGGTTTGCCATCAACTTCTAGTTTTATCTTATTGTTATCTAAGTTCCTTGATGGATGCGCCAGGTAACCAAGGTATAATCAGTTTTCAGTAGGCATATAGCTTAATTTTATTTTTTTTCTGTATGTATGTATGTATGTATGAATGTATGAATTGTGTATGTTTAATCCAGCCTTCGGCTGCTAAAGGTCAACAGACCTCTATGTATCGAGTCTACCAAATGGCCCAGAATATGCAGGTGTGCCATTGAGATGTTAGTCACACACACACTGACTCGATGTTGTATGAAAATGCAGGTGCAGAAGGTCCAGTTGGTCCGCCTGGAACTGACGGCCTCGTCGGAGCGATGGGTGCAACTGGACCATTGGGTCCGCAAGGACCACCGGGTTCTCTTGGTGCCCCGGGTCCAAGCAACATTAAGGCGGAGCGCGGTCTTGCTGGTGCAACTGGAGGGACTGGAGTACCGGGTCCAATGGGCGCGCCAGGTGACCAAGGTCTTTCGGGAGACACTGGAGATACTGGGCCCATCGGTGGTCCTGGTCGGAAAGGTAACGTCGGCCTGGCTGGAGCCACCGGAGCGACGGGCTTTACTGGACTTGATGGCAATGTTGGTGCTACGGGCGTTAGTGGTCGGCCTGGGCCACTGGGTCAACCGGGAGAGAGAGGAGACCCGGGAGCAACTGGATTCACAGGTAGGCATATCTACGCACTGTTGGATGCTCTACACCGGCTGTGTGGAACTCACTACCGAAAACTGTTCTCAGTAGTAACTCTGTTGCAGTTTTTAAGTCTAGACTAAAGACATTCCTCTTTTCCCTGGCTTTTTTCTCTTCTTACTCTGCTCACTTTCACGCTGCCTGGCCCCAGCTCCTCTACGACCTTATGGTGCTATACAAATCTGTATATTATTATATTTTGTATTATTACTCTGTGTGTGTGTGTCTGTAGTCGTCAGCTTTGTGACATAATTCACAATTTAATTCAGTTCACGCAGTATCCTCTTGCACTGTACTTTTGAGTGCTGTATATCCACTATGTGCATCATCGCCATTGACAGTATGTTGTAATAATTCATGTTGTGATACTTTAAGTAGACATAAAGGACTAGGGTTGGACAAATGGCATAAAGGATGCAGCGTCCCATCCCTCGAGATTTATTTGATTGATCAAGAAAGTATTGAGACCCACACACCCATTTAATGGCCCTTTTTCCAGGACTCCCCGGGTGAGCCGGTACCAGAAAGGTAACACCAATCTGGATTTTACTGCAGCAAGAGACATTGAGTGGCAGTGGCATCGGCTGGGCCATATGCAAGTCTGCACCTTGCTCCAGACAGATAACCATGCCAGCACCCCACCACTCAGTTTTTTACAGGCCGGATGCCCTTCCTGCTGCCCAACTAACAGCGTCAAAGCACTGAAGGCTTTATTGAGACCCAGTGTGTTATTTTTCCCGTTTTTTTTCCTTTCAGTGCTTTGACATTGTTGGTTAGGTGACAAAAGGCATCAGTCCCATTTGTCTTCAAAGCTTCTGGTTCATCGTGGATTATGTTTATTAACAGAAAGCTGGTGAACAAAACCTGAGTGTATGTAATTTAATGTGTGTATGGGGAGGTTGTAAGTTTATCCATCTTTTTGTTATTTAATTGTTTGTTCTACATTGCAGCAATAATGGATTGTCTTGACATGTTCGTATAGGTGGAACTGGGGCTTCTGGGACACCGGGATCTGGCGGTGACACAGGCTTCACCGGTCCTTCAGGATTCATGGGCGGAACTGGATTTACTGGAACCTCAGGACCTCGGGGAAACCCGGGCCTCGTGGGAAGTCCGGGTCTTCCGGGTTTCCAGGGTCAGATTGGTGATCCTGGACAGCAGGGTGCTACTGGACTGCCGGGTCCGCAGGGTGGAATTGGTCAGCCGGGACAGGAAGGAGCACGTGGATTCACTGGGTTCACAGGCCAGGCTGGGTTCACCGGAACTCCAGGCCAGGTTGGAGAGCCCGGACCACAAGGATTTGCCGGTCAGAGAGGTTCTGACGGTTCACCTGGTGCTGCTGGATTTGTGGGCTTGGCCGGTGACACTGGACTGGCCGGCTTTACAGGAGCCACTGGTGGCACAGGTCCTGCTGGGTCTAAGGGAACACAGGGCATAGCTGGCGTGCCGGGAGAAATTGGATCTTCAGGTTTTCAAGGATTCACTGGAATCTCTGGTAGGTGTCATGTTGATGTTTGAAATTGAAATGGACACGTTGTTTCTAATAGTTAATGTCAGGCGAATATCCCTCACAGAGGTTGATCAGTGTCGTCTTTGTCATTTTACTGCTTATGTAAATCTTTTCGTGTTTTGTTCACTAAAGTGGATTGTGTCATTTACTGCATATCCAGGACATCGTAGTGTCATGATTGCATTTTTACTTGCACTGTTTTATTCGTTTGCATGATATATGTATCCCCAAAAATAAAATTAACAAATTTTTGCATTTGTCTTTTGCCATTGTTTAGACTTAAATGAATGCAAAAATGAAACAGTTATGTAATATAGCTGAAGTAAAAACCACAGTAGTACATTAGCACAGAAAGTTTTTTTTCAAAATCATCTGTAAGCAATGGAATGCTGCTATATACTTGCTGCAGTGTTTTAATTTTTAAATTCATTAGCTTATCTCACAGTTACACACTTGTTATAAGGCAGTGGTGTGTGATACTCATATCAGTATTATTGAGGAGCTAAGTCAGGCCAAGTCGTGTATGTGCATTACATTTTACAAAGTAAATTACAGTTTAGCAACATCCTTGCAGTCCGAGGACCTAATTACTTTCGTTACGTATACAGTATCCATAGTTGCTGACTGGTTTATTGATGTTCAGGATCGACTGGAGCAACAGGCTTCACTGGCACAGCTGGTCCAGTGGGCGGTACTGGATTCACAGGGTTCACAGGACCAGCTGGATCGGCTGGCCGTCCTGGAAGCCCAGGCAACCCTGGTCAGCAAGGCACAGTTGGATCTCCGGGTGATACAGGGCCTAATGGCGTCGTCGGATGGACGGGATCGAGTGGACCGCAAGGCGATCGTGGCCCGTCAGGTCCAATTGGAGATCCGGGACTGCTTGGTTTTACCGGATTTACCGGATTGCCGGGTTTCAAGGGATTTGTTGGTGGCCCAGGCGCAACAGGAAGTAGTGGGAACCCTGGTGCAACTGGTTTCACGGGACCTCCTGGTCCTTCAGGCCCACAAGGTGAAATTGGATCTCCTGGACCAAATGGACAGCCCGGCACGGACGGTGCAACTGGCTTCACTGGAAGAACAGGTATGAGCAGAGGATTGCTTCTAGTGACATTTTCTTTGCCACAGTTAAATTTGTTGTCATCCTGTGAATCAGCAGCTATGTTATATCTCAGTGTGATGTATTTATTGCACGATGTGGGCTGCATAACATTCTGAAAGCTTTATTCAGCTGTATGAGACATTTTGTAAAAGCAACATTTTACGCATATAATTTCGAGAACAGTTTAAGGCTGAGTTGAAACTAGTACCACTACCAGGATTCTGAGTTTAAACTGGGTACTGGTGTCAGTTGTCCATAATGGAGTTCATTGGTGGATGGAGAAAGGATGAGGCCACGCCACTGGTTAGGGTTAGTACTTGAGTTTCTTGCAGTCATTTTCTGCTGAACAACTTTGGCTCATGCCAAATATTCTCTGTACTCCACAGTGGCTGTGACAGGAAGGACATCCAGCCTATAAAAGAACTCGTGCCACTTACGTATGTCGAAGGGTTCTTTGCCTGAACCGGTGCAGAAGAGTTGGAACCAGTCAACTCAGTTTTGTACAGAAAAAACAGCCATTAAGTGGAAGTATATGTAGTAATAAACTAATTTAAAATCAGCACAATGTCATATGCAGTTATGATGATGGCTTGCGTATATAATATGTTATTTCGAAATAAATTACTTTGACTTTGATCACACACACGCACGCACGCACGCACGCACGCACGCACGCACGCGCGCACGCACGCACGCACGCACGCACGCACACACACACACGTTTAACGGCCCTTTTTCCAGGACTACCTGGGTGAGCCGGTACCAGAAAGGTAAAACCAATCTGGATTTTACTGAAGCAAGAGACAGTGAGTGGCAGTGGCGTCAGCTGGGCCGTATGCAAGTCTGCATCTCGCTCCAGACAGATAACCATGCCAGTACCCCACCACTCAGTTTTTTTACAGGCCAGATGCCCTTCCTACCGCCCAACCAACAGCGTCAAAGCACTGAAGGCAAATTGACTTTGATTACAGTATTACAGCCTGAGTATGACTCTTCGTTGATGCAAGCGCGTGGCTGAATATGTGACTGTTGTCAATTTTGTGGTCAGGTTTCACTGGTCAGGTAGGATTCACTGGAGTCATTGGTGCTTCCGGGCCGGCTGGCGCAGTCGGTCTGGTCGGTCAGGTCGGACGTCCCGGTGACACCGGAAACTCCGGCACGCCGGGAAATCAAGGCCAAGTGGGGCAGGTTGGACAGATGGGAAATACCGGCAGCCCCGGGCAAGTTGGTTTGAAGGGAGATCAGGGTGACACCGGTTTCTCGGGTGCCAGAGGACAGCCAGGACAGGAAGGTTCTCCCGGCCCACGTGGATCCAGAGGGGATACCGGACCTAGCGGCAACCAAGGATCAATTGGATCACCTGGACTGCAGGGATTTGCTGGACAGCCTGGCATACAAGGTGCATATTTTGCAGTTTGTACATTTTTAGTTACAGTAGTGTGTAGAAGGGAATTCATTATATTAATTTATGTCACCCGTGATTCTAGAATACCCTAATTCCGGAAGCTATTTTGTAGATTTGACAATATTTTTTTGGAGTTGACTCACTTCTTACATTGCCACTTTTGTGCTACTTCCCATTTTTCCTGATTTTGTCAGTGAGGATTATCACCAAATACACTAACTGAAATAACAAGAGTGTGTTTTGTTTACTTCATATTCTTACTGGACTTGCTTCTTTTATTACAAACAGATATATCCTGCTTTTGTTTTAAATTAACTGTCATGTGATACTAAATGGAAATCACCTTGATATGGTCAGTCAGTAAGTTGCCTTTAAACCCTTTTGCTTGTTTGCTTGATTGATTGATTGAAACGAAGCTATCTGACGGTTCCCAGGTGCTGTCGGTCAGCCTGGCGCGACTGGAGAGCCTGGAGATCAAGGCTTGGCTGGCGCTGGCGGAGCCACTGGATTCACTGGTCAGCAGGGCTCGGTTGGAGCAACTGGAGTGGTAGGAGCTACTGGCATTATTGGTGATCCGGGTGAGCAAGGAGTTGTGGGACCTTTCGGCCCTCAGGGTGCACCAGGACCAACTGGACAAGCAGGAGCTGATGGCAATCAAGGCAACCGAGGACAACCAGGACAAGCGGGAGCAACAGGTGCTTGAGCTTTCTCCTGCCACTGTCTGAAACCATTTTCTTTCCTTAGCACTAACCGTTTCTTTGCTAATCGCTTTTTCTTGTTTTTAGTCCTTTTTTGTAACGTTTATTTCAATTTTATGTTAACCCTCTAGCCTTGGTTTTACACTTTCTTTTTTATCCTTGTTAGCTCTCACTTGACCTTATTGCCTGTAATGTGCTGATGTGCCGTTAAGAAACTGCTAACTCACTTTTGATGTGTGCAATAGATTTACATGTCAGCTTTTATGTATGCTATGCCTTTTTGTAGGCTTACTGTATAGTATCGCAAACGCTGAATGAACTTCTGTTTATTGTTACAGTGTATAAGGCATGAGGTTCTGCTGATGACATTTTGACGCAGTGTTCTCGGTGCAGACGACATGCTGACATGTTTTACTTGTAGGTCCCATCGGTCAGATTGGATTTCCTGGAGACACAGGCTTCAGTGGCGTGTCCGGGTTCCTTGGAGCGACTGGCGTGCCAGGACCACAAGGCATCCAGGGTCCGTCCGGCCAGCCGGGCCAGCGAGGGTTCCCAGGCGACCAGGGCCAGTCTGGATTCACTGGTATGACTGGTACAAAGGGCTTACAGGGCTCTGTCGGACAGATAGGGCAGCAAGGTGCGACTGGTGCCAGCGGACCTCGAGGTCTTACAGGTGACACCGGCGAGTCTGGCCCATCGGGGCCTAATGGACAGGTGGGCAACGTTGGATCGCCGGGTTCTCCAGGTCCGCCGGGATCCGCTGGGGACACGGGCTTCTCAGGTGACCCGGGACCACCAGGTCAATCAGGGTCAGTAGGTCCACCAGGTCTTGTCGGTGATCCAGGCACGCCAGGTGCTAGAGGTCGCACTGGCGCTACAGGTCAGATTGTACTTGATTACGCAGCTTCACTCGAGTAGTTTATGTCCAGTTACACTGAGCTCAGTTAACTTTAACTGTTGGTTAACTAACACACATTCCAACTCTCTTATAGGCTGACGTCACGTTGTCTTGACGACAACACTGTGTTAAGTGACAGCTAAAATTAACTGAGTTTGGTTCAACTAGACCTTAGTAAGTAAGTAAGTAACTGTAAAAAAGGTAAAGGTAGCCCATACTCAATTGCCGAGCATAGAGTTCCAGAGCTGATCCCGGGTCTTGGCAGTCAGCCTGCAGGTGACGTGAGTTATTAACCCGGCGGTAGGCTGCCATTACTTTCCGCCAGGCCCACAGTTACGCTCTCAACCCTTAAGAGGGCTGCTACCAATTTCGCTGCTTTGGTGAACAGAGGCACGATGGGTGTGAACAGTTTGTCTAAGACTGTTACCCGATAGCATCGCGGCTGCGATTTGAACCCAGGCCGTTCTGCACCTGAGTCCAGCATGGTAACTACTCAGTTACCGAGTGCAGATTTGTATAACACTTTATCATGAATGACTCATGTCTAAGGCGCTCGGGTATGACATGTGTTAATGAGGTATCACAGTTTTACTTGCCATTGACATGTTCATCTGCAAGTGAAATGAGCCATACCTGTCTTTACTTTGTACTCTGTAATCAAACAGCACAAATGAATCGCGCTTCATTGATAGATTTGATAGATTGTGATCGTTTTTGGTCAGTGCCTGTATTTGTTTAAAGTAGCTGTGCATTTGCATTCGTCAAATTCTTTTAATCATTTTTTCTGAACAGGTGTAATCTATTTCACTTTTATTGTTATATAACTTTATAACTTTATTTCGCAACATATGCAACATCAAAGAAGAAGCAGAATGAGAAAACGCAAAAAAACTACAATCGATATACACCCAATTACATTGTTGCAGTCAGCAATCATATGAAAAGACTGACAACACAATCACTAAATCCTAAACATTTATCGTCATTCACATACCAGTATTTCAAATTGTCACAAATACAAACTCTAAGTCATGCACAACTATATTATTGTTGATGTGTACGTAAAAGATATGTGGGAATTGAAGTCTGCATGTATGTGTGAATCCAGGTCAACCTGGTCAGTCTGGTGTTGACGGCCAACCAGGCAGCATTGGTCTTCCAGGTCCTGGCGGTCCACAGGGCCCAGAAGGACCGAGGGGAGACCCTGGCTTCACCGGATTCACTGGAATCCAGGGACCCTCGGGGGCGCAGGGACAGACTGGAGCCAGTGGACCTCAGGGCCAGATCGGTGTGCCGGGAGAAACCGGGCCGAAAGGTTTCATCGGTTCACCTGGCCAGCCTGGTAGCCCCGGAGCATTAGGTGATCCAGGTGAGAATGGATTCACGGGAGAGCCGGGAGACCGTGGCGATACTGGAAACACTGGTTTCACGGGCAGTAGTGGACGTCCTGGACCTTCTGGCAGTGATGGAGCCCCTGGTATACAGGGCAGTCAGGGACCACAAGGCAGTATCGGACAGCCAGGTCTGCAGGGTGCCAGAGGCTCAAACGGACAACAGGGATTCGCTGGTGGAGTTGGATTTACTGGTGCAACGGGATCGACTGGAGGTACTGGTCTTCGTGGTTTCACTGGCGACACTGGACTGGCTGGCTCTCCGGGTAACGTTGGCCAGCAGGGTCTACCGGGAGACACTGGTTCTTCTGGTCCTGCAGGCCAGGCGGGATCCCGAGGCGATGTCGGCTCACAGGGCCAGCCGGGTCTGCCCGGATTCACCGGTGGAACTGGCGAGAGTGGATCGCCGGGTGCGCAGGGTTCGCGAGGAGTGGCCGGAGCGCAGGGAAGGACTGGTGATACAGGTGACACGGGATCACGCGGACCTGACGGACCTTCCGGCCAGCCCGGAACCACGGGCCCCGAGGGTCTGAAGGGCGCAATTGGACAGCCGGGAAGTGCCCAGCCGGGCCGCGCCGGAGCCGTGGGATTGCCGGGGACAGTTGGGGCTCCCGGACAGGAAGGAATTGGAGGAAGTGTGGGCATCAGAGGACAGCAGGGAGCGACTGGTTTACCGGGAGCACGAGGTGAACAGGGCTTCACTGGACTGCAAGGTGACACTGGCGAATCGGGACAGCCGGGATCAGACGGTATGTTACCTACTCGAATTTGCATGCCGTTTGTGCATTGCTGGTTTACTGCTATTATAATTACCATTACTGTAGTTAATGCTTCTATTGCAGCTAAGTTACTTGAATTTTCAGCTGCAGTTTTCGAAAAATAGCTTTGAGCGTGCGTCAATGGTTGCACTGTTCAAATGTTAATTTTTGGTCATGATCCAGAATAAAAGTTGCTACCTTCAGTGCTTTCATGCTGTTGGTTGGACGGCAGGAAGGGCATCCGGCCTGTAAAAACTGAGTAGTGGGGTGCTGGCGTGGTTGTCTGTCTGGAGCGAGGTGCAGACTTGCATATGGCCCAGCTGATGCCACTGCTACTCACTGTTTCTTGCTTCAGTAAAATCCAGATTGGTTTACCTTTCTGGTACCGGCTTACCCAGGTAGTCCCGGAAAAAGGGCCGTCCAGAATAAGTTGATCACAGCTGTTTGTAATTACAGTTTTGTCTCTGTTATCACGCAGACATGTTGCAGGGAGTTTTACAATGAAGTTTATATTTCTTACCAGTCACACCTAAGATCCATGAAAGTCTTTGAAGTGTCCTGAAGTTTTCCGTTTCAACTTTTCTACGAATTTGTCTTTCATGTGTTTGTCACAAAGCAGTTATGTGGCACGTGTTGATCGTTTCAGGAGTGGTCGGTCCTCGAGGATTGAAGGGCCAGCAGGCATCTCCTGGACAGCCAGGTGTGACTGGTCTACTGGGACAGAAAGGCATCGCTGGTGCAACTGGAGCTACTGGGTTTTCTGGCCCAGCTGGATTCACTGGGCAGCCAGGCCCTGAAGGACCTTCAGGCAACGCTGGGTCTGTTGGCCAGCAAGGAATCCAAGGTGGTACAGGACTGCCTGGACCAACGGGAGCCACTGGTTTTCAGGGACCTACTGGACCAGTTGGACCGCAAGGCCAGCCTGGTCAGAGTGGCCCAATTGGTCAACCTGGCCAACCAGGTTAGTTGACTGCAGCTGTAAATTATATTTTCGTAATTCGCCACTTACTTACTTGCTGGATACTTAAATGTTAATACCGGTATAAATTGTTATTTATTATATGACTTCGCAGTATGGAGAAAGTTTAGGTAACAGCATTGAGAGCTCTAGCATTTTATGCCTACTTAAAATTGCTAGCTGCTATCAGCAAGGGCATGCAGGTATTGAAACTGCTCAAGTAGAATTTTCTAGTTCGTAACTGGTGTCAAAACGATTGTTTTTTTCAGCATCATATTTGATTTTCATCTACTATATGTAAAATTATAGGTGTTGAACGTGAAGTGCCCCACTAAGTAATCCATACTGGCGTATTTTACATCTTCCCTTATGTGAAAGTTATATCTGTAAGTTAACTGTTACATAACGATTTCAGTCAGTATTTCATAATTTGAGAATTGTTTTTTTGCTACAGGTGATACGGGTAGCTCGGGGCCGATAGGCCAGCCTGGATCTGGTGGTCTAAGAGGAGAACAGGGAATGAAGGGAGGCATTGGAACTCCGGGTGACACTGGACAGACCGGACCTCGAGGACAGGTGGGATTCACTGGGACACCTGGATTTACCGGAGCCATGGGTCTGCCGGGTCAGTCGGGCTTCCAGGGATCTCCGGGTAATGTTGGTATCCAGGGCATTGCCGGTGACACTGGCGAGACTGGAAATACCGGCTCCAGTGGGCGACGCGGGTTCGACGGCCAGCCGGGCGACACTGGGTTCCAGGGACCTCTTGGTACGACGGGAGCCACTGGCCAGAGCGGACCAAAAGGACGAATCGGTAGTCAGGGAACACAGGGCCAGAGAGGAGATCCGGGACCTGCTGGAGCAACTGGAGAAACTGGAAATTCTGGTCAGTTGCTCATCAGTTTCTTGTTTCAGAATTTACAGGTATAGTTGGGTTGGGTATGAAATACAATGATTGTGGTGGACTTCCATATCCTAGACTAGTGGGACAGTGTCTTTTTGCGTTTTTACCAACATCAGCAACATTAATTCCGCCTGTAGTCTGTCATTATTGTGTAACATGCCAACATGCCAACCTACCTTCACTGCTGTGTCATCGTCAAATGGGGATTTATACGAGTTTAACTTTAAACATTTAATCGTTTAAATGATATATATCACTTATCTGCCAGCAAATTAAATGATAGCTGGACATACAGGTTGTTGAATTTGTTTCGTGAGGGGTGATATGGTGAAAATGTCATATGTTGAAAAGGATGCATGGGCAAAAAAGACCAGAAACCACTAAACCACCACTGTAGTAGATTGAACTGGCTACTTGTTAGGCTTTTAGCATATGGCATGCATATTATATCATGTCATATCATGTAAGGAATCTGGCGTGCAAAAATAGTGATCCAACAGTTGCAGATGAGTTTGCTTCAGCTAACCAAGATGAAATAAAACTCCAAGTGGTCATTAAAGTCATTAAGGTTACCGAGTAGTCCTGGGCACCAGGGCAGCTCCGGTGCCAAGGTTCGACATTATACAGATGATGCACGGTAGTGAGTGGATGTTGAAATATGATGAACCCGAGGTTGAAAATGTCGCATGATGGAGCAGCCCGAGTGCGATATTTTCAACAGAGGGTCATCATATTTTATTGTCGTATGACCAACTATGAGCTGCTTCGCTGATTGGTCGAAATTCCGTCACATGACTTTTATCATTATCGAATGATCAGTGTGTCATGGTCGACCACGTGTCATTATAATGATAAATGGTCACGTGACCGTTTATCATTTTCAACCTCAGGTTCGTCATATTTCAATGTCCACTTGCTACAGTGCATCATCTGTATAGTGTCGCACTAACGACCATGCTTCATATGTTTTGTAACATACAACATTTTTATTCGAATAAGTTGAAATGCAAATTCCTATTTTAGTTTGGAGATTTACTTTAATTTTTCTTAGATATTTAGTTGCACGTGATCTATCTTTCACATTCTGTGACTGACACAGTGGCGTTTTTGATTATAAGTACTGTTGTAACACACTGCTGGTTAATGGTGACAGTTATGATAACTTGCAGTGATGCATGGTCATGTGACCATGCGATATTTGCGTGCAATATTTGCAATATCACACAGTCGACTGCCCACACGTTCAACATTCGATAATCATGAATGTCACGTGACAGCGTTTCGACCAATCAGCGAAGCAGCTCATAGTTGGTCACGCGACAATGACTGATAGACTCTGGTTGATATGCCGTGTTACACTATGATGATGTGACTGATATCTGTTGGCAGGTTCTCAAGGCAACATTGGCCAGCCCGGCTTCACTGGCCAGCCAGGTTCACAGGGAGTTGTTGGTGCAACTGGGCAGATCGGCAGCAAAGGTTTCCAGGGCAGTCCCGGCCAGCCCGGTCCCGCTGGAGCAACCGGCACCATTGGCCCAGGCGGACAGCCTGGCCCGCAGGGTCGCCAGGGACCGAAGGGCACCGCCGGCAGTGTGGGGCAGCCGGGTCAGCCAGGCGTCAGCGGTTCAGTTGGGGTCATTGGACAGCCGGGAGTTCGTGGTGACGCTGGATCACAGGGCAGTCCTGGGCTGCAGGGCAACACTGGCTCTAGTGGCACCCAAGGTTCGACACTAACTGATATATATTGTTATTCATTGTCAGTATAAGATCAGAATGTGTAGCTCATTGTGAATATTAGTAGCATTTGGCTTGGTTGTTTTCCATCCAGCAGCTACTTCTAATCCAGTTCTAAACAGGATCACCATCGGGTCATTGGGGCATCGCGCTGAACGTCCAGTTACTGAAGGAGAATGTACAACCTGGCTGAGAGGATTGATTCTGATACAGTCAGTTAGTGCCATGGTCCACTCAACCTGCAGCAGGGCCAGTGATCGCCAGCTCTAGCAACGTATCGTTGGCGTCGCAACACTCCATCATGGGGCACGCCACTGAAGAAGAAGCTTCTCACAAGTCCCCAACATGTGACACCGGATGAATGGAAATTAGGTCATGTTACTGCAGTATATAAGAAAGGAAATAAAGGTGACCCTTCCAATTACAGACCAATTAGTTTAACCAGTATTATATGTAAATTAATGGAATCCATAAT